>JADMIO010897303.1_pt1 | contig 96924 bp, 77 predicted proteins | sample 8958161 | NCBI WGS metagenome assembly JADMIO01 (sample SAMN16585339, study PRJNA669376) | soil metagenome | isolation source: Crop rotation soil | place: USA: Cullars Rotation, Alabama | collected 2011
CACTCCCGCCACTTGTGCTTCGTTATCTGCCGCTTTGATTAACCCTGTGTGAACGAACATCGGCCCGCCTGGCAGAGCGAAGGCATTGATGGAATCCTCATTGACCAGGCGGAAATAATAAGGATATTTATTGGCTTGAGGTGTTTTCGCAAGCTGTTCGCCAATTTGGTTAAGCCAAGCCTCGACCTGGGCGTTCTTCACCACCTCCATCGATCGCTCCACCTGCGCCGCTGCCTGCTTGCCAAGCTCGATTTCCTGAGCCATCGACATTGAAGATTTTTGAACCTTGACCTCCTTCTGTCGCGGAGCCTTCTTGTCTGCGCCGTAAGCTAGAAGGGAAAATCCTACAAGGAACGAAATCAGCGGGCGCGTGACCATGCTTGCCTCCAATTTATAACGGCGTCGAACCGGAAACCTTGTTATTCTGATGACCTACGCTTTACTCACGATCCTGGATCAAAGTCACGATTGTGTCAAATACTTCTCTTGGCGTTCGCGTACCGATAATCCTCCAGATATCGGATTCAGGATAGTAGGATCGCGCCAGCTCCAATTCTTTGTGATAAAGCGCCAACTGATTTTCGAGTACAGTCTTGTCTCCCTTATCCCGCATGCGTTTGCGCACTTCAGCATCTGGAACATCGAGTTGAACAATGATCGGCGGGGGCAGTTTGACTTCTTTGACTAGTTTCCCCAGGTAGTCCGCCTCGGCCCGCGTTGCCGGATAGCCGTCAATGATGAAACCCTTACGGGCATCGGCGCGAAGGACCTGGTCGCGGAGAAGAGCGCTCAGTTTGTCGGACGATTGGCCAGCCTTTTCGCGCAACGCGTCTCCAGCTAACACCGGGATGGTGTACTTCTTCCGCAGCAGTTCTGACTGCGTGGTCTTGCCGCTGCCCGGAGGCCCAATCAGTACAATCACCAGCCCATTTCCCGGCCCTTGAGCGAGTCCGAATCCCGCAAGTGATAGCAAGATCGCCAGAATGCGGAGGACAGGGCTGGGCCCCAAAGGGTAAGCAAAGGGTGCGCTGCGCCTCCGACCGTACTGGCGAAGGTGCCGCAGCACGCCGATTTCCGTCACAAGCATGCAATTCTCCTTAGACCCGTGCACGATGCAAGGATGAGCGGCCGGGGCGGATGGTGTTAATTTTTAGCGAATTGCCGGCGTTGAGAATCGGTTAGGCGACTCACTGGAAGTAGTATTGGAGGATGCACTCCGTATCACAAAGGATCTTTCTCGTCCGGCACGGAGAAACAGAGTGGTCCCGGTCCGGAAAGCATACTGGCCGCACGGATGTGCCACTCACGGATACTGGGCGGCACGCGGCCCGAGCCATCGGGAAGGCTCTTGAGGGCAAACAACTTTCCGTTCGGACTTCTCCGCTAGAGCGGGCGAGGGAGACGTGCCGACTCGCTGGTTTTACCTCCGCTGAAGTCGATGACGATCTGCGGGAATGGGATTACGGTGTGTACGAGGGCCAAACAACGCTGGAGATTCGCCAGGAGATGCCGAACTGGTCAGTCTGGCTGTCTCCGATTTCCGGTGGAGAGTCTCTCGATCAGGTTGCCGAACGGGCTCGCCGTGTAATCGAACGGGTGACCGGCGGCGAAGCAAAGGATGTGGCGCTTTTCGCGCACGGTCATTTCTTGCGGATTATTGCCGCGTGCTGGATCGGAATGCCACCGATCACCGGGCGCTACCTGGCACTCGACACAGCCACGATCAGCGTTCTTGGATATGAACGGCAGACGCGTGTCATTCGGCAGTGGAATGTTGCGCCAACACCGGCCCTCTGAACTGCCTGCGGCTGAATTCTGGGCGACGGCAGTACGGGAACGCCTGCCCACTCAAGGGGCGGTGGCTAATTCCTTAGGATCGAGGAAGCCGTTCCGAATGCCCTTTTCAAACAGCTGTAGCAGTCGCTGTTTGGGTTCGTTTTGTTCAGAGGCTTGAACAAGGAAGTCAGGATCTGTCTCGTCATGGCTCCATTCCCGAAGCAAATCGCCCGAGGATCTCACTTTCAACCGGAGCACCGTTTCCTTCGTGTTTCCCACAAAGGCTGCATTTCGGGTCTCTAAAGCGACACTTGAAAAGTTAGACCAGGGAAAGAACGCGCCGTTTTGGACGAAGTTACGGATGGGAACTCCGTGCGCCACTTCCCACCGCCGGAAGACTTGGAAGCCGTCGGTGGTGATGCGCAAAACCAAGCGGGCAGGCTTTCTTGCTGCGGCGAGCGCACCGACAAAAATCAAAACGGTGAAGGCGGTCAATCCCCACAGTGCTGTTTTGCGGGACGCGATCGCTGCAGCTAAGAACACCAGCATGAGTAGCGCAGAGACTCCTACGGCGAGCCACGCCATGCGATTCGCTTCGAAAACTTCCAGCACTGTGCCGGCTTTTTGCGGACCGACCACTATTGCGCTATTTTCGCAAGGATTCCATTCAGAACTGAAGTGAAAACTTCGACTGGCATGGCGCCTTCCACAATTTGACCGTCGACCCCCTCTGGGGTGGTCGCTCCGATCAAAAATGCAGGTGTTCCTTGAATCTTCAGTGAACCTGCCTGGGCGAGGTTTAAGCGAACGTCTACCTCGAATTTGTGGGTCGACACGCAGTTCTGGAACAATGCATCATTCAACTTCAAGTTCGCCGCATATCCGAGAATTTCTGCACCGGTAAATCTTGGGGAATTTTCAAAGAGTAGCTCGCGCATCTGCCAGAACTTCCCCTGCTCGCCTGCACAACGAGCTGCCTCGGCGGCATACTGTGCATTCTGATGGAAATCCAAGGGCATGTCACGGCTGACAAAACGCAACTTGCCTGTATCAATGAAGTCCTTCTTGAGAGTCTGGAAGGTGCTTTTATGGAACTCTTTACAGAAGGGGCACTGATAATCTGTGAACTCGACCATCGTCAAAGGCGCTTTAGGATCTCCGAGAAAGCGGTCATTCGAGGAAACTTTTATACTGCCCTTGAGAACCGTAGGTTCAGGAGGAACTGGCGGCAGCTGTTGCCTTTCAAGCAACTGGCGGATCTGCTTCAACTCAGATAGGATCGCGTCCCCTTGTTCGCGTGTCAGGTTCTGATTTTGCACTTCGTTTGGAGCAGGCTTTCCTGCGTTCAAAGCTTGAGGATAGATTCTGATGGCACAGACCAAAAGAAGCGTTAACAAGTTGATTTTCATCTTTGAAGTCCGATTAAGGTTGCTGGCCGGTTATCTGCGCCACAAGTTGACGAACATATTTATCCGCCAAGTACATGAACACAGGATCCGCGGAAAGTTCGTCGGTCAGGTAATACTGTTCGCCGACCTTCTTCATCGTGTACCGTGCGGGTGCTTGAGAAGCGGGCAGGCTCGGCCCGATGTGCTGCACAAGCATGAGGCTGTATGGTCCATACAGAATCTTCCCTAAAATGATCGAGTTCTCAACCGAGCGCAGAAAGCTGGTCATCCCGTTCGAAACCGTCGGCTCTGTCACCGTCTTTTTGATCTGCGCCTGCTCGGTAGGACTCCAATAAGGGACAATTGCGACGATTCCGCCCTTCTTTGCGGCAGCGATGGCCTCAAGAAGACGGCGTTCTTCGGGTGGGAACTTCTCAGCGTCTGGTGAACTGAAGGACAAGCCCTCTGGGGTATAAAGCCATCCCCTGAATGTCAGTCGAATCGGATTCAAGCTCGCGCGAGCCTTATCCGGCAGAAATTCGACAACCTGGTCTTTAGCCGGCGCGGAAAAATCAATTCTCGGAGAACCCGCAGGCGCCGGCGCTACCGGCGCTTGCGCGAAACTACACGTTCCCACGATCGTCCCTAGCACGAAAGCTAGAGTGAAATGCCTCATCAAACAACTATCCCCCAATGCAATATTTCATGTCGTTGAAGGTATGGGAAAGCTTACTGGAGCCACCTAGACCATTCGCGATTACAAATGAGCCTTCGACGGAAAGAGGACCCGCACACCCCTTGACTGGTGAGAAGCCATCACAGTCGATTTTTCCGCTAACCGATCCTTCCGCCTTGACAATACCTTCCAGCCTAACGATGTTCGGATTGCCAAGGTAACCCACGACTCCGCCGGTGACATTGACGTTGGCTTTGTAGTCAATTGACCATGAGCATTTCCCGCATGCCGGGTTGTCGTAAGAGTAGCCCGTTGCGCCAATTGTGCCGCCAACCCCGAATCCCACTTGTACATTGATTCCAGCCACGCCCGGTACGGTTAGCGGGGTGGGAAACTGGCACTTGCCCCCTAGCGGAGCATCCAAGTTCACGTACCCTTGATACTTCGAAGCGCCGACCAAGGCCTGAGCCTCTTCGCAGCAACTCTTGGTTGTGACGATCTTGATCCCAGTTTTCACGCCAAATTTGTTGACCTTGCAGGTTTGAGTCGGATCGAACTTGGTAACTGCGTCAACACCTTCGTTGATGGCTTGAATAATCTTGGAGATATCGTATTCCTTTGGTACGATGCCGGTCTCATCCTGATCCGCCATCTTTTTACCCGTGCAGGCGCCGTCTTTGCAACAATCGGCGCCCGCCGATTGTCCGCCCGTGCACGATGTACAGAACTTTCCATCATTGCAAGATTTTGAATTATCAACCTGGCAGTTGGTGCCTACGCATTTTTGACAGTCCGGGCAGGTTCCGACTGAGCCTGTTGAATTCGGATTTCCACCACAATGCCATCCGGCCTTGATGACTCCTACGCCTGCATCCGAGGCAATCAACGCGCCGTCATCGGAAACCGTTCCGGTCCCGATTGCGACAAACGAAGCCAAGTCGTGATCGTAAGAATACATCTCCGTCACGGCATGCGGAGGAAGCCCGTCGACGTTCGGCAAAGTAATTGCCGCAGGCGGATTGAATTTCGTGCCTACCGGTTGAATTGTGACGATGAAGCGGGGCTGTTGTCCAAAGCCAGGGGCCATGGGGACCTTGTCGCCATTCACGAGCGAAACCGTGACGCATCCTACTTTAGAGCCACCCGGAAAAGTGGCCGATCCGGGTTGGATTGCCAACGCAAACCCCGGGGCCTCTGCCATAGAGACCGTACCGCCGGTTGTCGGACTGACGCACGCTTTGTTTGCCGCGTTCAACTTCGGAAGGTACACTGGCATGCCAAGTGTATTGTCAGCACCCGAAACAGTAAGAATGTCGTATTCGAGAGTAGGGTACTCGCCGGCCGTGCTACCGTCGGCCATAACCTTGAACAAACCGACGGGGACCGGCTTCATTACGAAATAACCGGCGGCATTGGTGACTACCGGAGTGCCGATCTGCATCGGCAATGAGTTATTGTTGCCCTGGTTCGTTTGATACAAACGCATGGTCACATTTCGTAACGGCAGATTGCTGTTGTCGAGCACTGTTCCCGAGATCTGAGTCTCGGCAGGAGCGCCAGGTACACGGGCCGATGCGAGGAAAATCGCGGCCTGTCCAGCGTTCCCAGCGAATGTCGCTTCGACGCGGTTATTGGAGTTGCCCGTCATCCCACCGAGCTGCAGCATGGCCATCGCCCGACCGTCACTGTCCGTATTGGTCAAGTACGTCGTTTTGTCACCGAAGATGCCGCCCCCGGACACAACAGTGAATGTCACAGGAACATTCGACAGGCGGTTATAGTTTGCATCCGTCACAATCGCGATAAAGGGCAGCGGGAGGTTGCTTCCAACGAGACCAATCTGGTTTCCGCCCGAGTCTACAACGATTCGGGCAGGAGCAGCCGCGGTCGCACTTTGCAGAAACGTCGCGGCCCCTTCAAACCCTGTCGCCGTGGCATCCACCTGGTGATTTCCGGACCCGGAGCGACTTCCAAGCTTGAAGGTGACCTGAGCCGTCCCGCTGGCATTGGTGGTTACCACGGCCGTTGCTGCTCCGTTGACCTCTCCATTGCCTCGGGAAACGTCGAAAGCGACTTGCTGATTGGCGACCGCAACGTTCTGAGCATTGACTAGTCGAACAACCAGTGGTAACGGTAGCAGTGCACCGGCAACCCCGGTCTGACCACCACCTGATATGACTTGGATCCTTGGCTGAGTTGCCGGGATGCGTTGAACCTTTGCCACGATCGTGTTTATATTTCCCACACGGTCTACGGCGACCGCCTGGATGTTATTCATGCCGAGTTGCAGCTGCACTACGGCGCTGAAGCTGCGATTCACCACTGCGGCGTTCTGACCATTGACTTTGACAGTTACATTTTGGTCGTTGACAGTTCCGACTACCACATCGTTGACTAATCCAGAAACCTGAACCGATGTCGCAGATGTGGAACTGCCGTCAAGAGGAGATGCGATCGTCACTCGTGGCGCAGTTGTGTCCAAGTTGACCTGAATCACGTCTTGCGTGACTGCATTTCCAGCAGTAGCGACCGCCGTAATCGCATTGTTCCCTTCCATGAGGGGAACCTGCACTGTAAAGGCAGAGTTCACCACAGAGGCGGGCAGATTATTCACCTTCACGCTCGCCGTAGGATCCCCTACAGTTCCTTTCACAACAACCACGGGGACGTTTGTGAACGTGAGATTAACCGGCGCCGTAATCTTCACAGATGAATTGGCACCACCAACGTAGGAGAACAGGATCAGATCGGACTTAATGCGGGTGATCTTGCCGGCAAGTCCGGCGGAAATTTGAAAGCGCCACTGATCTTGGGTGGGGCTATAAAGCGAAAACTGCAAAGAGTATTTCGAGTCTCCTGCCGTCTGATCGCCATCGAGACCGTCGTCGTGCAAGGTTCCCAGTATCGCAATTACTTGCCCATCCGCATTCAGCCGTTCAAGGCGAACACTGCCGGTGCCAACCGTCGTCCCCGGGGCAATGATCGCTGTAGCCATCACGGGTGTCGCCACGCCGGCCTGGGCTGTGTTGGGCTCAATGATCGATGTCTGGAGTTGGCTAAAGGCGGGTAATGCTAGAGCCGCAAGAATGGCCAAGCTACTTAGGCAAGGACGAACCGATACTGGAACCTTCATTTGTCTCCTCCGAAAACAGTTGCAAGGAACAACTTATAGCCGACTTCCGGTCTTTTACGAGCGCGAATGGATATTCAACTTCTAGCTGTGCGCAAGCGCAGTAACCTGCGCACTGATCGCGACTGAACTAACAAAATCGCAGAAAGAATTCCGATCCAGGTTTTCGGTTCCGGAATAGCTGTCAACGATGGTTCATAACTGAACGTAAGGTCGTCAAGGACGAAGGAGTCACCGAGCGATCCGCCCGTGATTACCAAGCTACGAATATCGGGAGCGATCAATTCGAGCAGCTCATTTGGAGGGTTTCCGGAACTGATGTAATTTCCCGGCAGGGCTGAAGTTGTTGACCCCAGCGATATGCCTCCAATCCCAAACGCCTCAATTGTCACAGGAGAAGCATACGTGAACGAGCCCTTAATACCCGAAATGGCAATTGCGCCAAATGAAAACAAATTAATATCAATTGAGATCGGACCACCTCTGTCCATGGCTACTGCTACTCCAGACAGTGGTGGAAACTCATCTGCGAATAGCGTTCCCGTGGAGGTTAGTACCGTGGCATGTGTAAAAGTCAACCCTTTGACTTGAGTCGAGAGCGACGTTTCATCCAAGAATGCTTCGAAGTCAAGTGTGAGTTCAGCTGACCACAAGGAATGTGCAGGTAAGAGGAAGAAGATAAAAACAAGAACAGACAACTGGCGCCAGCGGCGTCCGTCGCAGCATTTTAAGCACATCGGTTTGGCGATACTACCATCTGTGCTTGCCAGGGTCAAGAGCCAAAAGGGTGCATAAAATTGACATAAAGAAAACATTAGCAGCCCTATTGCCTAAATAGCCGGCGCCGTGCAATAGTCATCAAGATATCTTCACAAGCTGGAATGCACACTTTTGTGTGAGTGCCTATTGCCTTGCAATGTGATTGACACTTAGTGAGCATCGGAGACCCAAGCCTGGAGGCGTGTTCATGCATTTCGTTTGCGCAACGGTACAGAGAGTTACTTCCTCACAACTGCAAATTTTCCATGTGCTGCTGGCGTTATGCGCTCTATGGGTGCCGGTACATGCCGCTACGCTGAACGAAAGTTGCGTTGTCGCGGTATTGAACCGCACAGTGCAGGTGAAACCGGATGGTACCTGGATTCTTCCCAACGTTCCTGCGGGTTTTGGGCCGGTAAAGGCTCGCGCAACGTGCGTAACCAACGGTGTCACGACATCGGGAGAGTCGAGTTACTTTACTATTACGGCGAATGGTGGCGTGGATTTACCGCCGATCGTAATAGGGCCAGTTACCGAGATTCCTACCTCAGTTGCGGTGACATCGCCACGAACGACTTTCACGCAGATTAATCAGACAGCGCAACTAGTAGTCATGGCAACATATCCGGGCAACGTTCAGAAGAACATCACGACGACTCCTGGCACAAGTTATACGGTCAGCAATCCCTTGTTAGCGACAGTGAGCAGTACCGGTCTTGTGACGGCGAAAGCCAGCGGTACGGTGATTGTGCAGGCATTAAATGAAGGACGTCCAGGTTTTGTCTCACTTTCGATTGTTCTGACGGGAGACCGCGACGGCGACGGCATTGCGGACGACGTTGAGATTCGGGAAGGACTAGACCCGAACAATCCCGCTGACGCGCTAGGAGATCGAGATCAAGATGGACTCAACAACAAAGATGAACTGCAGCGCGGCACAAACATTAACTTACGCGATAGCGACGAGGATGGGCTGAGCGATGGAGCCGAAGTCAATACGCACAAAACCAACCCGCTGGTGAAAGATTCTGACGGCGACGGCGTTCCGGACAACATTGAAATCACAACTGGCAGTAATCCTAACGATCCCGGAAGCATTATTCTTGGACCGGCCCTTTCGAAGATTACCGTCACTCCGAGCTCCTTTGTCATCAATGTGAATTCCGTCCAAGGATTGGGTTATCAGCAGTTGACAGTTACCGGCGAGTTCAAAGCCGGAGGAACGATCGATCTAACCAGGCGGAGCATCGGGACCAATTACACGTCCAGCAGTCTATCCACCTGCAACTTCGGAGCTGAGGATGGCCGGGTGTTCGGCGGAGCGGATGGGAATTGCACGATTACCGTCACCAACAGCGGTTTCACTGCTACGGCCACTGGAGTTGTCAAAGCCTTTACTCCCGTCGCCCTAGGCTCCGTCGATATTCCAGGCTTTGCGAACTCTGTGGCCGTGAATGGTAACTTTGCTTATATCGCCGCAGGAGGAGCCGGTCTTCAGATTGTCAATGCTGCCTCGAAGAGCAACCCAGTCCTGATCGGCACCTTGGATACTCCGGGAAACGCGAATGGCGTAGCAATCGCCGGCAACTATGCCTACATAGCAGACGGTGTGGCCGGACTTCAGATCATTAATGTTACGAACCCTGCGCTCCCGGTTCAGGTCGCTACATTTGCGACAGCTGGAGAGGCGAAAGATGTTGTCGTCCGAGCCGGTCGAGCCTATGTTGCCAACGGATCGGCGGGACTTCAGATCGTAAACGTAGCTAATGCCAATTCTCCCCAGCTACTGGGCTCGATCGACACGCCAGGGCAGGGCAAAGGGGTTGCGGTTGATCTGAGTCGAAATCTGGCGGTTGTCGCCGATGGTACGTCTGGTCTCAGGATTATCAACATAAGTGTGCCAACGGCGCCCACGTTGGTAAGCTTCATTACGCAAGGGCTGAGCGATGCACGAGATGTTGCGCTTCGAGGAAATATCGCCGTTGTTGCTGACTACAACAGCAGCATGACATCCATCGATATTACTAACGCTGCGTCTCCTTTATTTTTGAATTCGACCCCGCTGAATTTGGGAGGTCGCTTAAACGACATCTCCATCTCCGGCAACATTGCGGTGGGCGCGGACGTGAACTTTGTGAACGGTGTGCCCATAGTGGACGTGAGCAACCCCACATTGGCCCCGAGAGCCATTCTGAATTTCCCCGGGGACTTCGACGGCCACGGTGTCACTACGGACGGATCCCACGTTTACATGACGGGCGCTACCGGCAGCCACACCGTCGAGAATGGCGTCAACGGCACGTCGCGGTTGTTCATCGGACAATACTTGGCGCTGGAAGACAAGGGCGGGGTACCGCCAACCGTCTCGATTCTCTCGCCCGTGACCGGCTCGTCTGTTGTTGCGGGTTCGACGGTTTCCGTTACTGTTGAGGCTAGCGATGACGTTCAGGTAGCGGCCGTCACATTGTTCGTCAACGGGCAGCAGAGTTCCGTGGATACTTCAGCGCCTTTTGAATTTAGCGTCTTAACCACGGTTCAAGGTTCTTTAAGCTTGATGGCGCGTGCGATCGATTTAGGAGGAAACACCGGAACTTCGCAGACGATCTCGATCAGCGCTATACCGGATCCGCTTACCAGAGTTACTGGCAAGGTCTTGAACCAGACGACTCCGGTCGCTGGTGCTCAGGTAGAACTTTTGAATCTAAGCACGATTAGTGGCGCAGATGGAAGCTTCACCTTCAACAACGTACCGACCGTTGGCGGGAACCTCACCGTTAGAGCGAACGCAACGGTCGCAGGTCGAGTTTTGCGCGGGACTTCATTGCCGATGGCGCCTGTGTTGGCGGGCACAACCAACGTAGGAAACATTCTATTAAAGGGCGGAAAGGTGGGTCTTCTCCATTGCGACTCAGCAACCTCAATCCGCACGTCGTTGATTAGCTCGGGTCAGATTGAGGCCGCGGACATCGTGGAGCTTCCTCGCTGCGCGGTACCGACTCTGACGCAGTTGCAGGAAATCAGCGCAGTCCTCGTTTGGTCCAATACGTCTTTCGGCAATCCCGTTGGGCTCGGCAACATCCTCGCTGACTACGTGGATACGGGCGGAGGGGTAGTGCTCGCGACGTACATTTTCTCGCAAAGCTGGCGGGTTGATGGCCGCATTCTGACGCAAGGTTATAGCCCGTTCCTGGTTGGCTCGCCAATCTCGTCATCGGGAAGTCTGAGCCTTGCTAATTCGAATACCGCACATCCCATCATGCAAGGTGTTCCGGCCGGCCCGTTCTACACAAACTCCAATTACTCGAACGTTCCCCTCGCGGCCGGCGCCACGTTGTTGGCCGTAGACACCGCTGGCAACCGGGCAGTGGCGGTCAATCAGAACAATCGAATTGTGGGAATTTCCGTCTTTCCGGGTTTCGGCGACATGGGAAGATTGTTTGCAAATGCGTTGAACTTCGTTCGCTAGAGGAAGATATGAAAACTATGAAACGGTTGTTGCTGACTATCCAGATTGTGGCTGCACTAACTTCCTCCACCTTCGGTCAGGCAGTGACGCGAGGCACGGTCAGCGGTCGGGTCACGAACTCGAGCGGCGCCGCTGTTGCTAAAGCATTGATCGTCGTCACGAGCGATGTTGCTCCGAGCTATAAGTCAAACGTGACATGCAACGACAATGGTGAGTTTAGTGTTTCGGAGGTTCCAGGAGGGCCCGTGACCGCCAGCGTCGTGAATGCAAACGGTGTGGTTCGTGCCAGCGCCAAGGCAACCCTTACAAACAATCCTCCAACTGCGGTGGTATCCATACAGATTCCAGCCGGAAAGTAAAGATGTTTCTGAAGTTCACCAGCTTGGCCACCTTGTCGTTTGTTTTCTCCGGTGCAGGGTTGGCCGAAGACAACCTCCACCCGGCAGTTCGTTCGGAGATTGGACGGGAGGTGTCGGTTACGAGACACCTCAATGATGGAGATGAATTCCAGATCCCCCTCGCAGAGTTGCTGCAACATGGGAAGGAATTGTTCAACGCGAACTGGACGGAGCAAGAAGGTGGCGGACGGCCCTTATCGAAGGGGACTGGACGTCCTTTGGTGGATCCGAAAACACCCTTAACCGGCAAAAGATCCTTCAATCGCATTTCCGGACCTGATGCCAACTCCTGCTTTGGTTGTCATAACGTACCGTTTGGAGGTAGTGGGGGCGGCGGAGATTTTGTCACAAACGTCTTTGTTCTCGGCCAGCGAATGGATTTCGCAACCTTTGATGGCGCAGATAAAATGCCAACGCGGGGCGGTCTCGACGAAGATGGCAGGCCGCTCTCATTGCAGACGGTAGCGAACCTTCGCGCTTCAACGGGCATGTTTGGCTCCGGGTACCTGGAAATGCTTGCCCGGCAGATGACCGCGGAACTTCAGGCAACGCGAAACTCCTTGAAGTTGGGTGATACCGCGGAACTATGGGCCAAAGGAGTTCCCTTCGGAAAGTTGACACGTCGCGCCGACGGAATGTGGGACACAAGCAAAGTCGAGGGTTTGCCCCGACTAAGCCTCACGGCGCCGACCCCGCTTGATCCACCTACACTTATCGTTCGTCCCTGGCATCAAGCCGGCAACGTTGTGTCGTTAAGAGAGTTCGCGAACAACGCCTACAATCATCACCACGGCATGCAGCCGACTGAGCGATTCGGGGTAGACACCGACCTGGATGGTGACGGTTATCGCAATGAGCTGACCCGTGCGGATATCACGGCCGTGTCGCTCTACCAGGCCGCCCTAGCAGTTCCGGGCAGGCTGATCCCACGTAAACCAGACGTTGAAGCCGCCGTCTTAAAGGGAGAAAAGCTGTTTGCCGATATCGGTTGTGCCCGATGCCACGTTCCGGCGCTCCCCTTAACAAAGGACGGTTGGGTCTTCACAGAGCCAAATCCTTTTAATCCCCCGACCAATCTACGCTCTGGCGAAGCGCCTGTCTTCAAGATGGATCTGACCAGTTCGCGACTTCCACCTCCCCGCTTGACGCCGCTACTCCCAGATGGTGAGATTCTGCTTGTGCCCGCCTATACGGACATGAAGCTGCATGACATCACAGACCCCGAGGATTCCGCGGAAGCTGAACCGCTCGACATGAACTGGTTTGTCTGGTCGCCGAAGTTCAGTGCGGGCAATCGAAGGTTTTTGACGAAGCGGCTGTGGGGAGCAGCGAATGAACCACCCTTCTTCCATCACGGTCTATTTACGACCTTGCGGCAAGCGGTGCTTGCGCATCACGGCGAAGCGCTAGATGAGCGCCGCGCCTTTGAAAAGCTGCCCGACTACGACAAGGATTGTGTTATCGAATTCCTGAAGACGCTTCAAGTTCTGCCTGCTGGAACTAATGCCATGATCGTCGATGAGAAATTTCAGCCGCGCGAATGGCCCCCGGTTCCGACTGCAGAATCAGGTGTGGCAAGTCGAAGGTAAATGGAAGAGAAAGCGTTCCTCGCTGTCACCTTCGTCGCAACTTGACAAAGTGAACGTCAAAATGAGAATGCTGGCGTTCCTCACGCTGCCATTCCCGTTTGATGTGTGCTTTGACCCGGTGGCTATTGCAGGTCGAAGTGGTCTAGGTCCATCACCTTGCGCAACTCGGAGTTGGAACCGAAGGTGGATCCACTGGTGTGAAGCGATCCTTGGTAAGGGGTAGGCCCTTGAGAACGCTACGGCCTAACCCGACCATTTGGACCGTGCGCGAGATGGCGTACGAGGTCCTTTGTGGATCTGAGCGATTCCGACCATCCCGCTGTAATTTCTGGTGCCGATTCGGAAAGGCGTCACCGAGCAATTCGGAGATGTCGACCTGCACGTTCGTGAGGGCCGGACGTCTGAATTGGTCGACCAGGTGCTCGAGGGGATCATCGACTTTGCCGTTGTGAGCTGCGGGTGGAGGGAGCAGGCTGGTCATGAATGAACTGTTTCGCGATCCGCTGTATCTGGCGGTTCCGGAAGACCACCCGATGGCGTCAGCGGGGAAGGTGCAAATTGCGTAGGGTGTCCTCACGGAGGCTTCTGACTCCGAAGCACGGATATTGCCTTCGCGAGGAGACGTTGGCTGTCTGCGACCGAGCCAAGGCGCGGTTAGCGGGACAGTTCGAAGTCGATCAACTTTTGAATTGATTCGAGCCGGGTTTGGGGTGATCCAGCCTACGGAACGCTTCAACACCCTACGTGTCGAGGATACGGCGGTCCGTCCCCACAACCTCACCCACGGAGCTGTTGGTCTGCATATTCGCCGCCTTCAACGCGCCGTATGTAGAGCCTGCCACTTTGATGATGGTTCGCATGACTTTCTCTGGATCGCGAGCCGCAGCAGTTGCTGCGCATACAGTGTGCTGCTCCGGTCGGCCATTTTCGGATTCGTCTCGCCTTCCCTGAAATGTGCTGACGCTATGTCGCAATCGTTACGATGCAAGCAAAAGGTGGCACAAAATTCTTGAGGGATTGCTCTTCCGCGTCATGAATGCCGTACGGTCCGAGTCCGCCGCCATGTTGATGCCGACGGTTAGGGTGGCCAGCAGCAACACTCGTAACATGCTGCTTCATGGTAGTGCTAAGTCTTAGAGTTTTTACCTGGTAGGCCTACGGGGTTTTCGTGCACTCGCTCTTGATACATTCCTTTCAACCCGGATGCCACCGAAACGCTCTTTTCTCCGAATCGGTCGCGAAGTTTATCCGCAGCGGCGAGCGCATTCCTCCACTTTCGTGTCTTCTCGCCCTCCAAAAGATTGAGTTGCCCTTCGGAGTGCTCCAGCGAGGACGTCTGTACTCCCAGCAAGCGGACGGAAGTGCCGTTCCAGTTCCTCCGGAATAGCAAACGCGAGTGCTCGATGAGCTCGATGTCGATTTGCGTTGGTTGCTCGAACGTGTGTGCTCGTGTGATGGTCGTGAAGTCCGAGTAGCGAAGCTTCAGTTGAATCGTCCGAGCGTGCATCGAGTGTTCCCGTAGCCGCCGCCCGACCATCTGCGATAGCTTGGCTAGCGTGGATTCCAGCAACTCGGGGTCTGTCGAATCCTCGCCGAATGTATGTTCGTGGCTGATGGATTTCGGGTCATCGTGATCGCCCACTTCGCCTTGGAAATAACCGCCGGCATCGAGACCGTGAGCTTTTCCCACCAAAGCGAGTCCCCATTTGCCGAGCAGAGACTCCACGAAGTGTTCTTCCAGATTCGCCATGTCGCCCACACGATGGATGCCATAGACCGCAAGCTTCTCTTCAGTCTTCTTTCCGACCCCCGGAATCCGGCGTACGTTGAGAGGCGCAAGAAATGCCCTTTCGCTGCCCGGTGGGATCCACAGCATCCCATGCGGCTTGGCTTGATCGGAGGCCACCTTTGCCAGCAGACGCGAGGTGGCGATCCCGATAGAACAATTCAACGCCGTCTCGCGTTTAACCTCATCGTGCAGATTGCGAGCCGCCTTCATTGGCCTGCCAAACAGCCGCTCCGAACCCGTCAGGTCAAGGTATGCTTCGTCGATCGACGCCATCTCCACTTTGGGAGAGTATCGCTGAAGAACCGCATACACTTTGCCGGACATTTCCCGATAGCGCGTAGGATGCCCATCGAGAAAAATCGCGTGCGGACAAAGCTGTGCCGCCGTACGGAGCGGCATCGCGGAATGGACCCCGAACCGGCGCGCCGCGTAGGAGGCGGCCGAAACGACTCCTCGATCCGTACCCTTGCCGCCAACCACCACCGGCTTTCCTTTCAACGATGGATCGAAGAGTTCTTCCACCGAAACGAAGAAAGCATCCATGTCTACGTGCAGAATGGTGCGTGTCACGGCGTCCACCTTGCGGCCAGGACGCGTGGAAAACCCGCCAAGTCGCTGATGGTCTCGATCTCCGACCAACCGCCTCTGAGCATTGCCGTAACGGGATCCAGCGACTTCCACCCTAGCTCCAAAATGAGCCAGCCTCCGGGTTTCAGTACCTCCGATGTCTCTACTACCAGTCTGTCGTAGATCTCTGTACCTGCCTCGCCTCCGAAAAGCGCCAGATGAGGCTCATGATCGCGAACTTCACGCTGCAAACCATCGGCTTCATGCAAGCCGACATACGGCGGATTCGAGGCCACGACGTCCAAGGACGCTGAGGGAAAACACCCGATCAGATCGGCGCAACAAAACCGGACGGCGCTCCCAAGATTGTCAGCGTTTCGCAATGCGACCGCCAACGCAGCGGACGAGATATCGATAGCCCAGACGCGTGCGCGTGTCTCGAGCGCCAGGGTGATCGCGATGGCGCCGGAACCACAGCCCACATCGACTACAAGATCTCCCGGCCGGATACGTTCGATGGCGGCCGTCACCAAGTGTTCGGTCTCCGGGCGGGGAATTAGAACATCCGGCGAGACGGCAAAGTCTCGCCCGTAGAACTCCTGGGTTTTCGTTATGTATTGAGTCGGGCACCCTTGGATCCGCTCGTGAAGATAACGGCCGTAATGGATCCACGCGAGTTCCGGAAGTTCGTCGGTCGAGTGGCCGAAGAGATAAACCCGATCACGCCGGAGGGCGTGTGCCAGAAGGACCTCTGCTGTTAGTCTTGGCGCTGAAACATCCGCGCCCTCAAGCAGCGTCGTCCCCTGCCGAAGCGCTTCGTTTATGGTTAGGAAGCCCGTTTTGCTGGCCATCGGCCACCTGCTTCAGCTTCTCGGTCTGAAAGTAGTTTGTCACTGCATCGATCACCGGCTCAAGTTTGCCTTCGATGATGAGGTCGAGTTGGTGCAGCGTCAATCCAATCCGGTGGTCCGTCAGGCGGTTCTGCGGGAAGTTGTAGGTGCGGATCTTCTCGCTTCGATCTCCACTGCCAACCATGGATTTGCGCTCTGCCCCAATCGCGGCGTTCTGCTTCTCGAGTTCGATCTCATACAATCGCGAGCGCAAAACACGCTCGGCCTTAGCCCGATTCTTGATCTGTGACTTTTCGTCTTGGCATGACACCACGAGTCCGGTCGGCAAGTGCGTGATACGGACGGCCGAGTAGGTGGTATTCACCGATTGACCTCCTGGTCCGGAGGAACAGAATGTGTCGATTCGCAGGTCCTTCGGATCGATGTGGATCTCCACATCGTCCGCTTCAGGCAACACCGCCACCGTCACCGCGGAAGTATGGACGCGGCCCTGCTGCTCCGTCTCCGGAACGCGCTGCACACGATGGACACCGCTCTCGTATTTCAGTTGGCTGTAAACCTTATCGCCGCTGACAAGGGCAATGACTTCGTTCAGTCCACCGACTTCCGAGTCCGAGGACGAGGTCACTTCCACCCGCCATCGCTTGGTTTCCGCGTATCGGACGTACATGCGGAAGAGTTCGGCCGCAAAAAGCGAGGCCTCGTCTCCACCCGTCCCCTTGCGGATTTCCAGGACGACGTTCTTTTCGTCATTCGGGTCCCTTGGGAGCATCAGGAGCTTCAGCTCGTTCTCGATGCGTTCAAGTTCTGGCCCGAGTTGTTCCACGTCGGCGGCGGCCATCTGTTGCAGTTCCGGATCGGACTCCTGCAACATCTGTTTAGCGCCTTCCAGATCGCCGTTGACTTTCTTCCACTCGCGATATTTGGCGACGACTTCCCCGAGTTCGCTCTGCTGCTTGGCCGTCTTGCGGTAACGCTCGTTATCGCTGATAAGTTCCGGATCGGCCATTTGACCCGTAAGTTCTTCGAACCGCGACTCAATGCCGTCCAGTTTTTCCGTATATTGCATGGGTTGGCGCAGATCAGGCGATTACGAGTTCGCCGCCCTGCTTTTCCTCAAGCGCCATCGCGCCGTTCAACGCGTGAATGGCGACTTCTGTCTGATGATTCGATGGCGGCTGGGTGGTAATCTTCTGTAACCAAAGGCCGGGAGCCGTTAAGGCTGCCAACAGACTGCCGCGGCGCTTTGCCGCGTACTTGATCAATTCGTAACTCAGGCCGGCGATAACAGGCAGCAGAACGACGCGCGAGGCCATTTTGGCGGCGAAGCCGTCCACAGGAATAACGGTGTAAACCAACGTCGAAACGGCCATTACAACCAGCAGGAAGCTGGTTCCGCACCGCGGGTGCAGAGTCGTGAAAGCCTGGGCGTTGTCGACGGTTACCGGCTTACCCGATTCAAAATTGAAAACAACCTTGTGCTCGGCTCCGTGATACTCGAACACCCGTCGGATGTCGTCCCAGCGAGAAATCATGTACAGAAATCCGAGGAAGATCGCCATCCGGATGCCGCCGTCGACCAGGTTGAATGCGATACGGCCGTGCAACGCAGGGTAAACATTTTCCAAAAGCGTGGTCAGGTACAACGGCACGAACTTATAGAGAAAGATGAAGAAACCAAAGGAGAAAAGGAGGTTCAGCGCCATGATCCAGCCCGGAATGTCCTGCGATTTCCCGGCCTGCTTCTTGGCTTCCTCGGAGTTTTCGTCCAAAGACGCGTTGGCGGAAAACTTGAGGGCTTTCACGCCCAGCCACATCGCCTGTCCCAGCGTGCCCACGCCACGAAAAATCGGCAGCTTAAAGATTGGGTACTTTTCCGAAACGCGTGGCAGAGGCGACTCTTCCGTTACGAGTTCGCCGTTCGGTTTGCGGACCGCCACGCAATAGCTATGCGGCGCACGCATCATCACGCCCTCGATAACCGCCTGGCCGCCAACCAGCGTTTCTTCTCCACTTTCAAGTACGGGAAGCAGCTGTGTATGCGCCGCCAAACGGACGAAGCTCTTGAACGTCAATGGATAAACTCCTGATCGTCCCATTATAGGATGCAACTGCGGGAATCGACCTTCTTCTTAGACGGCCGAACCCCGCCTCGGGATGCAGTCACGAGTTAGCCAAAGTACTCTTTCTCGGTATGTCCTCCATTTTGTTCCAAGAAAGCCAGTCGTTCCTCGGCATCGGCCCGCTTCTCAACTCCTCGCAGGCGCAAATATCTCGTCAAACCGCTACTCGTGTTGACTGGAAATCACGGGACCGTCGAAGAGCCGAATGGATCCCGCCGGGTATTGAAATATCGCTCAGAACCATCCCGAATCGAGAATGAGTCGCGATTGACTCAGCCCTTCTTGGTGAAACCGCGTTCCCACAAAGCCCTGGAAACCAAGGGTGGAGGAAAGTACGAGGAGCCGTTGCTCATTTCCTCCGCGCTCGTTAATGCACTATTTGCCGAACATTCCCTACTTTGGCAGAGTTGAAAGGTAGGTTTTTGCTAACTCCTGAACAACTCCGTCCCTAGAACGCGAGCACTCCTCGAAGAGGCCGCGGGCGCTGACAGTTTGGCCCTGGTTAGCGAGCGCGACGCCGAGCGCCAGCTGAGCTCTCGGCGTCAGTGGATCTGTGGCGTCCAGCGCAATAGCGTGGCGCGCGGATCGTTCCGCGCCGGTAAAATCCTTCAGGAAGAGCAACGCCTGCGCTAGGTTCGCATGCAGCATGGGCGTGCGAGGCGACAACGCTATCGCCCGGCGGAAACAGCGGACCGCGTCTTCGTGGCGTCCGGCTCGTAGGTATTGGGATCCTAAGTTGTTCACTGCCTGCAGATACTCAGGGTCGAGGGCCACGGCCTTTTCGAGAAGCTCGAGAGCAGCTTTTCGATCGCCGGCTTCACTCTTCCGCAGGGAGTCGCCGTAAGCTCTACTTGCAGCCTTCGGGGGCTTGTGTTGAAGCTCATGAAGCGACACAGTTCCGGAAGCAGGACGCGCATCCTGTGTCGCGGGAAGCCGGATCTCGACCCGCCCGCCGTTTTGCGTGCCGGCAAAGTCGCGATGGACGATAAACCCGTTCATATCGCGAACCACAACCAAATATTGACCGGGTGTGATGTTACGAAACTCGAATCGCCCATCCGGCGCCACGTACGTGGTTTCGCCGGCATTAGATGCTCCGGCAGCAGGTTGTAATTCAACCGTATACCGACCCAATTCACGGCCCGTTTCGCTTGTAATTTCACCCTGAAGGGTCTGAGCCACTGAAAACGTAGCACTTCCCAAACACAGGGCGACAAAAAATGAGTACACAAATCGCACAATCATCCTCCGATGTCTTCGTTTAGCGAGGTAAAACGAGTAGAGTGAGCGCGATTGGAGCGCTCACCGGCAACAGGGGATTTATCGAGGGTCCCTTTCGCTTAAAGGGAGCGGAGGTACTGCGGAAACTTAGGCCGAGACGGGAACTTGGGACGCCGCATGCATGCTGGATTCAAGGATCCACTGCACTTGCGCGGTTTCAAACGGGGCTGCGCAGTAATCGGTCGCACCGGCTTCGATCGAATCGAGCCAATCAGAAACTTCGGGGTGGCGGCTAACGACGACGATGAATGCGTCAGGATTCGCCTTTCGCAACTTGCTAACAATCTTAGTATCGGCGCCGCAAAAAATAACTTGAGCGGACGAGTCCGCCGGGGCGGTCAGGTGATGCTTTTCATGCTCGATCAAGCTGCAGAGCTCCGACAAAGGTCGAAGCAGTTCGCCTGCAAGATCTTCGCTCACCCCGAAGAGCAGAGCGTGGACACGTGTATCAGTAGTAATTCTCATTGCTCGGAAATCCCCCTTGTCAGAAGATCTCGCCAGGGAGAGGGTTAGGTCAGCAAGGACTGTTGAATCCCCAGACACAAATAGCGTAACCGGGGTATGTTTCAGTTTAATCTAGGTCCCGAGAATTTCCAACCAAATTGTGGTGGGTTGTGCAGATCACTAGTCATTCGAATTTCTTATCCTGGTCATAGAAGGATTTGAAAAACCTTGTCTGTTCCCGACGCACGCCGTCCTACAGGATTCACCGGCGAGATTTCGTACGTTCCACATGTGATAATTTTCTTAATGCCGGGACGGGGCCGAGAGAGAACCGCGTGAATGGTGCGGCAGATCTTGATTTTCAACAAAGGCTGCGGCAGAGATGCCTGGCTGATCTTCACTTGGGAGGAACAAGACAGATGAGGAAGCATTGGTTCGCCCTAGTCGTGGGCATTGCAGTTGCGGCAGGAGTAACCGCGCAAACGAAAAAGACCGGTATCCTGCAACCGCAGATGACGGTCGAAACCGGCAGCTATGAAAAACCCGCCGGTAAATTGGGAGAGAAGCCGGGAGCTGTTTGGTCGGCGACTACAGTTGGCGCATCGGTCGATGGCAAGCCCAACCCTGCCAAAGAAGCGACGCTAGTTGGCGAAATTGTTGATTTTTCGTGCTATCTCCAGGTGGGAAAGCACGGCGAAAAGCATCGTTCCTGCGCTCAGAAATGTTTCACTGCAGGCCAGCCGGTCGGCCTCCTAACAAAGGATGGCAGCCTCTACATGCTCATGGATGAAGAGCATGATCCTCGCCGCGACGGCTTGACGAATTTCCGCCAAGCTGCGGTCGAACACGCCGGTCACATCATGGAAGTCACGGGCACTCAGTCCGAGCATGCCGGCTACAAAGCGCTCTACGTTCACGGTTATCTGAAGAAGTAATACACTACGGAGTTTATGAAGATCTCGAACCTAGGGCTGGCGCTGTTGGCGCCAGCCCTTTTGTTGATTGCCCAGGAAGATATTCGTGTGCCGCTCGGGTTGCTGCCGATTCAATGGCCCGCAGACAATCCGTATTCTAAGGCAAAGGCGGACCTGGGAAAACTGCTCTACTTCGACAAACGCCTTTCAGCCGACGGAACAGTCGCCTGCGCCAACTGTCATCATCCGAAGTTTGCCTTCGCCGACGGCAGCGCAACCTCTACCGGAATCAAGGGGCAGCAAGGAGGGCGAAGCGCGCCGACAGTGTTTAATCGCGCCTATAGCCTCCAACAGTTCTGGGACGGGCGTGCCGCAACTCTCGAAGAACAGGCCAAGGGTCCCATGGCTAATCCGATTGAGATGGGAAATACCCACGAAGCTTTAGTCACCAAACTCCGTGGCATTCCTGGGTATGCGCCCCTGTTCAAAGCTGCATTCGGCTCCGACGACTGGGACATCGAACATGTCTCGAAGGCGATCGCGACGTTTGAGCGGACCGTCCTTTCGGGCAATTCGGCCTATGACCAATACAAGGCCGGCAAGAAAAGCGCAATGAACGCCTCACAGGTTCGCGGCATGCAGTTGTTCTTCGGCAAGGCGCGTTGCGATGCTTGCCACGAAGGAATTAACTTTACGGCCAACGCGTATCATAACCTGGGTGTTGGTACCGATAAGCCTGAACCTGACGCCGGCCGGTATGTAGTGACAAAACGGGACGAGGATTGGGGCGCCTTCAAAACTCCGACGCTCCGTGAGATCGCGCGTACCGCTCCGTACATGCACGATGGAAGCCTTAAGACTTTGGACGAAGTTGTGGACTTCTATGACAAGGGCGGACAGCCTAACAAGAACTTGGACAAGTCCGTTCGGAAACTGAACCTCACCGCTGCGGACAAAAAGGATCTCGTCGCGTTCCTAAACGCCCTGAGCGGCGAAGGTTGGCAGTCCATCGAGGAGCCGAAGCAATTTCCCCAATGAGACAGGTTCTCCTTACAAGAAGGCAGTCGCTGGCATTCGCGGCGCTGCCTTTTCTTTCTGGTTGTAACCGCAATACTCGAAAGCGTATCGGGATGGTGCCCAAGGGGCGTGCTCATGTGTTTTGGCAGTCCGTGCATGCCGGAGCCAACAAGGCCGCCCGTGAAAATAACGTAGACGTCGAATGGAATGGTCCTGCGTCCGAAACCGATTTCAACGGGCAGTTGCAAATCATAGACGCGATGATCAACAAGCGCCTCGACGCCATTGCTATCGCCCCCATCGATAGAAAGGCAATGGTGAATGTGGTTGAGCGCGCGATGAAGCAGAACGTGCCGGTGATCATATTCGACTCGCCTGTCGATACCGACCAGTTTGTTGCCCAGGTGGCCACCGACAACTACCGGGCGGGCCAGATCGGCGCCGAACGCATGGGAGAAATTCTCGGTGGCACAGGCAAGGTTGCCATCGTCGCAGTCCAAGCGGGCGCTGCCTCAACAATGGCCCGGGAACAAGGATTTGAAGACACGATCAAATCGAAGTTTCCCCACATTCAGATCCTCGACAAACGGTACGGCGACGCTTCCGTGGAACGTTCACTCACCGTTGCGGAGAACATGCTCACCGCCCACCCGGACCTGACAGCGCTTTTTGCCTCTAACGAATCGAGCGCAATCGGCGCTGCCCGCGCGCTGAAGTCTCGCGGCAGCAAAATCCGGCTGGTTGGATTCGATTCAGGTCCGACGCTCGAAGACGATTTGAAGGCAGGCGTAATCGATTCGCTGGTCGTTCAGGATCCATTCAAGATGGGCTACGAATCTATCGCTGCAGCTGTCAGGAAGTTAAAGGGCGAGACACCTGAAAAGGTGCAGAATCTGGAAGCGAGATTGGTGACTAGAGGGGACCTGGAAAAACCGGAAATCCAGGACCTCCTCCGACCCGATTTGAAAAAATACCTCGATTAGCCGTTGACGTTAGCTAATTCGAGGCGTGACGTTGCCGTTGAAAACGCGTGGTGGAGGCCCTGGTGGACTTGTGCCGCACCAGAGCGGTTATCTAGTTGCTACCAGCGCTGCTATTAGCGCGTACTGCCAGTTAGGCCCCTCACATGTTTTCCTTTTAGCGTCTGTAGGATGCTTGAATAACGTCGCCGCCCTGCGGAACAGCTACCGGCAGAAAGGTCACCGTGTTTCCGCTCAGGCTGTAGTCAAGCCCCACTTTTTGGAGCAAGCCGTTGCGGTACATCTGAAGGCTAGCCGGAGGCAGCGGAGCGGTCTCCAGCGTGAATCGAACATTTGTACCGTCGATGATACCGGCGGGCGTTTCACTCTCCGCAAACTGAATCGTATCCGTGCCGGCGGAAGGCAAGCGATACCACGCTTCGAGGGTGTCTGTGGATTGCGGTGTCTCACTCGGCTCCATGGTTATGACGTTGCCGAGCAGTGTGTAACCGGCCCCTTGTTTCAGCAGCATGCCGTTCCGGAAAACATGAAGGCTACCCGGCGTGGCCGGCGTTCCGGCGAGTGTGAACGTGCGGTTGCCTCCGTTCTTGATCCCTGCCGGTACGTCAGAATCGACGAATGTCAGCGCTGAAGCGCCGCAGGGACCTGAGGTGCCGTCGACACGAACACAATCTGCGGGATTTCCAATCGCTGCGTCCAGGGCGCCGGACGTGTTGATCACAGCCGCTCTCACCGCCCGGTAGGCTGGACCTTTGGCTGGCCTGACATCGAGTTCCGCGCGCAAACCTGCGATGTCCGCGATCGTTGCAGGACCCGTGGCGACCTCACCCACCGCTGGCTGTGAGGCGCGCACGTCCCGGAGCTTCAGTGCTACAGCGCTCGGTGGCACCGCCCAGGTCTCCACGAACTGAGTCCTGCCGTCGCTGTTGAATCGCACGGTGTAATTCACCGGCGCGGCGGCGTTGGTTGTCGGAACCAGCGCGATGCGCAATTGTCCCAACGTAATCCTAACGCTGATCACCTGTTGAGGAACTTCCGTGCCATCCGCAGCGCGGAAAGTTGGCCATTCGACTTGGGCAACTCCTTCGAAGCGGGCGCCATCGGCCTTATACAGCGTGTCTTGAATTTGAGTAAGCACAGGGGCCGCGACCGCGATGCGAGTAGCGGCAAGTATTGCGATCAAGGCGAATCGCATTTCGATATGGACCTCCAAAAGGAAAAGCCCGGCCACCGCTGTCTGCGGCGCCGGGCCAGGGCGTAAACCCTTCTCTATCGATGAATGTAGCAGACGCGGTCCTTGGCGCCAGGCTCATCTGCTGCCCTACACAAGCCATAAATCATTGATATTGTGACGATTATAGATTTTTATTCGCGTGGTGAACGGATTTTTCCATGGGATTCGATTTGCCGCGGTACCATCCTCCATATGGGTCCAAACATGCCAGGTGAGCAGCCGAAGCTGCCGATTCCTGGCGCTCGAAACTTAATCGCAGTCGGGTCGGGAAAGGGCGGTGTAGGGAAAACCACCCTTTCCGTGAATCTTGCGCTCGCCTTATCCAAATTGGGCCATCGAACCGGTCTTCTGGACGCCGACGTCTACGGCCCCAATGTGCCGCTGATGATGGGCACTCGAGAAGCTCCCCGCGCCGCCGGAGATCGCATTCAGCCGCTCGAGCAGCACGGCTTGCAGCTAATGTCGATGGGATTTCTCAACCCTGGCGATAAACCGCTCATCTGGCGTGGTCCCATGCTGAACAGCGTGATTCAGCAGTTTCTGCGGGGGGTGAACTGGTCGGACCTCGAATACCTGGTGATCGATTTGCCGCCCGGTACCGGGGACGTGCAGCTGACTTTGATTCAGACGGCTCCGATCACCGGCGCGATTGTTGTGACTACCCCATCGGAGGTCTCGCTCGAAGATGCCCGCAAGGCCGTCTTGATGTTCCAGCAGGTACGCGTCAACGTGCTTGGAATTGTCGAGAACATGAGCTACATGCTAGTGCCCGGTACCAGCCAGCGTATCGATGTTTTTGGGGAGGGTGGCGGCCGCCGCACAGCTGAAGCGATGAACGTGCCGTTTCTTGGGGACTTGGCCCTGGATCCCCAGGTCCGCATCGGAGGTGATACGGGCAATCCGGTGATGTTGAGGGATGGAGAGCAATCTTCGGGCTTTCTCGAAATCGCGGGCCGCGTGGTTGCTGCTGTCGATCAAGGCGCGGGTTCCAAAGGACCCTCATTTACCGTCAGCGACTAGCGGACGGTAATCATGACGCCCACGGTGCTAACTTCATCTCCGGACGCAATCAGGATGGGAAGTATGAACCTAGATTGTTAAGGCTCGTGCTACAATTTGTTTGTCAATCGCTAGTCGACCGCACGAATCCACACAAATCTCGGACGGGTGGGTGAGTGGTTAAAGCCAACAGACTGTAAATCTGTCCCTCCTTGCGAGGTACGAAGGTTCGAATCCTTCCCCGTCCACCATCCTCTTCGCATTACAAGTTGATGTTCGTGCAGGTAGCCGTAATCTGCGGGAGTGGACGTGTAAAAAGCTGAATCCAGTCATCTCGTTAGGGGCGGAATCAGGGACCTGGAGGGCAGCCGAATCGTGCGCGCAAGTTGTGGTGATACAGCCCCGTAGTTTATAATTCATGTTTACAGGCCGTTGTAGCTCAGTCGGTAGAGCGCGTCCTTGGTAAGGACGAGGTCACCGGTTCAATCCCGGTCAACGGCTCCAGAGTTTTTGCCACGCCCGGTTCGACTCCCAAGTCTCCATCAGGTGTTTTATTCAGGCAGGCGGCAGGTTGCGGTTGCTTGAAAATCGGCTGTGGCATCATGAGCAAAGGTTTCCACTATGGCGAAAGAGAAATTTGACCGCAGCAAACCGCACGTCAATATTGGGACGATCGGCCACATTGATCACGGCAAGACGACGCTGACGGCGGCAATCACGAAGACGCTGGCGAAGAACAATCCGAAGGTAAAAATTCGCGACTTCGACTCGATCGACAACGCGCCGGAAGAAAAGGCTCGTGGTATCACAATCGCGACGGCGCACGTGGAGTATGAGACCAAGGCTCGGCACTACGCGCACGTCGATTGCCCCGGCCACGCCGACTACATCAAGAACATGATCACGGGCGCGGCGCAGATGGACGGCGCGATTCTGGTGGTGGCGGCGACCGACGGTCCCATGCCCCAGACCCGCGAGCACATTCTGCTTGCTCGTCAGGTTGGTGTGCCGTACATCGTTGTGGCCTTGAACAAGGTCGACATGGTGGAAGACGAAGAGCTGCTGGAGTTGGTGGAGCTCGAAGTCCGGGAACTGCTCTCGAAGTACAAGTTTGATGGCGACAATCTGCCAATTGTTCGTGTGAGCGCTCTGGGCGCTTTGAACGGCGAAGAGCAGTGGGCGAAGTCGGTGGAAGATCTGATGGACGCGGTCGACCAGCATGTCCCGGTCCCTGAGCGCGTCACCGACAAGCCGTTTTTGATGCCTGTGGAAGACATCTTCTCGATTCAGGGCCGTGGCACGGTGGTAACGGGTCGAATCGAAACCGGGATCTGCAAGGTCGGCGAGGAAATGGAAATCGTGGGTTTCCGTGATACCCGCAAGACGGTGATCACGGGCATCGAAATGTTCAAGAAGCTGCTCGACGAAGGCCGGGCGGGTGACAACAGCGGACTGCTGCTGCGCGGCATTGAAAAGAATGACGTGGAGCGCGGTCAGGTAATCGCCAAGCCGGGTACGATCAAGCCGCACACGACCTTCAAGGGTGAAGTTTACGTTCTGTCGAAGGACGAAGGTGGACGTCACACGCCGTTCTTCAATGGCTATCGTCCGCAGTTCTACTTCCGTACCACGGACGTGACGGGTGTGGCGAAGCTGCCCGAAGGTACCGAAATGGTGATGCCTGGTGACAACGTGCAGTTGGAAGTGGAATTGATTACTCCGGTCGCAATGGCCAAGGGGTTGCGCTTCGCGATTCGCGAAGGCGGCCGTACGGTTGGCGCGGGCACGGTTTCCGAAATCGTAGAGTAATAAATTTTTGGGAGTCAACCATGTCGCGTGAAATCATCACGTTCCAGTGCACTGAGTGCAAGGACCGGAACTACACCAATACGAAGAATAAGAAGACGACTACCGAGCGTCTCGAATTGAAAAAGTTCTGTCCGAAGTGCCGTAAGCATCAGCCGCACCGCGAAATTAAGTAACGACCGTAAGAAGTCAAGTACACTGGTAGAGGGCGAGACGCCCTCTGCCTGATTTAGGGGCGTAGTTTCAATGGCAAAACAGCGGTCTCCAAAACCGCATTTGGGGGTTCGAGTCCCTCCGCCCCTGCCAAGTCATTCGGAACAGTTGCCGGGAATCAATGGAAGCGAATAGCTTGATAGAACGCGCAGGCCGTTGGCCTGCTCAGACGAAAGATTACTTCGAGGACCTGAAGCAGGAAATGCGCCGCGTCACGTGGCCTACCTGGAAGCAGGTCCGAGCGACCACCACCGTCGTTATCGCCGCCGTGTTCGCGTTCGCCGCTTACTTCGCCGTGGTAGACACCTTGATCACCAAGGCAATTAACAAGTTGTTTGAGACCTTCTCCCGATAAAGGCAGGGTAATGTCCGATCGAGATCCATTCCAGTATCCAACCGACGTTCCTGCCGACCCCGCCGAAGAGGACTTCTCAGGGCTGCCGGTGGTCGACGAGCAAGTTCCGGAGGAGCCCCCCGTTTCGGCAGGGCCCGTTGCGGTCGGCGAGGATAACGGGATGAGCTGGTACATCATCCATACCTATTCCGGCTTCGAGAACAAGGTCAAAGAGTCTTTGCGTACCCGATCGGAAGCCTTCGGCTTTTCCGACAAGCTCGGTGAAGTCCTGATCCCGACTGAAGAAGTCGTCGAGATGCGCAACGGCAAAAAGGTCACCAGCAAACGTCTGCTGTATCCCGGTTACGTCATCGTTCAAATGATCATGGACGATGCAATGCGGCACTACATCAAGGAAACGCCGCGCGTCACAGGATTTGTTGGTGGAGGCAATGATCCCGTGCCTCTCACGGCCGATGAGGTCAACAAAATCCTGTACCGCGAGCCGACGAGCTCGCCGCGTCCCAAGCTGACATTCGAAAAGAACGAAATCGTACGCATCACCGAAGGACCGTTTACCAACTTCACCGGCAAGGTGGACGAAGTCAATTCCGAACGCAGCACGTTGCGCGTTCTGGTCACGATTTTCGGCCGTGCCACTCCCGTAGAACTCGAGTTTCTGCAAGTAGAAAAGACATAACTACCCGGGCGGACCGGGTTTTCGTAAGGAACGCAAATGGCAAAGAAAGTAACTGGACAGGTTAAACTGCAAATCCCCGCGGGCAAGGCGACGCCAGCCCCGCCCGTCGGTACCGCGCTCGGCCCGCAGGGTGTCAACATTATGGAGTTCTGCAAGGCCTTCAATGCGAAGACCAATGCAAAGGATCAGGAAGGGCTGATCATCCCCGTGGTGATCACAATTTACTCCGATCGCAGCTTCACGTTTATCACCAAGACCCCGCCCGTGCCGATCCTCATCAAGCGCGCCGTCAACCTCGCCAAGGGTTCGGCCGAGCCCAACAAGAATAAAGTCGGCAAAATCACCGAAAAGCAGGTCGAAGAAATCGCCAAGATCAAGATGCCGGACCTGAACTGCTTCGACGTCGAAGCTGCCATGCGTTCCGTTCGTGGCACTGCCCGCAGCATGGGCGTCGACATCGCCTAAGACGACGATCCAAGACTAGACAAACGAAGGCCGCCCGGCTCCAATCGGGCGGCTTTCGTTTTGTGGTTTTCACACAGGGATTCTCTTGATGACGAGCGTCCGCGCGGCTCGATCCCCAAGACGCTGCCGTCGTTTCCCGAGGATGAAGATCCAATCGATCCACCCGAGGAGCGCGAGCAGAAGATTCCGGATAAAGGACTCAGCCAAGGTGCAGGCTCGACCGGTGGCAGCATTGATAACGGCCATCCCCAGCATCTTCTTGCCAAAGCTTTGGCCGCCTCTGAACCCATCTGCGAACAATAGGTAAAACAACGCAAACAGGATCGCCGGAATAGCCATGACAATACCAGCCGGGCGCCACACCAAGCCAACTAAGAAAGCAAATATCACTGGGGTGACCGCGATCATCGTGTCAAGGACTTGCGCCAGGAACCTGTCCCCAAGAGAGGCGAGGTTCGGCGGTATAGTATCTCCGCCACCCGCCGCCGGCAATGTCCGTCCGACGAACGAATATCCGCAGTTACTGCAGAAGGCGCCGGTCCGATTGACGAACCTGCAATTAGGACATTCCACGTTGCCGCAACTCCGACCGACGAGTATAGCGAATGGCCTGATTGAGTTACAGCGGCGCTAACCCCGCCTCTTGCTACGATGAGGAGAACCGATGCCAGACAACAGCTTCGACATAGTTTCCAAGATCGATCTCGCCGAAGTTTCGAATGCCATTCAACAAGCATTGAAAGAGATCATCACGCGCTTTGACTTGAAAGATTCGAAGTCGGAGGTGGAACTCCGCGAGAAGGAAAACAAGATCATCCTCGCCAGCGCCGATGAGTACAGGCTGAAAGCCGTCACCGAAATCCTGCAAGGCAAATTGGTAAAACGCAACGTACCCCTGAAAGGCTTGGTTTACGGTCCAATCCAGCCCGCTTCCGGCTCCACGGTGCGCCAGGAAGTGACCTTGCAGCAAGGCATCGTCAAGGAAAAGGCGAGCGAGATCGTCAAAGCCATCAAGGACTCGAAAAAGAAAGCCCAAGCTTCCATCCAAGGGGACCTCGTGCGCGTCAGCGCCAAGGATCGCGACACCCTGCAGGAAATCATTGCGCTGCTGCGTGCCAAGGATTTCGGCATCGATATGCAGTTCACAAACTACCGTACGAACTAAATGCCGCGACGCATTGAATCGCACAGCATTGCCGGTCCGGCCGGTCGTTTGGAAGCCTTACTCGAAGAGCCTGAGGAAGGCGAGCCGCGCGAGGCCATCGTGGTTTGCCACCCTCATCCGAAAGGTGGCGGAACGATGCACAATAAAGTCGTGCACCGCATGGCACGCGGCCTCCGGAAATCGGGAGCTGTCGTACTCCGCTTCAACTTCCGGGGCGTGAACCTGAGCGAAGGCGAACATGCTGGCGGTATCGGCGAAGTAGATGACGCCCGGGCCGCCCTGGCTTGGCTACGTGATCGTTATCCTGACCTGCCGAATTCACTGGCAGGCTTCTCCTTCGGCTCCAGAGTCGCGCTAAGGCTTGGATGCGAGGATGCATGGGTCCGGCGCGTCGTGGCTGTCGGCTTCCCGACGAAGTACAAAGAGTTCGAATACGTACAGCAGTGCGCCACACCGAAAATTTTTATCCACAGCACCAATGATGAGCACGGACCGCGTGAGGAACTGCAAGCCGCGTTCGAAACCTTCCCGGAACCTAAGCAGCTGATCTGGGTGGAAGCCGAAGACCACTTTTTCAAGGGCGCTTTGGACGCGTTCGAAGAACAGATGGTGGGAATTGGGCTATCGCCCGCAGATTAGTAGGCGTGTCTTTCAGCGTGACGTAACTCGCGTTGAACTTTCAGGGATACACGGCGGGCGATCAGGTTTGCGACCTTGCTCAATAGGCCCGGGATATCTTCCGGCTCCACCAGCATACGGTTTTTGGTAGAATGACCAGTCGAAGTATTGTGGGAGGACGTAATCAAGGCGGTCGCCGGCTTGTATTCCATCAGATTGGCATGGGCTAGTACCTTAAGCCCAGCTTCAGGGGACTCCATCTGGAGATCGCTCAGGACTAGTTCATATTCCTGATCCTCCATCTTTCCAACAGCTTCCGCAGCCGTCGCAGCTGCGTCGACACGATACCCGCCAGCTTCGAGTACGGTTTGTAGCGTCAGACGTGATGCCAGATCATCGTCGACAACAAGTACTCTAGCGAGCTCCAGATTCTGCCGACCTTCTCCGGCGGTCTCCATAATTCTTCTTCAGTTTACGCGGAAATTACGGGAATTGGAATAGAGAAATGCGTTCCGAACGTTGGTTTTTCCAACTCGGTACACTTTGTACCCCTGTACGGAAAGGTACTAAGCTACAAAGACGCGTTCGAAGATTTTGTCGATATTGCGTAACTGCCGGTCCAGTCCGAAGGACTTGTCAAGATCTTCTTTCTTAAGGTACTTAGCCACTTCCGGATCGGTCTCGATCGCAGTCCGGAAATCGCCGCCGCTCTCCCAGGATTTCATGGCGTGGGACTGAACCACCTTATAGGCGTGCTCTCGAAGCATGCCCGCGGCGCTCAGGTCGAGCAACAGTTGCCCCGAGAACACTAACCCGCGCGTCAGGTCCAAATTGCGAGCCATAAACTGTGAATTGACCCGCATATCCCGCACCAGCCAGATGGTTTTGGCCAAGAGGTAATCAGTCAAAATGCAGGAATCCGGCAATATTACCCGCTCAACCGAAGAGTGCGAGATGTCCCGTTCGTGCCACAACGCGATGTTTTCGTACGCTGCCTGAACATTCGAACGGACCAGCCGGGCCAATCCACAGATTTGCTCGGAGGTTACGGGATTTCGCTTGTGCGGCATCGCTGACGATCCCTTTTGGCCTGCGCCAAAGGGCTCCTCCGCCTCGCGGACCTCTGTCCGCTGCAAGTGCCGTACTTCCAGCGCAATCTTTTCGCAAAGTGCCGCCACCAGTGCGAGCACGTGGATGTACGCCGCATGCAGGTCGCGAGAAATCACCTGAGAAGCGATCGCTACAGGCCGCAACCCCAAAATCGCGCAGATCCGCTCCTCGGCCTCAGGTCCAATGTGGGCGAACGTACCTACAGCCCCTGAAATCTTTCCGACCCGAATTTCCTCCGAGGCTTGCTCGAACCGTTCGAGATCGCGCCGAAGCTCGTCATACCAGAGCGCGAATTTCAAACCGAACGTGTACGGCTCCGCGTGAATGCCGTGAGTCCGGCCGATCATCACCGTCTGCTTGTGCTCGAAGGCCTTCTGCTTGAGTTGGTCTAGCAACTCCGCGATGTCTTTGCGCAATACCGCCGACGCGCCCTGAATCTGCAGCGCCTGGGCCGTATCGACAACGTCATTGGAGGTAAGCCCGTAGTGCAGCCAGCGTGAGTATTCCGCAGCTCCGGCCGCTGCCATTGATTCCGAAACGCAGGTCGTGAAGGCAATCACGTCATGGCGAACTTCGCTTTCTATCTCAGCAATGCGAGCGGCATCCGTACGAGCATGTTTTCGCAGAGCCTGCGCAGCCTCTGCCGGCACATCGCGGAGCTCGCCGAGCGCCTCTGAAGCGGCAAGCTCCACTTCCAGCCATTGCTTGTACTTGTTTTCCTCGCTCCAAATGCGGCCCATCTCCGGCCGCGTGTAGCGTTGAATCATACGGTGAACACTTCTGATTGTATCCGCGGTTCGGAAACAACCAGTCGAGCCGAGGAACCGCGTCGCGCGAGCGCCTGCCGCGCGGACATGTGAACGATTGCAGGATGATTGTTCTGTTCGCTCAAATGACCGAGTGCCAGCGTCTTGCAGCATCCGTCCATGTAGTCGAGAATGAAATGCGACACCATGTCGTTCGACAAATGACCATTACGTCCCATCACCCGCTGCTTAACCGACCACGGATACGGACCCACCTTCAACATGTCGAGGTCGTGGTTGGATTCCATCATCAGGAAATCCACACCGCGCAAGTGGAAGCGCACCGAATCGGGCAGATAGCCTAAGTCGGTCAGAACCCCAACACGAACGCCATCGGCCTGAATGCAGAAACCAACCGGATCGATCGAATCATGAGGAACCGTGAACGTATCCACTTCGAGATCGCCGATCCGAAAACGCTCCCCCGCCATAAAGGATTCCAAGCGAGGCTCATAGTCGCCCCAGGCAATGGTAGGAGCTGTCAACCACGACATGTACACGGGGAGCTTATACTTCTTCAGTAACGGAAGCAGTCCGCAGACGTGATCCGAGTGCTCGTGAGTCACCAGGATTGCGTCCAATTCTTCCGGTGACTCGCCGATGGCCTCAAGGCGGGCAACGATTTCCTTACGGCTCAAGCCCGCATCCACAAGGACACGCGTGTGCTCGGTCCCGATAAAGATCGAGTTTCCCGAACTGCTCGACGCCAGGATGCAGACTTTAACGATATGCCCTTCCCTTCAAGTCGCTACTGTAGCACAACAAACATCCACCAAAATGTTTTAACGGCGCTTGGGGGCGTTCAATGTGTCCCGAATCGCGATCATGAGCGCATCGGCGACCGCTTTCGCGGAACCTGAATCATAGATCGGCGCCTTAAGGGAATCATATCGGCTGGTTTCCAGGGCGAGGAAGGCTCGTTCGGCAAATCTACCTGTGCCGGCGAGCGCAAAAATCGGCTTCTTCGCTTCATGGACGGCGTCAAACACGTGCTCTGTACCGCGGCTGCCGCCAATGATTACTACGGCATCGGCCTTTTCAATCAATCGAGTCAATGCCCGAGCCGATGGATAGCGCTTCACCCTGCCATACCTGGGATCGAACTCGCCTTCCTCGGAAAGGACATGCAGGATCCATTCCTCGACTGGAAGTTCCCACAGTTCCGCGCGTTTGGCAGCTGCCTCCGTAGCGACTTCTGCCACTCCGGTTTTTCCGCGCGTCAGCAATCCATACCCTTCGAAAAGAACGGCGTTGCCGACGGCAACCGCAGCCAGGCGCTGTTCCCGGCGAAACTTCTCCTGAACGCTGGTTCCAACCACCAAAATCCACTGGCTTGGAGGCAGGGTCGCACGCGCAGCGCCCGAAACCGAGTACAACTTCGCGAGTCTGCCGGTCTTCATCAGGTCCGCGTGGTCGTGAAAGAGGGCGCGCAGATAGTCGGCCGGCCGTTCTCGCGGCCGCGTGCCAAAGGACGACAAGATTCCTGCCAGAACCCTGGCTTCTTCATTCAGACCTTCAACATAGTCGAGGTGGACGCGAAGCATCGACTTGCCCAACGCCGCCCGGCGCGAAAGCCAATCGAAATCGAAAATGGTGTCCAACGCCTTCTCCAACTCGCCTGCATGCGCATAATGCCAAGGCCGGTATTGGAGGTCGTATTCGCGTAGAGCCGCATTGGACGCATCCTTGCAAGCCTCCACTATTGCGCTGTGAATCTGCGCCGGCACGCTTTCAGCGGATACGGCTTTATGTGCCGAATCGGTAATACGAACCGTAGCCTTCAATCGCAAGACCAGCCCCAGCTCTTCCAAATCGTCCATAGGGAAATGTAGAGCCTCGGCGAGCGCAACGGGTATCTCGCCCCCCGGATTGGCACGAACGCTCAGGAGGGCTCGACCGACGTCGCCGTTTACTGCAATCGCGAGCGGCACGGTAACTTCAGCAACCAGATCCGAGCCGGACATAGCTTCCAGATAGGGTTTTGTTGCCTGCAAGGGAAACGTTTTTAGCAACCGGTTGATCCTAGTCAAAGTGCGAGGATCGCCTTCGTGGAATAGCCATAAATAATGCGCTTCCTCGACGCTTGTGATCCCTGCTCCTGCGCGCAGCGCGGCAATCGCCTCGGACGGCGTCAATCGGGGGATCATAAAGGATGACATCCTGCGTGAGGACCGTAGAGTAAGCCAGTACGGCGCCTCGTTCGATCCTTCCTCTCCGATCAGAAGCTTCTCGGCGCCGCGCTTCGTCAGCCCTTCTGTTCCCCGGAGATCGTAATCAATTACCGCCTGAGCCAGATTGAAGTTGTCAAAGTCGCCCTTCCTCAGCCCTTCCGTGCCCCAGAAGACTCCGTCACGAAAGAAGTCGCGCACACGGGGCGAGACCGCAAAAGCTGTCGCGAAGGAACGGCACCCTTCGCCGACAAGATTTACGTATCGATCCCTCTTCAATTGGTCGAGGAGTTTCTCTTCCAGTTCAGGACGCCGAATATACCAGGGAGGCAATGTCGGCACACGATGCGCTTTGCCCAGCCGCAGCGCCACATCAATGTCCTGCTCCAGCGTTTCAACCGATCCCCGCAGCGCATAGTGGCAGCCTTGGATCGCTTCACCTTCACTTAATAAGATTGCCGGAATGCCCGTGTTTTGCGCGGCGTCGACGCCAGGCTGGGGACTGAATTCCTGCGAAACGGCTAGTACCGCCACGTCGGCATCATCGCGGCGTGGAAGTACGCCATATCGCAACCGGCTTAGTTCATTCAATGCCCGCTTCATCAGCGTCGCCCTTGCGGAAGACTGACCAGAGGACTGACCAAGGGATAGAAACACCCGCGGTGTTCCCTCTAAAGGAGTCCGATATAGATCATAACGAGCGATACCGGAGAGCAAGGCGAGCAAGCGATCCCAATCCGAGAAGAGAGGACTCGGATCTTCATTCAGAAGTTTGTACAGAGTTGGTCGCAGCCAGTCGCCCGAGACAATCGTCTGGTCGGCAGTCGAACTTTGTGTGAGCTTGCGTATTCCAGTTGGAAGGACATCATCGGAAAGGATCAACTGCCTCTGATAGTCGAGGCGCATCAGACTTTCAATCGTCTCCAGGTTCGCGTTCCCACCATATACGAGGCGCTCGACGCGCGGTATCCGCTCGCCCAGGTGGTGCACACGAGCAACACCGATCTCTTCGAACGTTTGAGCCCAACTCGCACCGGCCGCGACAAACACCAAATCCTCCGGTACGGTGACCCTTCTCGCCCGACGCACGGACTTGACGCCAAGCGCCTCCAAGAAGCCGGAACGCAATTGCACGAAGGGCTCGGCGGAGGCAGGCACTGCCGTTGTCCCGGACGGATCGTGCATCCAAGTAACAAACCCATGCGGACCGCCAAACTGACCTTCGATGTAATCCTGCACCCTTAGGCACAACTCGCGAGCATCATCCCGGCGCAAGGACCGCAACAGCACCTTGCGCGCCTCCGGCTCAAACCGGAACTGCACTTGCTCGGGAGCTATCTGCGCGTGCACGGGAGTGACGCGCTCTACAATGCCGCTCAGCATTACTTCCGCTACGTAGCGATGGCTTGCCTTCGTACCGAAGAGCAAGTCTTGGACCAGGTGCACGATCGGAATCGTAATCGGACCTGCCGCCAGGTGCACCGCCAAACGAAATGCTTCGGGAGAAGAGTGTGCGCGGAACAAGCCAACGCGCTCCTCTGCATTTGAGGAGCTGGCGCTTTCAACGCGACGCCTGGTGAAAGGCGCGGCCTCGGTTCGAGCAAGCATCGCCGGTGCGCTTCGGCCTTTCCGAGCCATGAACATCTCGGCCCACCGCAACGCGCTCGGTCCGTCGAGGCTCATGACGGGAACAGCGACAGAGGGTGTACGCTCGCGGAGCGCCCGGCGCCACGAAAGCTGCTCAATCTTCAACTCCTGATTGGGAACACCCGGAGTGTGGCTTCTGACGCGTGCCGTCGTGTCTCCCAGGGCCGTGTCCCGCCACATTGTCGACGGCAGCGCATGCAACAGTACTACCGGTCCCGCCTCCCCCCATTTCCTCAACAGCGTTCCCATTCGGCCCGATCGCCAGACTTCGGAAGCGCCATGAGTGAAGAGAAACACAATCTGTCGCCCTGCCGGATCGGCCAGGGATTCGATACCCGCCCGTGCTCCCGTGTCCTGAACGAGCACCGGCCGATCGTCCGTCATGGAAAGCCACCATGTACGCGTATCGCGGAACGCCCCACAGTACTCAAGCACGCGTCCGACCTCTACTATGATGGGGGCCCACATATCCATGGAAGGGGTCTGCTCCACGATCAAGGCAACCTTGAACCACCGCTCCAAGGCTGGCCGGAACACCGCAGTGAGCTGGCCGTTTGCGGAGGCGGTGGCATCCACCGTCGCCTCTTCGTCGAGTTCCACCTCCACGCGCGACTCTAGCCTGCGCGGTATTACACGAAGGGCCCGCACAATGTCGAGCATCTCGGGTAGCGCCCGACCCGCGGGAATGCGAATCGGCGAAGCCGGCAAAACTGGGTCCGAGCTTTTCGTCTCCGCCACCGCATATAGCAGGCCTTCCGATACTTCGGCCGAAGTAGCTACCGCCGAGGGCTGCGATTCCTGTAAAGACGTTGCCGCTTTGACGCTCACTTCCGGTTCTTTCGCCGAGTCAGGGAGGACCACCAAAGGTCCCGGAGCCTCCCCGGAAGGATCGCGGGGGAGGATCGGTATCGAGAGCGAAGGCTGCGGCAAACGTAAGTCGAATCGGGCAGCCCAAAGCGCATCTAGCAGCGCCTTCGAATCGAAATCGAACCCTACGGCGCGAAGATGAGAAACGAGCCGATCGATCACGTGGATTGAGAGGTAGTGAGCTGCTTCAAAAGCAGGTTGATCGTCTCTTGCCGTGCTTCTTGCAAGACGGCCCGGCCATCGCCCAAAACAAGGAACACCGCATTCAATAGCTGATCCGTCGCCAGTTGCTGCGTCTCGCGGCGGCCGACGAAATCCGCAATCAACTTGTCAATCTCGGCCTGCGTGTCCTTATCTAGATACTTGGCCAATTGCACCTGAACGATTTCGCCGAGCTCCACCGGATTAGGCTGCGGTACCGTGATCCGGATGCATCGCCGAAGAAAAGGGGCAGGGAACTCACGCTCCGCATTGCTGGTGAGCACGATAAAGGGGAACTGTGCACACTTCACCTCTCCGCCGGGAATCCGTGCGCGCTGCCCATCCGCTAAACGGACTTCCGGTTCTTTATCGCGCGCGCGCACCAACTCCGGAATGTCAAACGTCCCCTCCTCCAGCACATTCAGCAAATCATTCGGTAAATCGATGTCACCTTTATCGATTTCGTCGATCAGCAGTGCGCGAGGCCACTTTGAAGGATACAGAGCCGTTCCCAATGGTCCGAGCTTGATGAACTGGCCCACCGAAGCATCCTCCTCATTTTGTCGAGCGTGCAGCCGGCCCACTGCGTCGTATTCGTAGAGTCCCGCTTTCACCGTGCTGCGCGAGGTGATCGGCCAACGCAGCACCGGTCCCATCCGCAACTCATAGGCCACGGCAGATATAAGGGACGACTTGCCCACACCCGGATTGCCGGTCACCAGCAGTGGTCGCCGCAGCGCGAGTGCGGAGTTCACAGCAAGTCGCACTTCCTCCTTTACTTTGATGTGGGCGCCCCGATTCTTTTCGGCCTCCAGATCATAAGACGGATTGGCCGGTTTCTCGGGCTTCTCCGCAACACTCGAACGCCGCCATGGAGGAGGCAAGGGTAGCTCGGTGAGTCCGTCATGCGGTGTCGCATTCGCTTTGAAGATCTGCCAGGAAGTGCTCATGGGTTTACCAGAGAAACGTCAATACGTTGGAAGGCGACAGGACACTCTGGATCATCCCAGAACAGAACCACTTGATCTCCAATCTCCGGAGCCTTACGCAGGCGAGCCTCGCGCAAAGCCTCGGGCAATGCGTCGGTTGTCGCGAGCGCTCCGGCCCAAAGTGCCAAAGCTTGGCGATACGCGTCCCAGTCGGATGGCTCCTGCTCGGGCCAAGTCATAAACGGGTGTCCTAAAAGGATTGCGTTCACAATTCTTTCGATGCCTTCGTCGCCGTTTGGACAAAAAGAAAACGCCACCAGCGAGGCATCGGGGGGACAGGCGCCTTCCGTGCAATCCATCCATCCAACGCTTGGCGGCTGCTGTCGAAGCGGAAGAATCTTCTTTGCTATGGCGGCGTCACGGATTTCGGTCAGAATCTCCGGCGCGCGAATCACGGTTGGGTGAAGCTGGCCGATGGTGCGCTTCACAAACTTCGACAAGCCAATGACGATCCGGTGCGGCGTCCGCGTGAAGAACGGTGGGTCGAGAACAAATTCCACCAAAATGTTGTTAGCCTGCTGGTTCGATTGAGTTCGGACCTTCTCACGCGCTTCCTCGACGATGTCGGAAACCGCAGTTTCCAGCGCCTTCCAGTGTGTCACCTTCGATTGCCATCGGCCGAGGCTGATCGACGTGCCGGCAATAAATAAGTTGGCCCCGACCGATGCCGGCTGATCTTCCACCTCGTCATCCGCGTCGATTCGAACCTGAAGCCTGAATTGTTTCTCCGCATCTAGCCGGTCGCGCAAGGTGCAATACAAAGCTGGGCTGGCCAAGCGCTGTACAAGCTTTCGCAGCGGTTCCCCTGCCGGTTCCGCAACACGCGCGATTGTCCGAAGCAAAAACTCGAACAACGGTCGGTATCGCTCCTCGCCGCCACATGCAGCGCCCGTTAACTCATCGAGCATGTCCGTCAGCGTGCGAGCGTTGTTGCGCGCCGGCTCTTCCGACTGCGTCGCAATCACTGCGCGATAGATGCCCCGCAGCCATTCCACCGACTTCCCTAGCTGCGACAAGGCGTTGATCACCTCAGTGACCACTTCCGTTCGGCGATACTCCACTTCGAACTCGGCTGCGTCCGGGACCAGCTTGTGAACCTCAGGAACAAGCAGCGCTTGCTTGCCTCCGTGCCACGCCAGCGCGATGATGTAAGCCAAATCTGCCGGTGTATTGGCGCGCGATATCCGCGCCGGGATGGCCTTACCTGTGACACCTTCCAACCATGGATCGCGTCCCGAAGACGCGGCGAGTTCGTTATAGCTTGCCGCCACCGAGGCTAGCCGCCGAATGTGACGAAGCGGAACGCCCCTCATCTCGGAAACCGAGCTGACGAATTTTGTCGAGGGAAGGTCGCCTATTCCGGCCTCGAAGTCTCCCTCGGTTGCTTGCGTGCGCCACACTACTCGCACCGGCGATTGATACGAGTCCTCGAAAGGCTTCCGCGCTTTGGCGATAATGCCTTCTGCATCAGGCGGAAAAGTAGGCGAATTCTCCAGGGCTTCGAGAACGTGTTGCGAAAACTTCCCGGACAAAGCTTGTTGCCCGGACGCAGCGGCCAGAAAGAAATCCTGCTCCACACCGGGCGCCGCCGCCTTCTCTACGCTAAATTGATTTGCGCCAGTTGTCCCCGTGAACTGCAGATCCTCAAATTGGTTCGCGCAAGCGTCAATGTACGCTACTTGCCGGGGGCAGTTCGCTCCCACCGGCATGCGCCGTAACCAGAGCAGGAACGTATCGAGATCCAAATGCAGCCCGTGTTGTCGGTCTTTCCAATCCTCGTAGAAGAGAATTCGCTGGTCTTTGTCGCCGATGTTGCCGTGGCTCGCCCAGTAGATGTAAAGCAAGTCCGCCTGCCGCAAGGGCAGTTCATTCAGCAAAAAGGACTCGACCGTTTGTCTGGTAGCGTCCTTCAATTGCACGCCGACGGCGGCGCTCCGGCCTTGGAAAGCCGCATGATGCTTGGAGCTTATAAACAGATGGATGTTCGCCGCTGGCGCACGCTTACGAAGCCATTCCGCGAACCGGACCGCATGCTCCGGCGCCTTCGGCAAGTCCCAATCGGAGCCCATGCTCGTCGCGCCGATGCCCACCACAATAGCTTCCACAATCACGGCAGGAAACTCCGAATCGCGTGCCACGTCTCCTCGTTCGTCCAGTACGCACTATGAGATTCCGGAAACGGCTGTCCCGATTCCACTTGTGTATCGGTCACGTCTAATCCAGAAAAGACCGGAGCGGCCAGATAACTTAGAAAATCATAGCGATCCCAGAGATTCAGCCAGCGTGGAAACGGCCTCTCGATCGTATCAGGCGGCTCCACCGAACTAAGCCCGCCGATCTCATAAAGAAATGACGCCTGGGATCCAACCGTAATCAGCCCCTTTACATTCCGGGGAGGCGTTTTCGTCAGCAGATCCACGCATGCAATCCCACCCAGGCTGTGAGCGAGCAGATAAACATCGCCCCGGACGGACTCAACCACACCCCGGACGTGCTCGCGAATGCGTTCGCCACGAGCCTGATAAAGCAAAATGTCGCCTGCCGATCCTGCTGCCGACGCGCTTAGGTCGCCGCGCTTCCACGCCACAAGCGGCGTCGTGGCCGCACTGAAGAAACCGGCAAGATATGCCCCGATGCCTGCGACATCACCCTCCCAGTCCTCGATCAGTCGCCTCACTACTGCCGACCTGGGCTCCGCAGCAGGTAACGGCCGTCCATCCATCTGTGCGAGCAAGCAAAGACAAGCAACGACACAGCGCGCCGCCGCCTGCGCAGCCTCACCAATCTCTGTCCGAGCCGCTGTCACCCCATCCTTGAACGCCTCATCCCCCCGAGCCATCGTGATGGCCTTCGCCCAGCACCGTGTCAAATACAACGCGTCGAGGTGACGCGCCAGTTCCGGCGACGCCTCGTATGCGGCGATGCGCATCCACAAGGCCTCGCCGAGCTTCGGTGCGGTCGGGGGAACGGGGCCGGCTAGCTTCGGCCGGTTCTTCAGCAGCCGTAACTCCAGCCAAGGATCGCGATACAACAGGTCCCACCGGGCAACATCCGTGTCCGGAGGCTTCTGCGCCACGCCGCCGGGAACACTCTTTACGGGAGTCCGTGAACCTAGAGAATCGCCCCAAAGACAGGGTTCCAAATCATGATCGATGGCGTGGCGGGAGAAGGCGTCGTGAATCAACGTGAATGTATCGAGGTAGCTGGCCTTGCGGACCCCTGTTCCATGTACGAACACGACCGTGGCCATGTGGGGAGATTCTAACATCGGACGGGCGCGGCCATCTCTGGCATGCTATTCCATATGCGCGATTTTTCTCGGCGGGGCCTCGTCCTTTCTCCCCTCGCGATGGCCGCCGCGGCAGTGGCCGAAGAGCCAGCCGCTGATGTCGTTCGACTTCCCAGGAGGATTCGCGTCGGCATTCTCGGCCTCGAAGGCCATACGAATCTGATCCTCACTCCCCTGAACCGTCTGCCCGATGTGGAGATCGTCGCCTACTGGTCTTCTGACAAGACCGAACTCCGCCGAGTGCCGTCCGCCAAGCGCTACGACGACTGGAAGGCGATGCTCGATACAGAGAAACTCGACGTCGTCGCGATCACCAACAACAACGGTCAGCGTACGGCAGCCATCCTCGAAGCCGCAAAGCGCAAAATCAACATCGTGGCCGAGAAGCCATTGGCGATCGATCGCCCCGGCCTTCAGAAAGCGAGGCAGGCAGTCGAGAAAAACGGCATCTCTCTTGGGATGATGCTTGACAAACGCTACGAACCGCGTTTTCTGGCTTTAAAGAAACTCGCAAGCGTAGGCGCCATCGGCGAAGTGATCCAGATGTCCTCGCAGATTTCCTACAAACTCGGCACACGAGGCGACTGGTTCCAAAAAACGAGCACGTATGGCGGAAGCATCACCTGGGTCGGCATTCACATGCTAGACCTCATGCGTTGGATTAGCGCCCGGGAGTTCAAGGCAGTCGCCGGATTCGAAACGCGAAAAGGCAGGGACGTTGGAGAAATGGAAACCGCCACCGCCTCCGCGTTGCAGCTCGACAACGGAGGCGTCGCCACACTCCGCGTAGACTACTTGCGCCCCGAAACGGCGGCGTCTCACGAAGATTACCGCGTTCGCCTCGCCGGCACGAAAGGCATCCTCGAATATCAGAACGCTACCGGTGTCACCTTGATGACTGGTGATGCTCCGCCTCGAACCATCACCGATCTGCCGCCGGCGCAATCGCTCTTCGTGGACTATCTGAACGCCACCTACAATGGCAAGGCGCCTACTATCACGTTGACCGATATCTATCGCATCTGCGAAGCCACACTCGCCGCCGAAGAAGCCGCAAACACGGGAGCGATGGTCCGCATCGCGTAAAATGAAAGTTTCCTGATGACAGCTCGAGTGTACGTTTCCCTGAAGCCCACAGTCCTCGATCCTCAAGGCCAAACGATTCGAAAAGCGCTAAACGCTCATGGCCATCCGGAAGTGGAGGACGTCCGGCAAGGCAAGTACTTCGACATTGCGCTTGCCCCTTCGTTGACTCGCGACCAGGCGCAAAGCATCGTCGATGCTCTGGCCAAGGACGTGCTTTCTAACCCGGTGATCGAAAACTACAAAGTTGAAATCGGCGACTGAGCGAATGCCAAAGGCCGCATCGGTGCGCCCGTTCCCCCTTCGATTTTCAGCGGAGCGCCCACAAACATAAATTCGCGTAGATCGTCCGCGGCTACAGCCTCGAGGTTCAAGTTCTCAATGATGTGGATACCGGTCTCCACCAGTAAGTGGACGTGGACCGCCATCTTTGGACTCGGCATCTTTTCGAACGCAAGCGTATCGGATCCCACCGCGAAAGGCTTCTGTTCGCTTAACCATTTCGCTCCTTCCAACTCGACGCCGGGCATCCGCAGCGCCGACGCGTACTTCGCGGGATCGCGCCAAAGCTTCGCCCAACCCGTTCGAATCAGCACTACATCACCCGGCCGAATGTCTGCTTTACACCTTTCCAGCAGTCCAGGCGTGATCGAGAATTCGGCGTCGAGCGCGGGAACGTTCACCAAGCCTGCGATGTCGAGCAGCACCGCCCGGCGCGCGATCGGCTCGATCGTGTCTACCGATAGGTGCCGTATCCCTCCGCCGTACGATTGCACCGACTGAACCTCTTGGCCGCCATAAAACATGCCCGCACAGGAGAAATGATTCAACGCGTCCATATGCGTGCCGGTGTGCCCGCTCAGCGTAATGACATCCGCCGCCGAGCTTCCCCCATCGGGTAGCCATACCTCACCGTGAAGCTTCGTCAACCCATACAGGAAGGGCGAATGGTTCGGGAAATGCGGCATGCCCACGAAGTAGGGCTGCGCAAGGTCATAAGGCTTGGAGATTTTCAATGGGTCACTCCTGCAGTTCCTGCCGTCTCGGGAAGGAAGTAAAACACAATTCCCAGGATCACGTACACTGCCAACAATTGAACACCCTCCAGCCAGTTCGATTCGCCGTCTCCCGTAATCTGGCCCGTTACAGCGACGCTCAAGACGATCGCCAGCACCTCTGGGGGTGTGAACACGAGATCCATGTGGCGCGGCCCGACCACGTAACTCAGCAGCACCAGCACTGGAGCCACAAACAAAGCCACTTGGATGCTGCTGCCGATGGCGATCGACAAACTGAGATCCATGCGATTCTTCATCGACACCACGATCGCGGTGGAGTGCTCGGCCGCGTTGCCCACAATTGCGACCACAATGACGCCGACGAAAATCGTGGACATCCCGAGACTATGCGCCGCCATCTCTACGGATCCCACCAGCATCTCGCTGATCCAGGCCACTAGCGCCGTCGCGCCCAGCAGCACTCCCAACGACTTCGCCATGGGCCAGCTATGTGACTGCCCACCTTCCTGGACAGCTGCTGATTCTGCCGCATGACCCGCGAACAACTGCCGGTGGGTCACCAACGAAAACACCAGGCTCGCCACATACGTAGCAAGAAGCACCAGCGAAATGTCGAAGCTCAGGTTGTACTCTTTCACTACTCCTGCCGGACCGCTCAAATAATGGAATGCCGCTGGTACGACCAGAGCAATTGCCGCCAAACTAAGCATTGTCGATAGCGTGCGCGCCCCGGCAACATTGAATTTTTGAGTTTTAAACTTCAGCCCACCGGTAAGGAATGCAGCGCCCAACACCAGCAGAATATTGCCGATAATCGATCCCGTTAACGACGCCTTCACGACATCGTGAAGACCGCGCTGCATTGCGACAATCGCGATGATCATCTCGGCGGCGTTCCCGAACGTCGCGTTCAGCAATCCGCCGATGCCTTCTCCCGTCTTTTCCGCGATGTGTTCGGTCGCGCGTCCCATCCAACCTGCCAGCGGGATAATCGCGATCGCGGCCGTGACGAAAATCATGGTATGCAGGTCCGGGCGGAGATAGTGCAGCCCGGCCGCGATGGGCACGAACACAAGCAGCCAATTGAGCATTTATCGCGTTTCCGCCTTGATTTTCCGTTTCCTTCCGGGAGTGCTCACCGGTTCCGTCTTCGCGGACCATCGGCCAAGCCGGAAGGTGCGTGAGTACCCCGCCGTCTTGTTGCCGATTTGTACCTCTACGGAGCCAGAAGCGTCACACGAATACCGCTCCTCGATTTGCTGCTCTTGTGCGCTCGAAGAATGTTCCACTGGAACCGCGCTCAAATCTGTCTCCAACTGCTTCTCAGGGTCGAATGGAAACAGGATTTCATCCCAGACCGTGATGTCCCCGGTGGGAACTCCCTCGTCCGTGAGTTGGCTGCATTCCAGATAACGGAAGTGCCCGACGTTGTGAACCGGAGAGTAGCGCCGCGCGATGGTTACTGGCGCCTCGCCCGGCGCGGGTACCGGAGTGCCCTTTGGAAACAGTGGATCGAAAGTAACCACCCGCCCGGCCTCCGATTCGCGCCATACCCCGAAATGCCTTGTGAACGTCTCATGCAGGACGGACTCCGTCCCCGCGTCCGCTTGAATCGCGAGGCCGATGGCGGTAGCCGATCGTGTGTAGGCAGACCTGCGCACGCGTCTTCCAAACACTTCCTTCAACATGCGCGACACCATCGGCAATTCACTCCCACCACCGGTAACATAGAGCGCGTCTAACCGGGCCCCTTCGTCGTAGCCCGATATCAGATCCTCAGTCGCTGCGATGGTTTTTTCGATTAGTGGCCGGCATCGCTCATAATAGGCCGGCCCCGCGATGGTTACCTCCGGCCAATCGTCGCGGACGGCGGCAAGATCCACCACCACGCGCCTTGTGTTCGGATGAAGGCTTTCCTTGCGATTGCGGCACTCCTCATGAAGAGCAAACCACTCCCCTTGCGTCACCTCGTCCGGATCGATACCCGCTTCCTCGAGAGCAAGATCCGAGAGCGCGGCATCGAAATCGTCTCCGCCGACACTAGCCACGCCCTCGCTGGCAACCACCGTGTGCGTGCGCCCCTCTATCTGAACCAGCGACGCGTCAAACGTGCCGCCGCCAAGGTCATACACAAGGACGAGTTCGTCACGATCGCTGGAGCGGTTTCGATGCCCGTATTCGATGCTTGCCGCCGACGGTTCATTCAGGAGGCCGAGCACGCGAAACCCAGCGCGCCGGAAAGGCTCCACTGTCAGAAAACGCTGGTTGCTATTGGCATTTGCCGGCACTCCAAGCAGAATTTCGAACGGCTCGCGATCCCTTCCCGGCAGGCTGGAGCGTTCCAGCAAGGCTGACTTCAACGCCCGGATCATCTCCTCTAACACTTGGATCAGTGGCGCCGTGGCGCCGCCAGCTTGGATTGTTGTGTGGGGCCCGGCGTCTTCCAGCGTCCGCTTGATGGAACGAATCAGAGTCCAGCCGGGCTCGGATTGCAGAGCCCATGCGTCCCAGCCGTATCTGCGCTCGTCATTGCGCGCAGCGATCACCGGAGGAAACCACTCGCGCGCAGCGCCCTCGGCATCTTCGAAGGTGATTACTGGATAGTTTCCACGATCTACCGCCGCGACAACGATCCGAGTTGTGCCGAAATCGATGCCAAGCTTCATCCTGATAGCTAGGATACCGTTGCCCGTGAGGGTGCCAAGCGCGGGAGTAGAACGCCGCGTATGTAGCATTTTTCGGCACTGGAGCGTCTATATCCACGGTAAATTGCGAAGCGCGCTCAGCAATTACCGATAGGAAAACTTGCCAACCTCTCCTCACACATTTGAGCAACCGTCCGACGAACTCTCGCAAAATGCTCTAAACGCTGTTATATCAACAGATTATGGACCCGGCGACGAGTCGGATCTCATTGAATTGGTCCAGAACCTGCCTATGCCCCTCTGTTCGGTCGCGTCCGATGGCACGATCCTTTGGGCGAACTCCACCGAACTCGCTTTTACCGGCTATAACGCCGCTGAATACGTAGGGCGTAACATCGCCGAGTTTCATGAGGATCCGGAAACGATTGCAATCCTCCTTAGAACCCTAGCCAATGGCGAGGTTGTTCGCGACCTGGAGTCTCGCCTGCGCAGAAAGAACGAAACGCTGGTGGATGTAGCCATCAGCGGAAACGCGCGCCGGCGTGATGGCGAATCCTTTCACGCGTACTGCCTTACACGCGAACTGGCCGAAGGCGGACTGGACTTTGACGCTCAAGCTCGACTCGCGGCCATTGTAGAGTCTTCCGATGACGCAATCATCAGCAAGAGTCTGGATGGCATTATTCTAAGCTGGAACCGGGGCGCCCAGCAGATGTTTGGCTATACGCCGGACGAAGTGATCGGCCGTCATGTCTCAATGTTGGCGCCGCCTGACCGTATTGGAGATGTCAGCGCGATGCTGGAGCGCATCGCCCGGGGAGAGCGTATAGACCACTTTGAAACGGTACGAAAGACCAAGGACGGTCGGCTGCTCACGGTCTCCTTGACCGTATCTCCGATTCGCGATCGGATGGGTCGGATCATAGGCGCTTCCAAGATCGCGCGCGACATCACCGAGCAGAAACGATATGCTCAGGTGCAAGCGAGGCTTGCCGCCATTGTGGAATCTGCTGATGACGCGATTGTCAGCAAGGATCTGAATGGCATTATTCAAAGCTGGAATCGAGGAGCCGAGAGCTTGTTGGGCTACAAGGCCGAGGAAGTCATCGGCAAACACATCTCCATGCTCGCGCCGCCTGATCGCGTGGCCGAGATTGCGGGCATTCTCGAAAGGATCTCTCACGGCGAGCGCGTCGAGCATTACGTAACCGAACGCCGGGCCAAAGATGGCCGGATTCTTACTGTGTCCCTCACGGTCTCCCCGGTGCGCGACAGTTCTGGGAAGGTGATAGCCGCATCCAAAATCGCGCGGGATATCACTGGCCAGAAGCGCCTTTCCGAAGTGCAGGCCCGCATGGCTGCTATCGTCGAGTCGTCCGATGACGCGGTGCTCAGCAAGGATGTCGACGGCTATATTCAAAGTTGGAACCGGGGCGCGGAGCGGATCTTTGGGTACACCGCAGCGGAAATGATTGGCCAACACATTTCAGTGCTCGCCGCCCCTGATTGTCTGGATGAGATCCCGGAAATCCTCGCTCGCCTTCGCCGCGGTGAGCACGTCGACCACTATCGAACCCGCCGAAAAACCAAAGATGGGCGCATTCTTACCGTGTCTCTCACGATCTCGCCCATCCGCAACGCGGAGGGCAAGGTCATCGGCATTTCCAAGATTGCGCGGGACGTCACCGAACAGGAGCGTCAGGAGAACGCCCTTCGCCTCGCCAATGACGCGCTATCGAGGTCCAACGCGGATCTCGAGCAGTTTGCCTACTCCGCCTCCCATGATCTTCAGGAACCGCTTCGAACCATCGCAGCTTACACGGGAATGCTGCGAAAGAAGTATGGGGGGCGACTTAGTCCGGAGGCTGATGAATACATCAGCTACACCATCGAAAGCGTCAAGCGGATGCATCAGTTGTTAAAGGATCTGCGTGACTTTACGCGCGCTTCCACCGTGGTCGAAGACGGCGACCAGCAGAGCGATGCGAATGCGGTCTTGGCGGAAGTTCAGGCAAACCTCAAGACAGCTATCGAAGAAAGCCGAGTACGCATTACATCGGACGACCTCCCGGTGGTGCCTTTCCACCACGTCCATTTACAGCAGGTCATGCAGAACCTGATTGCCAATTCAATCACCTATCGCTCGAAGTCTGATCCGCGCATTCACGTTTCGGCGCAAAGGCGTGGCGACGATTGGTTGTTCTCAGTCGTTGACAATGGCATAGGAATCGATCCGCAGTACAAGGAGCAAATCTTTGGCATTTTCAAGCGCCTTCACAGCGCTCAGGAATACCCCGGAACTGGCATGGGCCTCGCAATCTGTCAACGATTGGTTCAACGGGCCCAAGGGCGAATTTGGGTGGAATCTGAACTCGGACGAGGTTCCTCCTTTTTCTTCACCATTCCGGCCGGACCTCGAGCCTGATTTCGGAGAGATCCCAGGCGCTCCTTTCGTCCTGCTGATCGAGGATAGTCCCGCTGACGCGTTACTGATTCGCGAAACGATCGCGGAACATCGCATCGAATGCAACCTGACCGTGCTCAAGGATGGGGAAGCGGGCATTAAATTCATCGACGAAATCGAAACCGGCGGCCACGACTGTCCGGATCTCGTAATCCTGGATCTCAACTTGCCCAAGAGGTCAGGTTACGAAGTCCTGCAACGTATTCGCGCGGGCCAAAGGTGCCTTGCGATCCCTGTTGTAGTGCTCAGTTCCTCCGCCGCCCCATACGACAAAGCACGAGCGTTGGCCATGGGCTCGACGCGCTACCTGACAAAGCCGGTGATGCTTGAGGACTTCATTGCGATCGGAGTCATAATTCGAGAGATGCTCGGGCTGCAGTCCTAGGCAGCGTTACAATCCGATGAGGTTTTTGCATCGGAATCTTTGCTCGATGCATCCTCAGAGCCGATAGCGAGATGCAGGAATACGCTGAACGTCTGTATTTGTGTTCGCAAAACGACCTGCCTAGCCGACCATGGAACGACAATCCCGCCCGCGCGGCAAGGTCATTGTTCTTGCTGCAAGCACATCTGAATCGACAGAGTATCAGCGAAATACCTGGAGGCAGATGCTGCTGGCAACGTTGCCGCAGCAATACGCGAAGTGGATGGGAACGGACTGGTCGTGTGCAGTCGACACCAATCCGGATGGAACCGCGAAGTATGTGCCCAACGGCCTGCGTGTGGTGGAGAGCTTGCTACTTCGCAAGTTCCCTGAAGACCAAATCGCCGTCTGCTATCCCGACCAATTAGACAAGTTCGTTGGCGAAAATACACGTGTTGTCGCGATTCATGCCCACAATCCATTGGGGATTACCTTCGCGACCGATGTTTATTCCGGTTTCTTCGGAAACACCTGTGAGCCGATCAATGCCTATGAGTTCCGTCGTCTGGTCGAGCATCCGGCTATCGCCGCGCACCGAAACCACCTGAAGGTCATCGTCGGGGGACCTGGGGCTTGGCAGATCGAGCACAAAGGCATGCAAGACGAATGGGGAATCGACACGCTCGTTCATGGCGAGGCCGAGGCTCACATCGACGATCTATTCCAGGCTGCGGTTCGAGGTGAGGATCTGCCGCGGCGCATCGAATGTCCGAGCCCGCCGCTCGACGCGATTCCCGTAGCGCGCAATCGTTCTACCTTCGGCGTAGTGGAAATCACTCGGGGCTGCGGGCGCGGTTGCCAATTCTGCTCGGTAGCGCTACGCGATGGCAAGAGCTTGCCATTGGCGCACATCCTTGAGAACGTACGACGCCAGACGGCGCAAGGCGCCGATAACATCACGCTCACGACCGAAGATATCTTCCTCTACGAGCAGGGAAAGCGTTTCGCCACCAACCTTCCATCGTTGAAGCGATTGTTCGCGGAGGTAGCGACAGTACCGGGCGTGAAACACGTCATGCTGACGCACGGAACTATGGCTCCGGTGGTGGTCCAGCCGGAAATCGTGGACGAACTCCAGCTCGCAGTAGACCTGAGTGTCAACCAGCATGACGAATCGACCCATCCAGACAAGCGCTACGCAATGATGTTTGTCGGGCTGGAAACAGGATCTCCGCGACTCTTCGCTCAGTACATGAAAGGGAAAAGTTACCCCTTCCGTCCGAACCAGTGGCCGGACGTTGTGCTGAAAGGAATGGAAATCATGAACCGGGCGAACTGGTTCCCGATGTGTACTTTCATCGTTGGCCTTCCCGGTGAAACACGAGAGGACACGAAGGACTCGCTAGACCTACTCTTCGCGTTACGCCATGCAAAGTGGAGTGTCATTCCCACCCTGTTCGTGCCCCTCGAAGACACGCGGCTTCAAGCAGTCGAGGGCGCCCGAATTGCGCGTCTTACCGATCTGCAGTGGGAGTTCTTCTTCACTTGCTGGCGCTACAACATCGACTTCTTCCGGCGGCAGAAAAGCGTGCAGTGGAAGTTCAACCTGGGCATTCCGTTTTACTACTACGGCCTAGGCCGCCAGATGTTCGGCCCCGCGATGAAGTATCCGTTGTTCCGGCTCGCGCATCTCCCCGAACGCTACCTGCGCCGGCATTTGTATCTCGATTTCACCGGGCGAAAGGCGCCCCGCTACCAGGTTCCAACCCATGTCGAAATCCCACATCACGGTCTTGAGTCGGGTCTAGTATCGATCGGCTAACGCCTACGAGCGCCACAACCAAGGCCTATGGAGAATAACGGAGCGTAACGATGGATGCCCCGCCACCCGGAAACATCGTGAGCACGATAATTCGGTCGTGCTCGGCGCTTCCCAGGGCGGGAATATCGCCTCCTCCAAGCGCACGGACGATGCGAGGAACGGTAGCGCGATGGCCGATAACGAGTGTCGGCCGTTCCCGTGTCGCCGTACTCCGAATTCGTGCAATGAGGTTGTCGAAGTCGGACTGGGGTACGATCTCCACCGTTCGGCCGGCGGCCCCGGCCAAGGGCTCTGCGGTCTGGCGCGCCCGGATCGTGTCGCTGACGTAAAAGTAGTAGATTCCTGCATCCTTGAGGAGCCTCGCTAGGGCTTGCGCACGGCGTTGACCGTCCGCGTTAAGCGGCGGATCGGGTTCACCTGTTCGTTCCGCGTGGCGCGCAATGAAGATCGTCTGGGCTTGCGCCGTAACAACGCTCAGCGCGCCAATCAGGAACCATGCGAGGAGGCGTAAGCGCATGGCTAAAATTGCAGGCGCAATGCCATTTGCATCGTACGCGCATCGCTGCTGAGGCTGCGGATCGCCCCATACGTCGACGTACCTATGGTCGATGCCGGCATCCCAAGATTTACCCGGTTAAACAGATTCGAAGCGTCCAGCCGATATTGCAGTGTCATGCCTTCACGGATGGCGAAGGCCTTTTGCAAGGAGGCGTCGAACGTTGCCAGACCCGGACCTTCCAGAATGTTCACGCCGGAGTTGCCGTAGATGAAGTTCGGCGGTGTGAGAAACGCGTCCGTATTGAACCAGTGGTTGACCGTTCGTTGATCGGTCGGAAGAGTTGCCGGACCTGAGGCAACCGTCAGATCCGCGCGGCTCGCGTTCAAGCCATCGTTCATGTTCTGTGAGGAGAAGACCGAAAACGGCAGTCCGCCCTGAAGATTGAGAATGCCCGACGTCTGCCAACCGGTCAGGAAGGGACGAGTCCAACTGGGCGCCTGAGCCAAGGTCGGAACCTCATACGTGTACGACGTGATCCAGCGGCGCCGGAAGTCATTTGTCATCCGGCCGTAGTAGTAATCACGAGTCTGCGGAGTGATTCCGTTGTCCGGAACATAGCCCAGACCTTTCGAGTAGGTAAAGCTCGACTGCAGTGTCAATCCATGGAACAGCCGCTGTCGCAGGGTCAATTCGAAACTATCGAAGCGCGAGTCGCCGATATAGAAAAGGCCAAAACCTTCGCCGAACTCCGCATAGGGACGACGTGATTGAATGTCACCCGGACCCGGCGGCGGAGCGTTGAAACGGGTCGAGACCGGAGAGCCGACCGAACGATATCCGTGATACCCAGCATCAATGACCATTCCGTTTGCGGGTTCCATCTGCAGACTCAGGTTTGACTTCTGCACGTAACCGTCTGGATGATCCAGTTCGATCATCTGGCTGATCGTCGGGAAGGGTGTAGCAACCACGGTGGCGTAGCTGCCGCTCGGGAATCTATCGTCGATAAGAATTGCGCTGCTCTGACTGCCTGTAAATCGCACTCGGTTCGAGAATGGAGAGCCAGCTGTATTGTTGTTGTAGTTTGCCTGCTCAGTGTTGAAGAAGATTCCATACCCGCCTCGCAAGACAACCTTGGGGCGAATCGAGTAGGCGAAGCCGAAGCGCGGACCGAAATTTAACTTATCAGTTTTAGGGATTACTTGGTCTATCGGTAAGTAGAGAAACGTCGAAGGCAGGTCGCCATTGGGAAGCCCTAGGTCAATCAAAGACTGCCGCCCTTCCTCTGCCACAAGGATTTTGCCGTTCCCCGCCATGTCGAACGCAGTGAGACGATTGTCACGCTCGCCCCACTTCGGGCTGTATTCATAGCGCAGGCCGAGCGTGATGTTCAGGTTCGGGCGCACGCGAAATTCATCTTGAACAAATAGGGCGAATCGATTTACACGCAAACGGGTCGCGTCCGTGTAGTAGTAGGTCGTCCACTGGTCTGCGAGTCCCAGAAACGCGTCCGCCAATCCGGTACGCGCTGCTTCGCGTGTGGTGCCAACGAAAGGAGTCGTGTAATTGGCTTGGAATATGGGTTCGATGCCGCCCGGAGGAAGCGAAGACGTGTCGTTGCGATGGTTTGTGTACTCGCCACCGAATTTGATGGTGTGGCGTCCGAGATGCCAAGTCATGTTGTCCATGAGTTGCAGCGAGTTCTGGACGATGTCGAAAGGGTTCGGCAGCGTGGAAAGCGCGCGGATTGGAGCGGGCCGCGTCAGATTGCGAATGTTGAAGTTCGGAAAACCCGGCTGCACGTTCGCGCCGGGAATGTTGTAGCGGTCCGTAAACATCGAATCGTTCACCAGCGTATTTCCGAAGCGAAGCCAGTTGTACCCGGCACGGAAGTCGTTCAACAAGCGCGGTGAGAACACGCGCGTGTGGTTGACGCCGCCATTCGTGACGTCCAGATCGCCGCGGCCGCTGTTGAGATCGTCCGGCATGAAGCCTTGGCGATTGCGATCGATCCTTTGCTCCGTATAGCGGATAGCAATCGTGTCTTTCGCGGTAGCCACCACGTCCGCCTTGAGATTGATGGAATCGTTGACGTCGTTGTTCCTTTGCGTGACGATGCGATTGTTGAATACCGAGGGATTCGGATCGACGTAGTTCGGTTCCGGATAATAGGACACCAGATCGGTCATCATCGCGTTCATGCGGTTCGCCGGAATCTTATTCCCAGGAAAGGGATCGCGAATCATCCGGGAAGGATTGCTCGGGTCCACGCGTTGGGTCGCGTAATCGTAAATCGTGAACGGGCTGCGAGAGAAATCGCCCTGCTTCTCAAGAGCTGTGGGGACGCGGCCGTAAGAGATGATTCCCGCGGGCTGTCGTAAGCCTTCGTAATTCGCAAACAGAAACAGCCGGTTCTTTATAATCGGCAATCCGGCGCCGGCTCCGAACTGATTGCGGCGCAATGGTTGTTTTTCCGGATTCGTGCCCGTGAAATCGTAGGGGCGAGCGTTAAAGACATCGTTCTGAAGATAGTCGTAGGCGAATCCGTGAAGTTGGTTCGTACCGCTCCGAATCGCGAGATTGACGATAGCGCCGCCTCCGCGTCCGAACTCTGCCGAAAAGCCGCTGGTCTGGAAAGAAACTTCCTGAATGGAATCGATCGATGGAACCACGCCAATGGTTCCGCTGAACTCCATGTTGTCGGAGATGCCTTCGATGATGAAATTGTTCTGGTCAGCGCCCTGTGCGCCGAGCGCGAATGAATCTCCACCCAGATCCGCCTGCCGTCCCGCCGGCAGACGGGTCACGTTCGGCGTCAGGATCGACAGGTTGAGAAAGTGACGGGTCAATAGTGGCAGCGTTTGCAGTTGCTCGCGCGTCACCAAATTGCTGACTTCCATGGTGTCGGTCTTGAGCAGCGGCGCCTCGGCTTCCACCGTAACGCTCTCCGTCATCGATCCAAGCTGGAGATGAAGATCTGCGCGAACGCGCGCCTTGACGGTGATTTCGATCCCGGAAACCTTCGTAAGCTTGAATCCCGTCTGCCGCACAGAGACCGAATAGAGTCCTAGCGGTAGGGAGGCGGCCACATACTCGCCTTCCTCATTCGTCAATGTAGTTCGAACTAACCCCGTGTTGTCGCCTTCCACCTGGACCTTCGCCTTGGGGAGCGGAGCGCCACTGGGGTCATATATCGTACCCAGAATGGTGCCTTCAGTGGCTTGTCCGAAGCTCGGAGAAGCCAGAATCGAAAGGCATAGGGACACTACGAGCAGCAATGAAATCCGCATCACTTTTCCTTTGAATTGAGAAGCCTCGCGTACGAGGGAGCAGTCTCAACGAGCGTAAGCAATGCGCATTACGGGAACATTGCGAACATGTTGCGACGCGGCGAAAGTGAAGGGAACGTTAGCGATTTTGTCGGATCAAGCCTTGCGGACACCGCAGCGCCCATTTTCAACGATCCAGGACGAATGGGTCGCAATCGGCGCCCCTGGCCGGGAGACGTATGGAACGATGCGATAGTCGGCCCGGCATTCGGCCTTGGTCAGAGTCATCAACACGTACCCACGGCGTGCGTTGAACATTTTGAGGTGAGGGTTCTCGCGATACCATTCGGGAGTTCTCGGATCTTCATCGACGCCGTCACCTGCGGACGAAATAGATGTACCCGTGAACTCGGAAGCGACAACAGGAGCTTTTTCATCCTTCCAATCGACTTTGAGATCGCTAACCCAGCTCTGATGAATATCCCCTGTGATGACGACCGGATTCGATGGCTTCCTGTCCCCAAGAAAACGCATAAACCGGTCGCGGCAAACTTCGTAGCCGCTCCACTTGTCGGTAGACAGCGCCTCCTCGGCCCCTGGACGCACGTCGATACGAGCCACCAGGACTTGATTCGCGATCACATTCCACACCGCAGCAGATTGATCCAGACTTTGTTTCAGCCAGGCCTCTTGCGCCTCACCCAGCATGGTTGCGCTCGGATCGAAAACTTCCTTACAGGGAGTCGTCGTCGTATCCCCGCAAGGCTGATCGGTGCGATACTGCCGCGTGTCAAGGACGGAAAACTGCGCCAACCCCCCGAAGTTCACATTGCGATAAAGCTGCAAATGAGAACCGCGTGGAAGCGAAGACGCGCGCAGCGGCATATGTTCGTAATAGGCTTGGTATGCGTTCGCGCGGCGCTCTAGAAACGCATCGTGGGTTTGGCTATCTTCCGGCACATCGCCGGCGTAGTTATTGTCTAACTCGTGATCATCCCAGGTGATAATCCACGGACAGCTTTGGTGCATTTTCTGAAGCGCGAGATCGGATTTATACAGCGCGTGGCGGTTCCGATAATCATCCAGCGTTACGATCTCGGCGCTGTTATGTTTCCGAACCCTCTTTTCCTGGGCGGCCGACTCGTAGATGTAGTCACCCAAGTGAACAACCAAATCCGGGTTGTCATGCAGCATGTGCTCGTAAGCGGTCCAAAGCCCGGTTTCCCAGTGCTGGCATGAGGCAAATGCGAATCGGAAAGACCCTGGAGTGTCGCCCGGTCGCGGGGCGGTGATCGCGCGCCCAGTCGGGCTCGTGTCCATCCCTACCTTGAAGCGAAACCAGTACGGCCGCTGGGGCTTGAGGCCGTTCACCTCCACGTGCACAGAGTGGCCAAGCATCGGAGCTGCGGCAGTCTTACCCTGCTTTACGATGCGGCGCATGGATTCATCTTCGGCGACCGCCCACTCCACAGAAACTGCGTCGCGCTTCATACCGCCCCCGTTGAGCGGATCGGGCGCGAGTCGAGTCCAGATTACGAAACCGTCTGGTGCTGGATCTCCCGACATCACCCCAAGTGAGAATGGGTAGCTCTGAAATGCGGGAGCCGCATAGACCGTGGAAGCCAGCGCGGCACTCTGCGCTAGAAAGAGTCGGCGGGAAAGCTCCATCCGACCAATCTTATCCGTCCGCGACTTACAAATGGATGAGCTTCAAGTTACAACGCCGTTAGCGTTACGGCTCGGCCTTCCGAAAGGAGAACCCTTGGCCGTAAAACGACCCTAACGGTGAAAATCATCGATCAGAAATAAAAAAACCGGCAGTACCCGTCGCGTCGTCCGTAGCTTCGTGCTCCGTTCTTCTGGCAGCGTCCTATGAGGTCACCACCCATAGTGTTCCAATGATTACTTTTCGGCGCCGGTTTCTGCGGCTAGCCAGCGGTGCTCTCGCGCTAGCTGCTCTAACTTTTTACCTTGTTCACACTGGACCGGTACAGCGGTTCGTGCTCGGGCAGATCGAGTCTTACCTCCGTCAGGGTCAGGGCTTGATGCTGCGAGCCGAGAACTTCGATTACAATCTCCTTTCCTCGAAGTTCGAACTGAAAGAGGCAACTCTGAAGTTTCTTCCGTCGGAGCAGGGTGGTATTACTGCCAGGCGTCTTGTTGTGCAAATCCCCCTCTGGGAACTCGTTCTGGGATCGTTCGAAACGGCGCAGGTCCAGATCGACGGTCTGGCGGTGACCTGGATCGCGGCCGGCAACGGACCAAGCAACTGGCCTTCTGCTGGAACACACACGTACCGTCTACCGGCCATCTCAGCCGTAAACTGTGACATCAACTGGCAAGACGCGCGGAGCGGCGCCTCCATTCACTTGCCGAACGGACGCTTTTCTCTCGTCTGGAACTCTGCCAGAAATCAGCACGACATCACGTTCAGCAGTTCCTCGGGATACTCGCAGTGGAACCAGGCACGTCTGCCGCTCGATCAGGTCCAGTTGAGATCAGCCCTGACGAGTTCCGGATTCTCGCTATCTTCGCTGCGACTGGCGTCTGGTTCGTCCAACGCGGAGATTAGCGGCACGTTCGCTGGATCGTCCGCGCGGATCGAAGCGAGCGGCACTCTGAACGCCGACCTACACGAACTCAGCGATCCGTTAGGTTTATCAAAGCCCGTGCAGGGACGTGTCAAAGCGGAGCTTTCCGCCACCGGATCACCGAACAACGCACAAATCAAGGGAACGCTCTCGACTGATCGATTAGTAACGCGCGGAACGTCCATCACGGACGCCGCCGCCGCAGCGCTGTTCGACACAGCGACCGGCCAACTGCAGATCACCAGAATTTCTGCCGGGGTTTTCTCTGGACAACTGACAGGCAGCGGCAATATCCATACCGCGAAAGATCAAACTCCAAGCGAGTTCGCCGCCACTCTCGCGGGTGTGGACCCCCGGCAAGTCGCGCGGGCCATGGGTTCTGTCATTGCCTATACCTCCCGAACCAGCGTGGAAGTGCGTGCGAATTGGCCCGGGCTTGAATGGCGACGCGCCAGTTTAGTTGGTTCGGCACGATCGCTGTCGGCCAGGTTGAATTTCCGCGCCGCGTGCGGTCCGCAATCCATTCGTACCTCGCTGCAGGCAGCCTTAGGCGACGCTGCAGCCGCAAGCGGGGACATCACCCTAACTCTCCCGAACCAAGCGCTCTCAGGAAACCTAACCGGAGATATCTCTAGCATTGACTCCTTCACGCGCGACGTGCGGCAGTTCATGCCCGACACTTCTTCTGTGCCTCCGCGGATCGATGGGACCATGCGTTGGTCGGCAACGTTGGGCGGCACACTCCCCGTTCCTTCTGCCTCCGTGCAGACGACAGGAAACGAAATCTCAATCGGGTCCCTGAAGAATGCGGATGTAGCGGTCGATGCGAATCTTTCCGCAGGAGCCGTCGAGATCCAGCGGGCGCGCCTTCAGTGGAGCGGTCAGAAGTTCGAGATGAACGGCCGCCTGGACGGGCTCACAGCCGACTCTCCGCTTCGACTCGAAGGCACAGTCGAGGGCGATTCGATAGGAACCGTGTTCGAGAATCTCGGAGTTGCCCGTCTGGCCGAAGCGTCATTTTCCGGGACGGTTCATGTCGCGGGAAAGGTCGGGAACCCCGCCGTCGAAACCACGCTCAATCTCGGGGATTTCACGTTGTTCGGACAGCGCTTCGCGCGGACCGTCGTCGATGCGCAATGGCGCAACTCCCAGTTGCACCTCACCCGCTTCCAGGCCGAGCAGGATGCCGAAACACCAACTCCCGGGCGGGTTGAGGCGAACGGATCTCTCGACATCGGCGCCCGACAATACGCACTAAAGTTGATGGGTCAGGGACTTCGCCCAACATTCAACGGCAATACTCTCGTTACGGGAACATTCGGCATTGAGGCGCAAGGAACGGGCACTCTCGACAATCCGGCGTTCAACGCGCGAGTAAGTGGCAGCGATGTCCGGATTGGCGAGGCAATCGTCGGAGAATTGCTCGGCGAAGCAGAGGCTCGGGATCATCGCGGATCTGGTGTCCTTACGGCTCCTGCTCTGAACGCCCGGTTGGGATGGACCCTTGGCATGGAACGGGACTGGCCGTTCGAATTCAACCTCAATGCGGAGAACACGCGTCTGAAGACAACTCCGGCGAGTTCTTTCGACGCGAACGTGAGCGGATCAGGATCGCTGGTCACAGGCGGATTGGCACGAATAAATGCTGTTGTGCGAAACCTGCGTTTGGAAACGCCCGGACAAGACACCACCGCCCCCGAGCCCATCCGGATTTCCTATGCAGACCGGCAGCTGCGCGTCGAACAACTCTCGCTTGTTTCCGGTGACTCGAACCTTGGCGTGACGGGCGCGATACCAATGCAGGACGGGGCCACACCTGGCAGCCTGGCGCTGCAAGGGCGTGTCGCTCTGGATCGACTTGCTGGCTGGATTCCGGAAATGAACGGTTCGTATGTGCGAGGTGTCGCGGAGGTCAATGCCGTTCTCAACGTAAGTGGTCGGCAATGGACGCCAACGGGATCGATAACAATCCTCGATGGCGGTTTCAAATGGCCATCATTTCTACTTCCCATCGAGAATGTGTCGGGACGCTTCGACATCGCCGATGCGATCCTCCGAACGGAACAAATCAGCGGCGCGCTTGGGACCGGAAAGCTAACGATTGCAGGATCGCTGCCGCTTCGATTGATCTCGACGGCGTTTCCCGTACCCACGGCTGACGCGGGACAACCTGCCCGTGTTTCTGGGAAGTTGGATGACCTGCGATTCACAACACGGAAGGACGACAAGGAAGCAACGGCAACATTTGGCGTCAAGTTGGCTGCCCAAGCATCCAGCCTGAATCTGGATGCCGTCCAGGGCTCCCTCGAGTTTTCCGAACTCCGGCTACAAAGTGCGGATACCGATTTCCGGCAGACCACTCCAACGCGAATCACGATTGCCGCAGGCGTAGCCCGGCTGGAAAGCCTGAGCGCCAAGGGTCCTAATGGATCGCTCGCGGCGTCAGGTGCCATTGACCTTAAAGGGAAGCAACCCATCCAACTCGACGCGACAGCGGACTTGACTCTCGGCGGTCTCGCCGCACTCGTAGACCCTCTCGAAACCGACGGACACCTTCGAATGGAAGCGCACGTCCGTGGCACTTTGGCTGAGCCTCGGACCACCGGCTTTCTAACACTTAAGGACGCGGCCGTCGGTTGGCCGGACCCGCAACTGCAGGGGACCGAAGTCAACCTGAAAGCAACCTTTGTCGACGATGAGATCCGAATAAGCGAACTCAGCGGGAAGCTGAACGGGGGCAGTTTGACAGGCGGAGGAGATCTCAAGATCACGCGTGGGCAAGTTGTGAGTTCTACTTTGCAAGTCAGGGCCGCAGACGTCTTTTTGGAATATCCGGCGGGAGTGAAGACAACCTCCGTCCTCGACTTGAAGCTCGCCTTGCGCGACAATCGGCCGCTCGTCCAAGGCTCCGTAGAAATTCAGGACGGGTTTTGGGACGCGCCGTTCGAAACGTTCGGTTCTCGGCAGGCTCTAAGCCAAACTGGTCCCGGCGCTCAGGCGCGCCCCGCGAATTCCCCCCTGCTGGACGTGCGGATCGTCACGAAGCGGGCCGTGGAGATGGACAACAACCTCGGTAGATTCGGGGCCGCGGCAAACCTTCGTTTAGCCGGTACAGTAGCGCAACCTCGTGTTGTGGGAAACCTCGAACTCGAACAGGACGGCAGAATCTACTTCGGCGATCGCACGTACTACATCGAACGCGGCACGATTCGATTCCTGGATGCGCCAAGGCTGACACCGGAACTCGATATCCACGCGTCTACCCGAGCCGGTAGCTATACCGTGAATCTCGGTCTGACAGGGCAGCCGAACGAATTGACAACCACCTTCTCCTCCGATCCACCCCTGCCGAGAGAGGATGTCATCGCCGTTCTGCTTACGGGGAAAACGGTTGCGGAGAATCCAGGAGTCGACATCCGGTCTCTTGAAGGTTATGCTCTTGCGTCCGGAGCACTGAGCGCTTCCCTCAGCAACCGGTTACACCGATTCGGAGTAAGTCGCGTAAGCATTCAGCCGAGCGCGGTGGCGGCCGAATCGAATCCCGGCGCGCGAATCACCTTCACTCAGGACTTCACCACCACCTTCCGCCTCTTGTACTCCATGAATCTGTCGGACAGCAATGATCAGATCTGGATTACGGAATATGACCTGTCGCGCCGCTTCACCACCCGGGCTGTGAAGCAAAGCGATAACACCTACCGCGGTGAGTTCCGGCACGACGTCCGATTTGGGAGTTCCTCGCTCCGAAAGTCCGTGGCCGTTCGTCCTCCCTTGCCGGAAGTCTCCCGCGTGGATTTCATTGGCGTCGGCTCGTTCACGCGCGCTGAACTGGCGAAGCGATTCAAAATCAAGCTAGGCCAGAGACCCAATGCCGCGAAATTGCGAAGCGGCTCAGAGAAACTCGTTAGATTTCTGGCGGAAAAGGGCCACCTCGAATCCAGGGTCCGCGTCGATCGGGACGAGGACGGCCAGAAACTGAGTCTCACAGTACGAGTCGAACTTGGACCGAAAGTGGAGATGGCATTCGAAGGCGCCGGACTCTCGGGCAAACAGAAGGCCCGCGTTCGTGGCGTTTGGCACGCGGGTATCTCAAAGCAGCAGCGTCTCGACGCGGCGAAGAACTCGATTCTGGACCATTTGGCCGATAAGGGATACCTACGCGCTGAGCTGACTTCGGAAGTGCTCCTCAAAGAGGATCGTGAGCTGGTTCGCTTCCAGATTCGCCCGGGTATCCAGTTCCGGGATGTGAAGATCGAGATCCAAGGCGCGGAAGCCGGCCGCGCCCGAGACGTCGTCTCGTTTCTTGAACGCTCTCCATTACGCGTGTCGGTTTACCGCGATTCCCGCCGCGCGTCCGCCGTGGTCAGGAGGTACTACGAGGAACGCGGTTACTTGGCTGCCCGCATGGAGGCTCCCGTATTTGAGTTGAACGAGCAGCGGCAAACGGGGCAGATTGTGGTTCCGATCGCGGAAGGGCCTCTCTTTCGGGTCGGTACTCTCGAATTCAACGGAAACACGGCGTTGACCTCGAAGGACCTGCGACAGGGGTTACCGCTGGAGATGGGCTCGGCGTTCGAACCGGCGCGTCTGGACGCGGTCTCGGGTGTGTTGAAACATAAATACGGACAACTTGGTTACGGAGATGCCGACTTTGACTATGAGATAGCGCGTCACGAGGAGAGCGCCGCGCTGGACATATCTTTCAATGTGATTGAGAACCATCGGACCACCATTGGCGCGGTGAACGTGGAAGGAAACCGGCGTACGAGTGCGGATTTCGCGCGAAGCCGTATGCTCATCACTCCGGGCGAAGTCGCCAATACAGATCTCATTCGCGAGTCCGCGCGGAACCTTGCGCAAACGGGAGCATACGCTTCTGCGGATGTTCAGTTGCAGCCGCTCGAAGAATCCCTAACAGGTGGCAAGCGCGTGCAGGTTGCGAACTTGCTGGTCAGCGTTGCCGAGCCGAAGCCGTTCCGCCTGCTTTACGGAGGCCTTTATGATTCAGGTGGCGGCCCCGGTTTCATTTCGGACCTTCAAAATCACAACTCACTGGGCCCGGGGAGAATTCTCGGCTTGCGATTACGCTCCGATCCGGATACCAGTGAGGCCCGGCTGTACGTCACACGTCCGTTCTGGCGCCATCACCGGTTGTCCACGACAATCGCGACCTACTACACGCGGCGGACCGAGTACTATCAGACCACCCCGACCGAACGGCTCGGAATCAGTATTCAGCAGGATCTGCCGCTGCGCTCCAAATGGATTCTGTCCTATGGGTACCGTTTTGAGAAACAGCGCGGCTTCGTCCCCGATCCGTCAGCGCCGGAAGTTACGGCGGATGTCGTAAACGTAGCGCCCGCAAGCTTCACAATCTCGCGCGAGGCGCGGGATTCCTTCCTCGATGCGACCCGCGGTTCATTCCTGTCTCATGGTTTTCAATACGCGCCCGGGTTTCTCGGAAGCGATTATCCATACGCCCGTTACTACTTGCAGTACTTCAAATACTTTCCGCTGACGCGGCCGCGTCCCGTTCTTTATGGCGACCAACCCGAGCGCTCGCGCTTTGTCTTCGCCAGCGGGTGGCGCCTGGGAGTACAGAAAGGATTTAGCGAGGAAGGAGCGGTTCTGACGGATCGCTTCTATGCAGGCGGCGGAACAACGGTACGTGGCTTCGGTCAGGATCAACTTGGACCCAAGTTGGACAACGGCGATCCGGCGGGCGGAAACGCAGTTGTAGTGTTGAATAACGAATTACGGTTTCCGCTTTTCTGGGTTTTTGACGGTGTCGCTTTTGTGGACGTAGGCAACGTTTTCCCAAGGGCTTCCGACCTCAACTTCTCCGATCTGAGAGGCGCCGGTGGCTTTGGGCTCCGCATACGAAACCCCTTCGTTGTTCTCAGGTTTGATTACGGCGTTAAGTTCGAACGCCTGCCGGGAGAAAAAGCCGGGGCCTTCTTCTTCAGCATAGGCCAGGCGTTCTAACGAAGGGAAGGCTTTGCCACAAACGTCCATTAAGATTGTTCTTGCCCGGGCAGTGCAGCTTCTATGAGCCGCATCTTAATTGTCGGAAACCAGAATGAAATAAGCCGTCAAATTGGCGCGGCATTGACGGCGGCTGATTTCCCTGTCGAATATGCGGCTGGCAGTGCGGATACGCTGCAGCGATTGCGAATGCGATCTGTCGGGGTTGTCGTCACCAGTCCGGATACCGAAGTCGATGAAGACCTGGGTTTGCTCGCAGAGATGCGCGCTATCCGACCGGGTGTGAAATGCATTGTGCTGGCGCCACACAGCACTCCGGATGAAGCGATCGCGGCGCTGCGGGCGCGGGTGTTTGCCTGCTTTACGTCACCCTTCGAGCCGAACCAAATCGCGGATTTTGCTTCCAAGGCCGCCTCCGATAGTCAATGGCGTGACGAGATTCAAGTCTTATCAGCGAAACCTGGGTGGGTGTCGGTGCGCGTGAACTGCCGTATGATCACGGCCGAGCGGTTGATGACGTTCGCCAAAGAACTCAGTCCGGAAGTGCCGGAAGATGCACGTGAGGAAATGCTTGAGGCATTACGGGAAATTCTCCTGAATGCGATGGAGCATGGAGCCGCCTTCAATCCCGAGCAAGTGGTTGAGGTAACCGCGGTTCGTACGGCACGGTCGCTTGTCTTCCATGTGCGGGATCCAGGCGCAGGCTTCCGACCCGAAACGCTGACAACCTCGGCCTTGAATAATCCTGCTGACGATCCGGTGGCTCATTCGGTGAAGCGAGAAGAAGAAGGAATCCGGCCGGGCGGCTTTGGACTGCTTCTTGCGGCCGGTACGGTCGACGAGTTGATCCACAGCGAGATCGGCAATGAAGTCTTGCTTATTAAATACCTGGATCGCCCTTCCGCAACAACAGGACGGGGAACTTAGTTTTTCCGTACTTTCTTAAATCGAACCGTTACCCACCCTTCATCACCCGCCTGAGCGTATAGACCTCACGACTTACCGCCGCATGTTCCAAGCGCTTCCAGTCGTCATTCACGTGAATCATCTTTCCGCTGACGTGATTGGAATCTTCGGAAGCCAGGAACAGCGCCAGGGCAATCTGCTTATCCGGAGCAATCCCGCCGGTGATGCGGACCTGGACAGCCTCATCCTCTTCTTTCTGGCCCGCTCTATCCCCAGCGCGAAGAATCTCGTCGATCATATGGGTATACGTCCGCCCGGGGCTCATCACATTGATCTGGACATTACGATCCCGAACTTCTTCCGCCACCGTCTCCACAAACCGTGTCACCGCCGCCTTCGATGCCGCATATGCCGAAAAGTTCGGACGAGAATCGCCCGCCCCGCGCCCGCCCAACACGATAATCTTTCCTGAGCGTTTCTCCAACATATGAGGCAGCACCGCCCGCACTGAGTTCATGACACCAATGAGGTTCGTCTCGATCGTCTCCGCCCAAGCCTTAACCGGCGTGTCCATTAGCGGCCCGATCGGACCCTGCAATCCAGCGGCGCAGATCAGGACATCCAATCGTCCATAATGCGTCCGCATACGATCCGCGGCGGCGCACATCTGTTCGTAATCGCGAACATCCGCGCGAAGACGCAGGGAAAGACCCCCGGCATGCTCAATCTCAAGATCCGCCAAATCAAGTTCGGCCTTACTCCTCGCCACCAGGGCGATACGCGCGCCGTGGTTCGCCAAACCTATGGCCAACCGCTTGCCGATCCCGCGCCCTGCGCCGGTGATTAGCACGCCCTTGTCACGTAAAGTACGCAAAATCCCGATTACCCGTTACTACGTTAGTACACACCGGTAGCCGGTGCTCACCATGCGATATACCGCTGCCACTGTTATCCTTGTAGTAATCCGTCTCTTAGGAGAATTGATCCGATGAACGACTACTCCCGCCGCGATCTTCTGAAGAAATCTGCGGCTGCGGCCATGATCGCCGCTCCCGCTGTGTTGCCCGTACTCGGTCAAAATAATCGCCTTCGTGTCGGTTGGATCTCTACCGGCGCCCGTGGACAGCATGTCATGCGGCAGATGTATCTCGCGAGCAAAGACTTTGTTAACGTGGTCGCCGTCTGCGATACGTTTCAAGGCAATCTCGCTAAAGGCAAGGACATCGTCCAAACCGAAGAAAAGACAACTCCGAAGACCTATGTGGATTATCGCGACGTGCTCGCCGATCCTAATGTCGACGTCGTCTTCATCTGCTCGCCGGAGCATTTGCATCACGCCATGGCAATGGCGGCATTGAAAGCCAATAAGCACATCTATCTCGAAAAGCCGATAGGCCACACCATCGAAGAAGGCGCTGACATCGTTCGCGCCTCCGAAAAGAGCAATCGGATCGTCCAGGTCGGAACGCAGAACCGTTCCAACAAGCTCTACATCCGCGCCAAGCAGATGTTTGAAGAGGGGCTCATCGGCGAATGCCACTACGTCCGCGCGTTCTGGTATCGCAACTTTGATCCCAATCAGGACCCGGCGACCGGCGTCCCCGCGGCGTGGCGCTACGTCATTCCGTCCGACGCAACCCCCGAGAACACGGATTGGAAGCGTTTCCTCGAAACCGCGGAGAAGAAGAACATTCCCTTCGATAAGAACCGTTACTTCCAGTGGCGCAACTATTGGGATTACTCCGGTGGTATTTCCACAGACTTGCTTGTCCACCAAACGGACATCAGCAACTTTGTGATCAACAAGACCGTCCCGAACTCCTGCGTAGCCTCCGGCGGCGTCTACCAGTGGACCCGTGAGGGCTTCAAGGACGATCGGGAAGTGCCGGATACGCTCAGCGCTTTGTATGAATATCCTGACCGTTTCCACCTGAACTACTCGTGCTTCTTTGGCAACGACCAATATGGATATGGCGAACAGTTCATGGGACAAAAGGGAACCATCGAGGTGATGGACCGTCAGAATCTGCACTTCTATTCGCAGCCGAAGTTCATCCGCGGTTCCAAGCCGTTCTCTAAGCAAGCCACGGACGTTCACTTGAACTACCTGAAGGACTTCAATCAGCCGGACGCGACGGCCGATCACGTTCGTAACTTCATTGATGCTGTGCTTGGCAAGGCCAAGGCGATTGCACCTGCCCGTGCAGGACAAATCGCTGCTATCCCTGGCCACATGGCCACCATGTCGTATCGTCAGCAGAAGCGCGTACTCTGGGACGAAAAGACAGAAAAGTACAGGTTAATCTAAATCGTCTTTCGCATGGATATCTTCGAAGAAATCGTACGTCTCGGCAGGCTCGGCCAGAAGTGTGCTTTGGCCACCATCGTCCAGGTTCGCGGCTCCATCCCGAGCTTTGAGAGCGCCAAACTTCTGGTGCGCGAAGACGGGTCAATGGTCGGAACCATTGGCGGTGGTTGCGTCGAAGCCGAAGTCTGGAATGCGGCGCGTGAGGTGATCGCCACCGAAAAGCCGCGGCACATGAATTTCAGCCTCGGTCAGGACGCCGCCTACGATAATGGTCTTATCTGCGGAGGACAATTGGACGTCTTTGTCGAACCTGTCGTGCCGCAACCGGCGGCTTATATCTTCGGAGCAGGGCACATCTCGAAAAGCCTTGCCAAGGTTTCCGATCTGGCAGGCTTCCGCACCATCGTAGTCGATGATCGCGAGATGTTCGCGAACCGCGAGCGCTTTCCGGAAGCGGATGAAGTACACGCCGGCGAATACGAAGAAGTCTTTCCCAAGCTGCCCATCAATGAAACGTCCTACATCGTCATTGTGACTCGGGGCCATCGCGATGACATGCGGGTACTCAAGTGGGCCGTCGGCACCAATGCCCGTTACATCGCGATGATCGGCAGCAAACGCAAGGTCATCAATGTCGTCCGCGAACTCGAAAAAGAGGATGTCCCGCCGGCTGCATTCGAACGGATCTTCGCGCCTATGGGCTTCGACATCGGCGCAATCACGCCGGAAGAGATCGCCGTTGCGGTGGTGGCCGAAATGATTGCAGTCCGCCGCAACCCGGAATCGGATTGGAGGAAGATCTCCAAATCGGTCTACCTTGATGAGCGACTGCGCGCTCATCTCACGTGAAGACGGCTGCGATTATCCTGTCCGGGGGAGCTTCCCGCCGCATGGGGACGCCAAAGGCCCTTTTGACGTACCACAACGAAACCTTTCTCGACCGATTGATCGGAATTTTTTCCAGCCTGTGCGATCAAACCATCGTGGTACTCGGTTACGATCACGAACGGATCCGCGCGGGATTGCGCCGAAATGCCGAGTTCGTGGTTAACCCGGATCCCGAGCGTGGCCAACTGAGTTCCCTGCAATGCGGTCTGCAAGCCGCCGCGCAAGCTGACGCCATATTTTTCACTCCTGTGGACTACCCGGCCTTTGAAGCTTCCACCGTCGAGGTCCTACTGACGCGTGCCGGCGCCTTCACCATGCCGCGATACAACGGCAAGCGGGGGCATCCCGTTCTGATCGACCGGGCCATGGCGGACGAGATCCTTGCCTGTACGACAATGGCGCGCGATGTAGTTCGTTCGCATCAGCCCGGCTACGTCGACGTGGACGATCCGGGCATTCTGGAAGATATCGATGTGCCTGCCGACTACGCTCGGCTCGCCGAGGCGGCTCGATGATTAAACGCGTCATCTTATCGGCATTGGCGCTCCTCGTTTTCCTCGGCATCGCCGCGCCGTTCATGAAGGGCGACCGCTATGGGCAACAGATCCGGGAGGCGCTGGAACGCGGACTTCATCGAAAAGTCGAAATCGGTCAAGTGCGTTTTAATCTCTTTACGGGCCCTGGCTTCACTGTCGAGAACGTACTCATTTACGAAGACCCTGCATTTGGTCTCGAACCCTTCGCTCACATGGAAGGACTCGAAGCGCGAGTCAGTCTCAGTTCGCTTTTTACCGGCACACTCGAGTTCTCCACCGTTCGGTTCCTTTCTCCGAGCGTGAACCTCGTCAAGCCGGCGTCGGGTACTTGGAACGTCGTCAAATTGATGCAGGATGCTAAGACGACTGCCCAATCTGTACCTGAGATTCAGGTCAGCGATGGTCGCATCTACCTGAAAAACGGTGAGACAAAATCGGCCTTTTATATTGCCGCCGCTGATGTAACCATCAGTCCGCGGCGCGACGGCATCGGCATTCGTTTCGAAGGGGAACCCGCAAGAACGGACCGGTCTGCGCGGACCGCAGGCGCTATCAGCGCCCGGGGAGAATTGGTCGGCGGCCATCTCAATCTCGATTTGCAGGTTGAAAACAGTCCCGTGGACGAACTGGGCGGCTTGCTTCGAGGTCGCCTGCTCGAATATCACGGGAGCGTCTCGTCCAGGGCGAAACTGAGTGGTCCCTTGAGCAAGCTGGACTTGACAGGCTCCTTCACGCTCGCCGACGTCCATCGATGGGATGTCACCGCGGAGCACAATACGTCGTGGACTGTGAAGTACAAGGGTGTGATTGATACTTCTGCCGCGAACATCTATATCGCCACCGTCGATAGCCCGAACAAGCTTTACCTGCAGGTCACCAACTGGCAAACTCGCCCCCAATGGATCCTGGATGTAGCGATCAACGAGCTCTCAGCGGCCAACATGGTCAACATCGCCCGAGATCTTGGCGCGCCCATGCCGGCTAGCTTCTCTGTGGCCGGCAAGGTCATGGGGAATTTGCGTTTCGGCTCCGACGAGCCGCCACTCGGGGAACTTCGTGTCACCGATGGCGCCGTTCGCCTGCAAGATGGACCCGAACTACGGCTGGCCGAAGCGTCTCTCAACATCGATGGCGACTCGATACACCTGGAGCCTGCTGCGCTAACAGGAGAGGAAGGGCAGGGCGCACAACTCGAAGGCGTGTACAACACGGTTACGAGAACTGTGGACGCCACCATTCGTGGACAAGGCTTAAGGCTGCTTAGCCGGGCTGCCGTGCCGCTGGTCACTCGCTTCCAGGGCGGCACGTGGTCGGCGGCTCTGCAATACCGGCAGCAGGGCAATCTGCCGGCCGTCTGGTCCGGTAGCTTCGAGGTGCGCGATACCGTCACCCGCGTTCCCGGTTTGGTTGAACCTCTCAAGATTGCAACTGCGCAGATCGAGATCGATGGTGATGCAATGAAGGTGCGTCATCTACGCGGGATCGCCGGTACGCTTGATCTGTATGGCAGCTACACCTATTTGCCTGCCGATCCTCGGCCGCACCGCTTCGACTTCACGATCCCGGAAGCGGGACTAGGGGAAGTCGAACGGCTGTTGGCTCCGGCGCTTCGTCGCGACGAAGGCTTCTTTGCGCGCACCCTTCGTCTTCGCCGGGCCAAGCTGCCGGATTGGTTGCAGCACCGGCGTGCTGAAGGAGTGCTTCGCATCGGCGTCTTGACCGCAGGCGACCTCACGGCAAGGGATGTCCGCTCACGCGTTGTGTGGGACGGCGCCGTCGTTCAACTCGCGAATTTGCAAGGCCGCCTCGACGAAGGCTCGTTTAAAGGTTCCGGCACGGTGGACATAACCAAGAGCGAACCTCAATACAAACTGAGTGGCGAAGCGCGAAACCTTGCTTGGAAGAACGGCCGTGTCGATCTCAAAGGCGAAATCGAGACACTCGGTTCCGGCATCGAACTGTTGCTGAGCCTCCGCGGGAAAGGCGGCTTCGCGGCGCGCGGCATTCTCCTCTCGCCTGAGCAGGTCATCCGCACCGCGACGGGAGATTTCTCGGTTGCTGCGGCTCGAACGGGACTTCGGTTTCGTCTTGCCGATGTCGAAGCATCCCTAGGCGCCGAACGGTTCACAGGTGACGGCAGCACGCTCGCTGACGGGCGCATGCAAATGGAGCTTGCTTCCGCCAATCGCACTCTCCGGGTCAACTTCGATATCGCACGCTAGAATGACGTTTCAAGCATGGATGGAAACCTGAACGCCTCGGATCTGAAGACAGCCGTCGATCAGGCGCGATTGATGGCGCGTGAGCAGGTCGCAGCCGCCTGGCAGTTGCACATCGACCGCGTTCGCGAAGAGCTAGAACAAGGCTGGCGGGAACGTCTCGACCAGATCTTCGAAGAACGGTTCAGCGACGTGGAGTCACGGCTGCGCGAGGGGTTCGAAGAGGCAGTCGAAAGCGGCGTGGGACGCTGCCGCAAAGAGGTCACAGAGATCTTTAATGAGACGGCGCGGCGTTTACGCGCCGCCGAGTCTAGGGAAGAGTGGATTCGTATACTGGTCGAAGCCGCGGGTCGTTCCTGCGGGAGAGCCGCCTTGTTCGCTGTCACTCCCAAGGGGATCGCGCTCGGAGAGAACCCGCCAGTCTCCGTCGCCTCCGCGCCGGCGTTCGGCAGCGCCATCGAATCCAAAGACACCGTTGTGGCCGTCGGCGCGCCTCGGGAGCTGTCGCAGGAAGTCTCCTCCCTGCTAGGCGATCCCTCGTCCGGAAAGGTATACCTCTTCCCCGTTGTCGTACGTCAAACGGTTGTTGCCGTCTTATACGCTGAGGCGGCTGAACAAGCCGTGGATGTCGCTGCGCTAGAGCTGTTGGCGTTCCTTGCCGCGGCGTCTATCGATGCGGCTGAAACGGTGGTGATGAAAACGCCGTCGTCGGAGTTGATTCGCATCTCCGGCGCTGCGAGTGCGCCAACCGGTCCGGTATGGGCCGATTTGCCGCGTTCCGAACAGGAGTTGCACTTGCGTGCGCAGCGCTTTGCGCGTACGCGGGTCGCGGAAATGCTTCTTCATAAGGTGAGGCAGGTTCATGCGGGCCGCGAGTCGAATAACCTGTACGGGATGCTGAGAGAGGAGATCGAAGCGGGACGTGAAGCATTTCGGCGAGAGTTCATCGAATCCTGTCCGTCGATGGTGGATTACTTCCACCTCGAGCTGCAAAGGACACTGGCAAAAGATAACCCTGTCGCTCTTGGCTCTGACTATCCTGGGCCTTTGCCTGTCGGCGCAGTCGCCCGCTAGTCTTCCGGCTCGCGTCGCCGACTATTCCGCCTTCCTTTCCGCCCAGGAACTCTTCGACGAGGGCGACTTCGGCAAAGCGATTGACGCGCTGAAACCGGTTTGGACCTTCCAGCCGATATCACCCCTGGTCGGCCGCTCGGCCATCCTCGCGGCCAAAGCTTACGAGCAACTGAATCAACCCGCGGATGCTCTCCAGGTTCTTCGCGATTACCGCGAGCGTATTCCCCTACCGGAAGGCTTGTTGCTACTCGGCCGGAATGCCGAATCGGCAAGTGACACCGCTGGCGCTGCTGCGTATTACCAAGGCGTCTTCTACAGCTATCCACTGTCGAAGGAAGCGGTGGAAGCCGATATGGCTCTGATTCGCCTGAAAGCGATACTGGGCGACAATTTCCCGCCCGTCCTCCCGCAAGTTCGGATCGAACGGGCCGACCGCCTCGCTCGCAGCGGCCAAGGCGTGCGTGCGCGTCGCGAGTACGCCTCGATGACTCTCGACTTTGCCGGTTTGGAACGCGATCTGGCCCGTGTCCGCGCTGTTTCCGATTCTTATTCAGCGTTGGCTGGGCTTCAGGTTGCCGCCGCCGAGGCGGATGCGGAGCGGCTGTACCTGATGCACTCTGCAGCCCGCCGCGCCAAGCTTGACAGCACTGCCATCAGCGCCATCGAAGAGATCACCCGTAAGTACCCGAAATCCCGTTGGCGGATGCAAGCTCTGATCTCTCAAGGTAACGCCTATCTCATCAAGAACGAGCCCGCTGCCTATCAGCCTCTATACAAAGCCTGTTACAGCGATTTCCGTGGGGAACCGGAAGCCGCGACCTGCCATTGGAAATTGGTGTGGGCCTCGTACATGCGCCGGGAGGGTTCTGCGATGTTGGAAGAACACCTGCGGACTTACCCCGACTCCGAGAAAACGAGCGCCGCCCTGTATTTCATGAAACGCCGGGCTGAACTGGTTTCGCGTTTCCCGCTATCGTATTACTCCACGCTGGTTCCGAAACAATCCGCGCCGGTTATCAAGAAGACGCAGCTTCCTGATTTTCAGCCCAGCGCATCCATGCAACTGCGTTTGGACCGCTCCCGAGTGTTGGAGTCAATGGGCTTCCCAGAATGGGCTGAATTTGAGCTGCAATGGGCAGCCGATAACGAATCGAATTCATTTCCCGCGGCCATGGCTCTCGCCGAATCAGCCGCCCGCCGTGGCGCGCATGATGTTTCTCTGCGCTATATCAAAAAGTATGCCCCCGGCTACTTGTCGATTCCGTTGGAAGCTGCTCCCGAACGGTTCTGGAAACTCGCCTTTCCATTGCCATATCGTGCGGCGCTCGAATCGGCCTGTCGTATTCGCGGACTTGATCCGTACCTCGTTGCGGCTTTGATTCGGCAAGAGTCCGAGTTCAATCCCCAAGCAATCTCCTCCGCGAAGGCGTATGGCTTGACGCAAGTCCTTCCTTCCACGGGTCGCCAGATCAGCCGCCGCGCGGGCGTCACTGGGTTTACTACTTCCATGCTGTTGCAGCCGGAGCCGAATATCAAAATCGGAACGTATTATCTGAGGACTCTACTGGACCAGCACGGAGGAGATTGGGAGAAAACTCTAGCGTCTTACAACGCCGGGAAGAGCCGCGCCGACTTGTGGTCGAGTTGGGCAGAATATAGGGAACCGGCCGAGTTCGTCGAGTCGGTCCCCTTCACAGAAACCCGCAATTACATTCAGATCGTGCTGCGCAATGCGGAAGTTTACCGCCGCCTGTACAGCGGCGCTAACGGACGTTAAGACTGTACTCGCGAACAAGTTGGTCGCCTGAATACAGCCGCGCCCAATAGGATCCCGCGCGCAACTGCTTCACTTGCGCGACAGCATCCGCTCCGGACTTCTCCACCTTGGCTGTGGTCACCGGAGATCCGCTGGCGTCCGCCAGTCGAACCTCGAGCGGTCCGGTGGCATCGCCCACCGCCAGACGCAGTGTGAGATCTTTGCCCGCCGGTACTTCAATCGCATCTTCGGGACCGCGCATCGTCTGCAGGTCTACGACTGCCGAACCTGGGTTGCGGAACGGCAACACCAGGAACAGAGCCAACGCGCAAGCAACCATCGCCGCCGCCGGTTTCCACGAGAAAGCCGCCGAGCCCGCCCAGATTCGCTTCCACCAAGGCTCGACCACAGGCTCGGCCTCTAATTCGTCGCAGGCGCTGCGAACCGCTCGAACAAATTCATCCGTTTCCGCAAGTTGCTCTTGGCAATGCGTGCAAACGAATAAATGTTCTTCAATCGGCTCGATCTCTGTTTCCGACAGACGCCCTAAGCAATACTGTTCCAGGGTTTCCTCGGGAATATGTTTCAGAAATTCGCTCGTCATAGGGTTTTTACTTGGACCCCGTTGCCTTTCCGTACCATCGCATCGAGCATCCAACCACTTAAGTGCTGGATCATGCGGGAGCCTCTCACGATATTTTTTTCAACAACGCCTTTCGGCCCAATTCCGAGAACCTGGCTTTTGCTCGTGATTTCAAAAGCCTGAATTGTGTAGCCGTTAGTTTCATTTCGTGGCAAATCTGCTCTTGAGATTGCTCGTAAAGATAGAAGCGAGTCAGAATGTCGCGATCGCGCGTCGACAGCTCTCGCAACACCCGCAGCATGACATCGATCTTCTGCCGGTCCATGGCCGTCTGTTCGGGTGTAAATTTCTGATCTGAAAGGACAATCCCCGACTCCACCGCCACATCTTCGCGTCGTTTGTGAACCAGATGATCGATATGGCCGGCTACCGCCCGCCGCGCCACGGTGCGCACAAATCCCATTAGCCGGCTGGGCTCGCGAAGGTCGCCATTCCGAATCGCTTGCACGACAATAATGAACGTATCGTGGACTTTATCGTCCACATCCTGATAGCCCAATTGTCGGCGCATATAACCGCGCACGCCGCTTCCGAAGACACGGTACAACTCATCCATGGCCTCCGAATCACCTGTCTGAATTCTTGAAACTAATTGTGTCCAGTGTGCCGCCTGGGGAGATTCCGGCTCGGAATATTCCCCGGCGTTCATGGTCTCGTCCAATCTGGAGACCTCCAATTCACCGATACTATCGCAACAAGCAAGCTGAGACATACTTATGGCGCTGTACTGCGACCCTCCAATTCAATTCGGAAGTTACCTAGTGGCTTTTCTGACCTTCTTCTCTCTTTTTTCTGATGAGAATTTCGGTGGGCTAGCCCACACGCGGATGGGGGGAGTCAGATAAACCTTGGTACTAGCTAGTGAAAGTCGTGCGAAGGCACTGGGATGGCGTTCACATCGATCGCCTCCACTTTGCCTGCCTTCACGGAAACGGCCCCTTGCTGGTTCTGCAAAGTCCCCTGAATCAGCAGGAACGGGCTCCTCACGACCGTATCCTTATTAACGTCGAACATCTTAGGCTCCACGATGATGTTCGCGATGCCGGTTTCGTCCTCCAGGCTGAGAAACACGAACCCGTGCGCAGTACCCGGACGTTGTCGCACGATCACTGCGCCAGCGACCTTTACGACTTGACCGTCGCGCATGGAATACAATTCCATCGCGGTACAAACCCCTCGAGCATCCATCTCGGAACGGTAATACGCCATCGGGTGCCAGCCCACCGTGAAACCGGTCCCTGAGAAGTCCGCGTGCAGACGCTCCTTCGTTGTCATTTGACGCAAAGGTGAGAACTCCTCAATCTGCTGCACCGCATCAAGCAGGGGGCCTGCGGATTTTCGGGCACGCTCCACCTCCCACAGCGCGTCGCGTCGCCGTACATCGTTGATGAAGTTCAGCGTTCCCGTCTTCGCCAGCGCGCGCAACTCGTCCTTTCGAAGCTCGGGAACTCGACGCGCCAAGTCCTCGATGCTGGTGAACCGCTCCCGCGTGCGAGCTGCGACGATCGCTTGCCCCGCCTCTTCCCGAAGGCCCCGGACGTACCGCAGGCCTACACGCATATGCTTCTGCTCCGACTCGACGGTACAAAGCCAATCCGATTGAGTGATATCGATCGGCAAAACCCGTAATCCGTGGCGCTGCGCGTCTTTGACCAAAGTGGCCGGATGGTAGAAGCCCATCGGCTGATTGTTCAACATCGCCGCAAGGAATGCCGCCAGGTAATGGCACTTCAGATAAGAGCTCGCGTAGGCCAGCAGCGCAAAGCTTGCTGCGTGCGACTCGGGAAACCCGTACAGCGCGAAGGACGTGATCGAGTGTACGATCGCATCTTGCTGCGCGCCCACAATTCCATTGCGAGCCATGCCGGCTCGCAGCTTGGCCTCCACTTCCGCCATGCGCTTCTGCGATCGCTTCGATCCCATGGCGCGGCGCAGTTCCTCCGCCTCGCCTCCGCTGAATCCGGAAACGGTCATGGCCATTCTTAGCAACTGCTCCTGAAACAAAGGCACCCCAAGAGTGCGCTTCAAGATCGGCTCAAGGGACGGATGCATGTAGTCCGGCACTTCCAAACCTGTGCGTCGGCGGAGGTAGGGGTTTACCATCTTACCGACGATGGGTCCAGGCCGGATAATGCCCACCTGCACCACGATGTCGTAGAACTTCTCGGGATGAACGCGAGGCAGGATCGCCATCTGCGCTCGGCTTTCCACCTGAAAGAGTCCTATGGTGTCTCCCTTCTGCAGAGATGCGTAAACCTTTGCGTCCTGGGGCGGCAGATGGGCGAGACTCAGAGACTCGCCGTAATGCTGCTCCACAAGATCGAGCGTGTCTTCGAGCACGGCCATCATGCCGAGCCCGAGCAGGTCGATCTTCAACAGGCCCATGTCGGCGCAGTCGTCTTTGTCCCATTGCAAGACACTGCGCCCCGGCATAGTTGCCGGTTCGAGCGGAACAACCGAATCGAGCCGCCCTTGCGCGATCACCATGCCGCCCGAGTGCTGCCCCAAGTGGCGAGGCAAGTCCTGCACCGCAACATACAACTCAAGGAACTTACGGACGCGCGGATCCTTCAACTCAAACCCGGCCTCACGAAAGTTGCGTTCTGGCGTCTCGGTCGGGTCCTTCCATTCGAAGGATCGAACCAGGCCGGACAACCGTTCCAGCGATTCTTCTTTGAAGCCAAGAACCTTGCCGATGTCGCGCGCGGCGGAACGTCCGCGGTACGAGATCACGTTGGCCGTCATAGCCGCGCCGTGACGGCCATATCGTTCGTAGACATACTGGATCACGCTCTCGCGCTTGTCTCCGCTGGGCAGGTCGATATCGATGTCGGGCCATTCGCCGCGTTCTTCGGATAGGAATCGCTCGAAAAGCAACTCCATCTGAACCGGATCCACAGCCGTGATACCGAGTGAATAACAGACAGCGCTGTTCGCTGCCGACCCGCGTCCCTGGGCCAGGATGTTGTTCTCCTTGCAGAAGCGAATGATGTCCCAGACGATCAGAAAGTATCCCGCGAGCTGGAGCCGATCAATCATGGCCAACTCGTGTTCCACTTGTTGGCGGGCCCGCTCGTGATACCGTCGATAGCGATCCTGCGCCCCGGCGCGCGCCAACTCACGCAACCGAGACATCATCGACTCGCCGTGTTCCGTGGGGTACTCAGGGAACCGGTACCCGAGGTCCTTCATGGTGAAGTTCAGCCGGTTCGATAACTCGCCTGTGTTGTGGACAGCGTGGGGAACATCGGCGAAAAGGCGCAGCATCTCGGCCTCTGACTTCAGATGCCGTTCCGCGTTGCGTGTCAGCAGCCGGCCCGCTTCGTCGATGGTGACCTTCTCACGAACGCAGGTCAGTACATCGACGATCTGCCGCTGCTCGGAACGCGCGTGCCCGGCGCCGTTTGTCGCCAGCAGAGGTATCTGCAGGCGGCCGGCAACCTCCATGACGTGCTGATTGCGAGCCTCCTGCTCACGGCTCCGATGCCGCTGCAACTCAGCATACGTATGATGGCGCCCGAACAGCAGGAACGCGTTCTCGAGTTCGGGTCCGCCTTCGGCACCGGCAAGGCAGATGAGCCCCTCGGCGAACTCGGCGATCTCTTCGGGCGTGGCGGCGCCTTCCCCCTTGGCCGAGCGCATCTTCATGCGGGTGATCAGGCGGCAAAGGTTGTGATACCCCTTCTGCGACTCGCAAAGGAGTGGGTACGAAGCGCCGTCCGTGCAAGTGACCTCGGCGCCGATGTGCGCGCGAAGCCCGAGTTTCTTGGCTGCTAAGTGCTGGCGTACGGAGCCGTAGACGCCATTACGGTCGAGGATGCCGACGCCTTGCTGTCCGAGGGATGCTGCGACCTCGACAAGTTCTTCCGGCTGCGACGCGCCTTCGAGAAAGCTGAACGCGGAGCGCGCGTGGAACTCGACGAACACTTCTCCCGCTTACTACCAGGCTTCCGCGCTGCGATAGCCGTAGGGATCGGCGCCTGCCTCCAACGAGCCGTTCGACAACATGCGGACCAGCACCGGGAAGGAGCCGCTGTTCCACCGGCTGCGAATCGAAGTTTTGTGCCCGCGACCGCTAAGGTCCGCGTACACACGGCCGGAGATGCGTTCGTCCAGAAGGAGGTCGCCGCGATTCATCGCGTGGTTGTCGAAGCTCGATACCAGGTGGCGCGTCTGGAACCGCGGCGCTTCGATCGCGGTCTGCGCATCCATGCCGAACTCGACGATATCCAGGAAGATCTGCAGCAGCGCCTGGTCCTGATTGTCACCACCGGGCGTGGCGAGCACCATCACGGGCTTCCCATCGGTGGTGGTCACCAGCGTCGGACTCAACGTAATGCGCGGTCGCTTACCACCCGCCAACTCGTTCGGATGGCCGGGAATCAGCAGGAAGCTCTGGGCACGTTGCGTCAGAGGAATTCCCGTGTCACCCGCGATGACGGATGGCAGCCACGCGCCCGACGGAGTCACGGCGAACATCGTGCCATTCTTATCGGCAGCAGTGATCCCCGTCGTGTCGCGCGCCATCAGTTTGTCATCGATCGTCGCCTGGAGCATGTCCGCCACGGACGGATGCTGAGCCGGCTTGCCGGCGATGACGCCAGGTTCAAAGGCCATGGAAGCTTCGGGCATGATCTGAGCACGGCGTTCGAGCGCATACTCCTTCGAAAGCAACACGTCGCCCGGCACCTTCACCATAGCGGGGTCGCCATAGTAGGTGTCTCGGTCCGCATACACGAGCTTGAGGGTTTCCACCAGCTTGTGCAGATACGCCGTCGTGTTGTACCCCAGCGAACTCAAATTATCGGGCTCGAGCATGTTGAGCGCCTGCAGGAACACCGGCCCCTGGCTCCAGAAGCCCGGCTTGTAGACCGTGTATCCGCGATACGTCACATGGGCAGGCTCTTCCGGCTTGATGCGGAAGGCCGCCATATCCTCGTACCGCAGCAACCCGCCATTCGCCTTCACGAACGCATCGATCTTGCGCGCGACCTCACCGCGATAGAAGTAATCGCGCACGGCATCGATAGCGGTGGTCCGCGACGCGCCGTTCTTCAGCGCCTTCTGTTCCGCGGTCACCATGGCTCGCATGGTCCGGGCGAGGTCGGGCTGCTTGAATATGTCGCCGGGCATGGGCATCTGCCCATTCGGCATGAAGTAAGCCTTCGACGTCGGCCACAGGTCGAAGAAGCGAAGGCTGCGCAGGATCGCTCCGGCACGAGTCTCATCGATCGGCATCGCATCGGCCAGTTCGATCGCGGGTGTCAACACCTCGGCGAGCGACATGGTGCCGAACTCACGCAATGCGACCAGCCCGGACTCGACCATGCCCGGAACTACGGCTGGCATAAGGCCGGCCACCGGGATGATGCCTTTCAGCCCGTCGGGTTCGAGCGTCATGAGTTCACCCGCTACGATCCGACGAGTGCGGAACATCTCGGCGGAAGCCAACTTCGGCATGGTCCCTATGCCCGCCAAGGTAAAGACCTTGCCCTCCTTGGTCCGAATCAGGATGGGCGCTTCGCCGCCGAACCCGAAGTGGGAAAACTCACAGACCGAAGCGGCGAACATCGCCGCTAAACCGCCATCGACCGCGTTCCCGCCTTTGTGGAGGATGCGCATCCCGGCTTCAGTCGCGTAGTCGCTACCCGCAGCCACGGCGGCGCGCATGCCGCGGACAGGCTGGCGAACGGGCGGTTCCCGCTTCGAATCGCGTTGAGCTAGGAGGAGGACGGCGGCGCTGAAGACCAATAGAACGGATTTGCGCCGCATGATCGCATTATAAAGGGAAAACGGTTTTCCGCTGCTGGTATTAAATCCCGCGCCGAAGTTCGATCGTGCCGTTCACGCTACGAATCACCAAAGACTGGCCTCCCGCTCCGATGCGGCCGACCATTTCCTGGTCGGTTACCCGCCCCTTGGCATTGAAATCGGTCAGGATCTTGCCGTTCTTCGTGGCAGCCTGAACGGACGCATTCGCGGAAGAAGGCAGAACCAACTTGATGCCGCCATTCACGGTGGAGAATTCCGGCGCCTTGGTCCAGAACGGCTTGAGCAGTGAAGCGGTGATCGACCCATTGACCGTCTTCGCTTGTACAGTGCCCGTAGTCGATACCCGCACCTTGCCGTTGACTGTATAGGCTTGGACATCGCTTCTCAGCGAGTCGGCTTCCACCCCTCCGTTGACGGTGCTGCCGAGGAAGTTCACTCCTTCGGGCACTCGCACGATGAAGTTCACTCGTGCTCCTGGACCGGTTTCCCCCAAGGGACGGCATTCGTGTTCGCCCGGAAACATCGTGCAGACTGTGACGCCGTTTTCGTGCCGGACGAGATGCACTTGGACTGTCGACTCGGTTTCCTCCGCGTCTACCTTGGCGACCACTTCTACTTCGCCGGAGGTGGAGTGTTCCGCCCGAACGTCGCCATTGATCCCTCGGATCTCCACCAGGCAGCCGCGTTTGATCGGGCCGCGCCACTGGTAGTCCGGCTGTACAGCGACGGCACTTATGGCAGTGATGGCGAGCAACGCAGCGACGTACATGGCGAGGGATCTCCTTATTCTAAGCGGTTCTCACACAGCTTGATTTGCGGTTTCCGGCATGACCGGGTTGTTGATCCACCCGTCGACGATCTCGACGATGCGGTTCCCGTACTCCGCATTCTTCTCCGAGTGGGTGACCTGGATGATGGTGACGCCTTCATCGTTCAGCTTCTTGAAGGTTTCCATGATCTCGCGAGCTTGATTCGAATGGAGGTTCCCCGTAGGTTCGTCCGCAAGCAACAGCTTTGGATTGGCGATAAGAGCGCGGGCGACGCCGACCAACTGCTGCTGGCCGCCGGATAGCTGATTCGGAAACAGGTCCTTCTTGGCGACCATCTGGAAGCGATCCAACATGTCGCAGACAACGCTTTGCCGCTCAGACTTCTTCAGGTTTCGATACGACAACGGCAGTTCGAGGTTCTCATAGACGGTCATATCGTCCAGCAGGTGGTAGCTCTGGAAGACAAATCCGATGTTCCGCTTTTGGAGCTCGGATCTTTCACCTTTGCTGAGCTTATGGACTGGTTGGCCGAGGAACCAGAACTCGCCGGTCCACGCGGTGTCGTGCATGCCGAGCACATGCAGCAACGTAGATTTGCCGGCGCCCGATGGGCCCATGATCGAGACGAACTCGCCTTCCTGGATGTCCAGGTTGACGCGCCGCAAGACGAACGTACGCGTGGGCCCGTGTTGGAAGGACTTCTCGATGTTGCGCAGCGAGATCATGCCGTGATTTTCTCTTCTTCGACGATACGGCCATCGAACAGATGAATCGACCGTTCCGCATAACGCGCGTATCTAGGATCGTGTGTGACGATACAAATGGTTGCGCCGCTGCGATGCAGGTCGCGAAGAAGGTCCATCACTTGTTCGCCGTTGGCAGAATCGAGGTTGCCGGTGGGCTCATCTGCAAGCAGGATGGTGGGGTCGCCTGCAAGCGCGCGCGCCACAGCAACACGCTGCTGCTGACCGCCGGACAATTGCGAAGGATAGTGCTTCACACGATGCGACATGCCAACCCGTTCGAGCGCCGAATGCACCTTCTGTTTCCGTTCGGAGGAGGGCATACCACGATATGTCAGCGGCAATTCGACATTCTCATAGACAGTGAGATCGCCGATGAGATTGAACGCCTGAAAGATGAAGCCGATCTCACGATTGCGAATACGCGCCCGCTCAGACATCTTCAACGCATGCACGGGCCGCCCATTGAGAATGAACGTTCCGTCGGTTGGTGTATCCAGCAGGCCGAGGATGGCCAACAACGTTGACTTGCCACATCCGGATGGACCGGAGATAGAGACGTATTCTCCGCGGCGCACTTCCAGATGTATCCCCGCGAGAGCATGGGTCTCTACTTCATCCGTGACGAAGACCTTCGTCACCTTCTCCATATGCAGCAGCGTGTCGTTTACGCTCATCGGGCTTGTTCTCCTATTCCGGGTTGGAGTCGAATCCGGTTGTGTCCGTCCATGGCCGACATGTCGGACAGGATTACGCGGTCTCCAATATTCAGTCCTTCTACAATCTCTATCGTCGATACAGAGGTGCGTCCAAGCTTCACGGGAATGCGCACCGCTTCCTTACCATCTGACTCGACCTTGAACAGCGTGATCGTGCTGTTTGGCTGTCCGAGGACCGGCCGTCCCACGTAAAGCACGTCCGGCAAATTCTCGATCTCGATCGACCCATCCACGCTCAGATCAGGCCGGGCGCCGGAGGGCAGTTCCCCTTCCAGACGAACGTCGACGGTTACGGTCCCGTTCACAACGGCAGGATCGATGCGGCTCACCTTCCCGGGGATGATGCCGTTGCGCGTATCGATCTGCACCGACTGGCCCTGGATGATGTCCTTGGCTTGCGTCTCAGGGATCTTCAATTCAGCCTTCAGCTTCGAGGGCTGAGCGATTTTGGCCAGCACGGTTCCCGCCATCAGCCGCTGTCCGACTTCAACCGGGAGCTGCTGCAATACGCCGAGCGCACCGGCGCGCACCTGCAGCTGCGTAACCTGCGCCTTCCTCAACTGCCAAGATGCGCGAAGCTTCTCGATTTGAACTCGTTGGGCCGCAAGCTGAGCTTCGATCGACTCACCGCTGATCTCCACTTTCTTCTTCTCGATAGACGACCGATTTGAGAGCTCGTCCGCAATGGCCTTGGTCGTTTTCAGATTGATCTCGGAGGTAAGTCCCTGCTCGCCGAGCTTGGCTTCGAGGTCAGCTTTGAGTTTCGCCTGAACATAGTCGGATTGGACTCGGGCGGCGACGGACTGTTGTTCCAGTCTCTGGCTTTCCAGTTTGACCCGCAAGTCCGTGTAGGCCGCTTCGGCTGCTTTGAGTTGCCATTCCGCATCATTCGCCGTGAGTTCCAGCTCCGGGTTGCTCAGTTGAAGAAGAACCGTATCCGGGGTCACCCTCGCGCCGGGGCGCACGGCAATTCGGTCCACCCGACCTTCCGTTTGTGCGGCGATAAATAAGATCTCTTCCGGTACGAGAGTTCCAAGTCCGCGAACCTGGCGCAGCATTGCCCCCCGCTTGACCGTATCGGGCCAAACAGTCGCCCCATCAAATGTGGGGGCAGCGGGCTTCATGCGAGAAACGCCCACGGTTACCGCGCCTAGGGAGCAAACCACTACTCCGGTTATTACGACGTAGCGGATCATTCGGTTCCGCGACGCGTTCTTTCTTGGAACGTCCATGTCGGAGTTCCGAATCGCACGCGCCGTGCCGAGGGATTCGTTTAAAGAAACAAAGGACTTATTGTTGTCTCTGCGTTCGCCGTTTGTCCGGTAATGGGACTGTTCTGCCCGGAAGTGTCATTCTTTTTCCGGCTTGTCGTAGGAATAAAGCTCTTTCCAGATGTCGTCATCGTGCGGAAGCCAGGCATTCGGCTGAGTTCCCGTGATGTGTAACTCGGGAACTTTCAAAGTTCCGTGACCATACGTACAGATGTATTCGATCTTTGGCTCCCCGTACAAGAGCATTTGGGCATAACGCCCGGTGAGTACGGGCATACGAAGGCGGCGTCCGCAGGTGCGGCAGCGATACTTCTGGTCCCAATACACGAGGTAAAGGAGTCCCTGAGCGAAGAGAAACAGCAGGAACACCATGATGGTCCAGTTCAGATCGTGAAGGAACGGCGAATGATTCCAGCGGGCGACTTCGTATGGGACTGTGTAGCTAACATACAGTCCATACCAGGCCGCACACACGATTCCGGCGGCCGCGATCAGCTTCGCAACGAGGATGCCCCAGTACCGCATAACGTATATGACTCCGCAGGGCGCCTCGAAGTTGCCGGAGTTCGTCTAATGCCAATACCGTACATCTCTGTCCCAGGTCCGAACACCGACGATACAGCGAACCTTCCTTTATCGGCGAAGATGTTAGGGAATCTGACATGCCTATGAATTCTGGCGGAATCGTATCGAATGGATAGAAAGCGCGTTCTCATCGCGGACGATCAGCCGGATGTGCTGGAGGCGCTGCGATTCCTGTTGAAAGCCGAAGGCTATCAGTCCGATTCAGTCTCTTCTCCCTCCGCGGTGATCAACGCGCTGGAAACGCGCGACTACGACGCGCTGATCATGGATTTGAACTATACGCGCGATACGACATCCGGCGAAGAGGGTTTGGACCTGCTGGGCAGGATTCAATCGACCGACGTCACGATTCCTGTCATTGTTATGACAGCATGGGGCAGCGTCGAGTTAGCTGTCGAAGCTATGCGGCGCGGCGCGCGGGATTTCGTACAGAAACCATGGGACAACGCGCGGCTGATCGCGATCCTGAAAACGCAGCTTGCGTTGAGCGAGGCGCTGCGAAAAGGCCAGCGTCTGGAAGCCGAAAACCGGCTGCTACGCGCCGAAGGCAAACCGCTGATGATCGCCGAATCGGCGTCGATGCAACCGGTTTTGCAATTGATTGCCAGCGTCGGACCCTCCGACGCCAATGTTCTAATCACGGGCGAGCCGGGTACCGGAAAGGAAGTGGTCGCGCGCACCTTGCACGCCATTTCGGAGCGCGCTTCGAAGCCACTGGTTACGGTGAACGCAGGCGGATTGGCGGAGGGCATCTTTGAGAGCGAACTTTTCGGGCACGTGAAAGGCGCCTTTACGGATGCCAAGGCCGATCGCGTGGGGCGTTTCGAGCTCGCCGACGGCGGCACTCTGTTTCTGGACGAGATCGCCAACGTTCCGAATAATCTGCAATCCAAGCTTCTTCGAGTTCTGGAGATCGGCGAGATGGAACGTGTGGGTTCGTCGAGGACGAAGAGGGTGAACGTTCGCATTCTTTCTGCGACCAACGCGAATCTCGCCGAAGAAGTCTCCAGCAATCGATTCCGTGAAGACCTGTTGTTCCGGCTTAATACGATTGAGATTCATATTCCTCCCTTACGCGAACGCAAGGAAGACATTCCTTTGCTTGCTTCGCATTTCTTAAGTGTTTATGCCCAGCGCTATCGCAAACGTCTGGCTGGTTTCGATCAAGCATCCATGCAGGCGCTGCTTCAGAACCCCTGGCAGGGGAATGTTCGCGAACTGAATCACGTGGTGGAACGCGCGGTGTTATTGGCGCATGACACGCATGTCCGGCTTTCCGACCTAGCGCTACGTACCGGACCTTCGGGCCCCGCCAAGCTGGACGAGATGAGCCTGGAAGAAGTGGAGGCGTTTCTCATCAAGAAGGCGCTGGCAAAGTACGACGGTAACGTAAGCTACGCCGCAAACGCTCTCGGTTTGAGCCGCAGCGCCTTGTACAGACGGCTACAGCGTTATAACCTGTGAGGCGCTTGCTAAACCTCGTTCACGAACGGCGGGTGCAATTGCTGGCGCTCGGCGCCGGATTCCCTGGTGTCGTTGTGTCGATGGTCCTCCTTTATACGGGCGGATATTCGGGGAAGGTCCTTTGGACCCTTGGGTTGCTTGTTGTCGGCTGCTGGCTCGCCTTTGCCAGCGCAGCTCGTGAACGTGTCGCTTCTCCATTGCGGACTTTGGCCAACCTGCTGGAGGCCATGCGGGAAGGCGATTATTCGATTCGGGCTCGTGGAGCGCAGAATGACGACGCTCTGGGCGAGGTAATGCAGCAGGTGAATGCGATGGGCGCCACGCTTCGCGCCCAACGGCTGGGCGCGCTCGAAGCCACCACCTTGTTGCGCAAAGTGATGGAAGAGATCGATGTCGCGATCTACGCGTTCGATCACGAATCGCGCCTGAAACTTACGAACCGCGCGGGGGAGCGATTGGTAGGCCAGCCGATCGAACGCATCCGGAATTTGCCTTCGTCCGAGATCGGACTGGATGAATTTCTGACGGGCGAGGAATCGCGGACGATTCAGAAGACCTTCGGCGGCGCAACGGGGCGATGGGGCGTTCGGCGCTCCGAGTTTCGCGAAGGAGGCTTGCCTCATCAACTGCTGGTTGTGACCGATTTGACGCGGCCCTTGCGCGAAGAGGAGCTGAAGGCATGGCAGCGGCTGGTGCGTGTCCTGGGGCATGAATTGAATAATTCCTTGACTCCGATCAAATCGATTGCCAGCAGTCTCGGCACTATGTTGAAGCGGACTCCGCGCGCGGACGACTGGGAGGAGGACATGATCCGCGGACTGGAGATCATTGCTACCCGCAGCGAGGGGTTGAGCCGTTTTCTCGGCGCTTATGCGCGCCTGGCCCGACTCCCGAGGCCTCGCTTCGACCCGATGGACGTGACGGGCTGGATAGAGCGGGTGGCCACGTTGGAGAGTAGGGCTCCAGTAGTGTTGGAACGCGGCGAGCCGATTCAGATTACGGGCGACGCCGATCAACTGGATCAGTTGCTGATCAACCTGCTGCGCAACGCGGCAGACGCGTCGATTGAGACGGGTGGCTCCGTTGCTGTAGGTTGGACACGCGCCGGCCAGCATCTGCTTGTACACGTACGCGACGAGGGACCGGGCCTTGCGAATACCGCGAATCTCTTCGTTCCGTTTTTTACGACGAAACAAGGGGGGTCGGGTATAGGACTGGTGCTGAGCCGTCAGATTGCCGAGGCGCATGGGGGCTCGCTGGCGCTGCAAAACCGGACCTCCGGCAGAGGTTGCGAGGCCATACTCACGCTTCCCCTGTGATTCGGTTGGGCGACGCCGCGGATGTGGCGCCTATTTGCGCCCCTGCATTGCGGGTTTTGCGAGGAAAGAGGTGGATCACTGTGGCGTGGTCGTCTTCGGTGACTTCGAATCCGGCTTGTTCCGCGCCTTTTATGGTCTGGCGCCGAACGAAGCCAATTAGTTCTTTTTCCGCCTTCGCGTCAGCTTGCGCCAGCCGCTCTTCCCTTCGCCTGTCCTTCTGCACCTTTCGCAGGGTTTCAATGGCTTGGAAGTAGCAGCGCTCGATCCTGCTGGCGTAGCGTTCGATCTTTTCTAGATCCTTGTCGTCCGAGCAGAGGACCACGGCCAGCGCGCCGTCATCATCAACGTTAGGAGCTTCGTCTTTGTCGTTGCGGCGCTTGAGGCCTCGCACCATGATGTTGAAGAATTCGGTTCGGACCGTCGAGCCCGGAGCAGGCGCCAGTAGGCGTTTGCAATGGTGTCTATCAGGGTAACTTCGATTCCGCCGACGGGTGTGTATTGGTCCATCAGCGACTGGCGAAGCTGGGCGAATGAAATGGCATCCTCGTGTGGAAGTACGGAAGTCGCGGCCGTCATGCCATGTTTGAGGGCGTTGAATTTGGCGGTGGCTTTGCCGTGTTCGGTTACGGGCCCGGTGGACTTGCGGGCGTTGCGACGATTCGCTTCTATTTGCGCTTGCGATGCCATACGTAGTTCCTTGTATCGTGCGAAATGCGAAAAGGCCGGAGCGCCCTTGTAGATGGACGGACCGGCCTTCTCTAATTCCTAGTTTAATCGCACGTACTTAATCCGGTAGCGTTGGAGTACGCTGTTTCTGCGAGTAGCTGGTTGAATATGTTGAGGTTAGAGAAATCGCGGTGGGCGTGTGAATGGGTTTTAGCCGGAAGCACGAAATCCCTTACGCATGTCCTGGCGGAGAAGGGCCATGTCATGGGCCGTCAGGGATGATCGCGCTGATGACGCCGACGCCTTGAGTACCTCGACTCCTGGGCATATCGTTTGGCGATATCACGCGCGAGCTATGTACTAAACATCAGTTTCCGTTGATGCCGTATTTCGGGGACAATCCGTCAGCGCGGCGTGCGGCACATCCGCGCAGAGGCGACTTACCGTCAAAGTGAGGTTCATAAGCGCGCCGGCAAAGGGGGCGGTAGGATCGACATCGCATCACCGACTGCCGTTCACGCGCCACTCGCGCACGTACAGGAAAAGGCGAAGCGGCGCGGAGACGAAAAGTCCCGGGCACTCGTGCAACGTATTCTCGCTTAGCGGCGGCGTTTCGTCAGAAGCATGCAGAGGCTCGCGAGAGCGCTGGTGGCCCCAGGGAAGACTCCGACAAGACCGCACCTTCCTGGGGCGGGATCTCGATGGAGTGTCTCTAATGCACTTGCTTCACATCATTTGACGCCGAGATTCCTCAAAACACCCTCGGTGAAGCTTAGCCCCTTCGGGTGATTGCGTCGTTCGTTGTCGACCGCTGTGCGCAAGCCGGCGCTGCCAATTTGAGCTAGCCGATTTACAACATCATCCATCGCCCGGATCTGTTCGGTACGTAGTGTAGTTCTGGAACCGCTGACGATTGCTGCCGCATCATCCTGCCATAAGAGCAATCCGCGGAGCAGGGCGGACCGCAGAGTAGAATCCTTCACCATAAGACCAACTACTTCGGCGGTGTGAGAGTTGTACAGGGCGATATATCGGCGTCCCTGAGGTGAAAGCGCTAACACTTTCTCGCGAACGTCCCGGAAAATGTCGGGAACAAGCGGTTTCATGACGGTCTTGACCACCCCGCCGGATTGCGTGTCTCGCGCAGAGATTGTTAGGGAACTTTGCGGACCAACGCCTAGGGTATTGACCATGCATGATGAATCGACAACGAGGTAGCGAGCCAGCACGAACGGACCGAATTCGAAACAACAAAGGGGGTAATCCGCTCCACCTACAGCTACTACCTTGCCATCGGGTTGCAGCGTGATTCCCAAAATTCCTGACGCGGAAACGTTGGTCTTTACTTTGCCGAAGCTGCCAAACGAGCCGTCCAGCGTGCCATTGCCGTTGTAGCGAGCTAGTGCGAATCCGCCCAATTGAGAACCCCTAGAATTTGCGGCGCTGCCCCCGGCGAGAATTCGCCCGTCCGCCTGCACCGCCAGAGTGTACACGCGGTCGATGCTGAAGAAATTGAAATCGGTCGTTACCCTGCCACCCGTGCCAAACGAATTATCGAGACTCCCGTCGGAATTGTATCTGGCCAGGAGGAAATCGCTGGTAAGTCCTGAGGAGTATGCGAGCACATCCGCGCCGCCACCAGCAACGATCTTTCCGTCTGGTTGCACGACGACCGCGAATGCACCTTCGGTACCACCGAAATCCGTGCTGACGGTACCGCCCGTACCGAAGGTGGCGTCCAGAGCGCCATTGACATTTAGGCGCACGAGGACGAAATTGCCGGTCGAGCCCTGACCCGCCGCGACGATTCTTCCGTCCGGTTGAAGCGCGAGACCCATGCCCAAACCGCCGGAGACGTTCGCCCTCCCTCCAGCACCGAACGAACTATCCAGCGTGCCGTCGGAGTTGTATCGTGCGAGCAAAAACCCACCGGGTCCTCCCAGGGCAACCAGTTTCCCATCGGGTTGCAGGACCAATGCCATCGCGGACTCATAATACCCGTTGAGATCCGTGACAACCTTGCCGCCGACACCAAACGACGTGTCCAACGAGCCGTCGGCATTATAGCGAGCGAGACCAAAGTCAGAACCACCAGGCCCGCCGCGCGCAATTCCGGCCGCCACCAACTTGCCGTCCGGCTGAACGACCACCACACGGGCGCTGTCCAGGCCGCCGTCGCCAAAATCAGTGGTGACATATCCATTCAAACCGAACGATGTATCAAGGGTGCCATCAGGCTTGTAGCGGGTCAGATGAAAGTCTCTCGCGGCAATTCCAGCGGCAACGATTTTACCGTCAGCCTGAAGCGCTACCGCGTATGCGGAGGCAACTACCGGCGCAACGACGACACCGCCCGTGCCGAAAGAGGGGTCAAGATCTCCAACTGCCCCGAGAGCAATGTTGCAGGCGAACAGCGTGACCGCAACCTCTCTCAACAGACAGTGACGAAAGCAATCCCGGCAAAGATTTCGGAACGACATCACACCTCAAGTGTTAACCGCACGACGTGCTTCAATATCTGCATCAACCCGGTGCTGATCAACAACACTAATCCGCGTGCGCAGGAAAGTCAATTTGCAGGCGCTTCTTGGAATTGTGTCTTCCACCAGTCTTGGCCCCGGCCCGTCGCACGTCCGGTCGCGCAATAGTGTTCGGTACAGTTCGCGCTGCCGGCGGCGTCGAGCCGACGCGGAAACAGAGGAGATCTGCTGAGAAAGTTGTTCTCTGGAAAATGACCGCTCGCGACACGTCTAAGCGCCGGGTGGAGCGTGACATCCCGAGGAGGGCCACAACTTTTCACCTTGTTTCATTTCTTAAATCTCGTTTCACTCGCCGCGCCGCGTTTGTCCGTGGCGACCTTCCAGTGCCGACTTACGGAGTACCGCAGTCCCGGCGACGGTCGAGAATACCCGACAACCGTGGCATGGGTACAGTATGGCGAAATTCTCGCTAATGTGGAATTGTTGCCTGACGATATGGAAGAACGTTTTTCTGATGACGGCAACAAAGTCTACAATACGCAGGATGCGGACTTCGTGTAGCTGGTTTGCGTGGGCGCTCCTTGCCGGTACTCTGTACCTGATCATCGGCGTCGGCTTCGCCCCTCTATCCGTTCCGTCTGTATTCTTCTGGAGGCGGGCGGCCTGGATGGTTAGCGCAGCAGTCTACGCGGCTCATATCGGTTATGAGCGCGTCCGAATCCGCAGTTCGACCCATTCAACAGCACTGCATGTCGCTTTCGGTGCTGCCATCGGGGCTTTTGGCCTTGCGGCCGCTGCAAACGTCCATTCTTGGCTGACCGGAACGGGCAACTTGCGCCTGCTGCGCATCGCATTATTAGTTTGGCCGCTTATCACCGGCGTCCCCGCGTACATGGTTGCTTTCGTTTTGACTGCGGTGCTGGCTCGGGTACCGCTCCGTCGGCCGGCCATACCGGGTCGATAGCTACCGACTGGTGCAAACTGCTGTTCCGACTTGCCGTGTAACGCCCGATACTCCCCGGTGCGGGCGGCGGCGAAAGCGGGGCGTGGCACATCCGCGCATAAGCTTCGAATCATTGCACGATTAGCACGTAGGATGGATTAACTATGAGGCCCATATGAGCACAGAATCAACCCGGGCCTTAACCGTGGCGGCCATTACGCCACCTGAAGTGGACCAGGCTGTCGCGGCAATCTGCCTGGCCTTCAGTTCCGACCCGGCAGCACGTTGGACATACCCCGATGCACACGTGTATCTCGATTATTTCCCGAAAGTCGTGCGGGCTTTCGGGGGGAGGGCTTTTGAGCACGGTACCGGACACCAGGTGAGCAGATTTCGAGGGGCGGCCCTATGGCTCCCGCCCGGCGTTCAACCGGACCAGGAAGCGCTTGTGGCGATAATGCAGGAGAGCGTGCCCGCAGATCGGCTTAAGGAAGTCACCGCCGGCTTCGAGCGTATGAGTGCTTATCATCCGTCTGAGCCCCACTGGTATCTGCCGATGATTGGCGTAGACCCGATCCACCAGGGCCAAGGCTATGGCTCAGCGCTGCTGCGGCATGCGTTGCTGCAGTGCGACAAAGATCAGGTGGCCGCTTACCTCGAGTCGTCAAACCCGGCCAACAGTCCCTTATACGAGCGACACGGCTTCGTCGTGCTCGGTACGATTCAAGTGGGGTCGTCACCAAAGATCTTTCCGATGCTCCGGGCGGCTCGCTGAAGCGCGATTGCTCTCAATCCGCGACATAGCGACTACATGTCCTGGATCCGTAAACAATGGGCCCTTACCGAGGACGGACGCACTTTTATGGCGCCCCCTGGGCCAGTTTGGACCTGGCGTCCTTCACCATGGAGATCAGAGTGGCGCGCACTTCCTCCGGCGTGCTGATCGGCTTGGCAAACGCCAACCTAAGAGGTCGTGGTCCGGACGAAGTTATCGCCGACATTTCGAAGCCATATCGGTCGACGCCCGTCATTTTCGCGGAGGTGATCTCGGTCCCACGGGAAAAGGCCTTGCAGTAAAGCAGCAGGGCGTCGGCGTGGTCGGCGTTCATATGAGCAATCATGCCGGCGGCCGACTGCCCGAGGGGATCCGGTTCGGCAGCCCGCCAGTCAGCTTGGCTGATCCAAGACATCCTACCGTAGCCCCCAATGTAGCGGACGTAATCCACATGCAGCTTCCAAAACGTGAAATCGCGGAAGTCGGCGTAGTAGCTTGAGTTCGGATGAGCGGCGAAAAACGTGTTGCGTGCGCGGCCGCCGTCTTCTCCGACGCGCGTGCACGGTCCCAGCATGGTAACGCGGCCGTTGGCGAGCGGATCTGCGGAGCCACCTTCGGCCACCAGCAGCGACGCTCGAGGATCCCGTTCCAGGTTCTTGGTATGCTCGGCGAGTCCGCTGATGAGGAAGATTGGGTCTGCGTTTTCAAAGGCGACGGTCACGAACGAGCCATAGGGATAGCCCTCCGGCTCGAGAGCCAGAGTGCACAGGGTTCCCGTCGAGATTTGGGCGACCAATGTTCGCGCACGCTCCGCGTGCGTTGGTGTCGGAATGCTGACGTCGTACAACTGCTCTGGCGCGTTGCCTGTCGGTCGTGTGTGTGCGTCTTTGCTCATGATTTCCCGGACCTGCGATCGGTTGATCAGACGCCTTTGCCGCGCCCACGATCGGCTGGTGAGCTTCCTGCTAAGGAGTCTTGGCCGGGGCTTTGTCGTGCTTCTTCTGCTCCCCTTGTTTCTGTTTCGTCAACTGCTGTTGCTTGTTCTTTTCCTTGTCCTTCTTACCACCCTTGTCTCCCATGCCTGCTCCTTTCGGCGTTTATGACTGGAACTCTCTAATGTTTGCGCCGTTGATCATCGTAATCGCCGAGAACCAACGCTACCACATTTGCAGCAAGCAACAGTCAGAGCAGCCGCACGCGAGTTTAAGATTCATGACCAGGGCCTGCCGTTACAAACCGGCCCGCGCCCCGCAGCGTCCTAGGCTTTCCCTAAGGACGCAGAGGTTCTCCGGGAAGCGGCGGTCCGCGATTTCAGGTCTGACGGATCGATCCAGCCGGTGACGTGATAGGTATCCGGTTGAACAATTGCGATTCGATCCTGTGGCAGACGGTTGGTGTTGATCTTGCACTCGTGGAACTCGTTTGTGGGCGGACAGCCGCTAATTTAGAATTCGGGACGAGGGTCAGAAGGACCTATGCCAACAAAACAAAATGGGAGTATCGAACGGCCATCATCAATGTTGAGAATTGGAAGGTCGCTGGCGAGAGGGCCGCGTTCAAGGAAGACCTCAATGAAATGCTCGCTTAGCAACGGAAGTATCGGCTTCGAGCTTGTGGCAACTCTACCAACTGCTACCGAGCATCACTATCTACTCATTTTCAAGCGCCCTGCCTAAACGGCCCGCAGCACAGCCGGATACTCCGCATTGTTCACGATCGCCACGAGCTACTGTCCGCCTACAACGTTGCGTTGCCGAACGGTATCACCATAGCCGTCTGGGCGAAAACGAAAATGTTTGTAATAAACAAGCTTGCCGTGGTCTGCGAAATGTCGAGGTCGCTATTTTGCGAATAACACGAAGCGGGCCGCTGAACCGGTGAAGCGAGACCGCCTAACCCAAAGTCGTAGCATGGCCGAATGGTGTTTTTGCGCCTGGCTCGCCGGCCTTTGCGGGCATCAGCAACGGCGTGATTACGATCGTGTCCGTAGCGTCAGTATAGTGGAAGTGGGTTTTGAACTTTTACCCTCGAGAACGTGACGATTCCTCGCCGAAAGTTGGCGAACGATGCTTTTGCGCGTGTCGTGTGTTGCTAAGGATTCTCGCGCGCTTGCATCGAAGAAGTGATTGCCTAAATTCAGACGCACTCGCGTCGGAGGTTTCCTGTGAAACTTGCGTTTTGCGCTTTTTTTACTTACGCTGCGCTCCTGGCGCAAACGCCAGCTGGGTCGCGACCGGTTCGGCCGACAGCACCGGCAGTCTCGCCTGACGTTCATGCGGACGGCAGGGTCACTTTTCGTCTTCACGCGCCTTCCGCCAACGGAGTAACGCTTCGTGGCGAATGGGTGGCGGACGGCGGCATTGACGTCTCCCCCGCAGTGGCGATGGCGAAGGACGACAGCGGAGTTTGGTCTGTCACGGTGGGGCCACTTCCTAGCGAGGTGTTGTCGTATTCATTCAACGTGGACGGTGTCACGATTGCGGACCCAGGCAACCCAATTGTGAAACTCGCCGCGCAGGGAGCGGCCCAGAGTCTGGTCAGTATCCCTGGTCGTCCGCCGCGGTTGCACGACATCCGCGACGTGCCGCATGGAACTGTACAAGAGAACTGGTACCATTCGAAAACGCTCGGCGGCGAAGCACGCCGCTTCTTCGTGTATACCCCACCGGGTTACGATGCTCGACGATCGGGCGGGTACCCCGTGATGTTCCTGCTGCATGGGTCCGGAAACTCGGAGACGAACTGGCAGTCTATTGGACGGGCGAACTTCATTCTCGACAACTTGCTGGCAGAAGGGAAAGCTAAGCCGATGCTCCTCGTGATGCCTTTCGGCCATGCGGTGCCACAAGGTAGCCCTGAACGCGCACGCAACAACGTCTTGTTTGAACAGGACCTTCTCGAAGACATCCTTCCCGCTTTGGAAGCTCGGTACAACCTAGCACGCGGGAGCAAGAATCGCGCAATCGCAGGTCTATCGATGGGCGGGATGCAGGCGCTTGCGGCGGGTCTTCGGCATCCCGATCGCTTCGCCTGGGTTGGCGTATTCAGCCCGGTGACCGAGCCCGACATACCGACGCGGTATGCGGAGCAACTGACGCAAGCCGACAATATCAACAAGAAGGTTTCGCTCCTGTGGATTGGATGTGGAGACCGCGACGCGCTCTTTAAGAGAACACAAGCCGCAGAGGAAGTATTGACGAAGAGCGGAATCAAACATGAGTACCACGCCGCCGTCGGTGGGCGGCACAGTTGGATTCTCTGGCGCGAGAACCTGGCGGAGATGGCGCAGCGCGTGTTTCGCTGAGACCCCTTCTGCGCCGCCGTTGTCATAAGAACTTATTCTGTTGACGTTGTAGCTTAGCCATGTGCAGAACGGCGGCCGGCTGGCTGGGCTCCCGACAAGCATTGTCAGTTGAGGCACTGCGGGAGGATGGGATGGGAATAGGTGTCTGGCAATCCTGGCCATCGATTCTCGCATTGCGTGTGGCTGTACTCCCGGTTTGGCGTGAGTTTTGGGTGCTTCGGCGCCTCCGCGGATCACGGATTTTATTAGGGATGACGAAATATGAACGGCGCATTAACGGGCACCGGGTCGGTCAACGAATCGACGCGTATTCCATCGGGGCGTCACCCAATGATACCTTCGGGTACTTCCTGTGAATCGCGGACGCTATTTGCGAGAGCTGGTCAGTGGCCGCTCTGTGGGCGGGAAGATCGATTGCGTCAGAGTAGGTTCGTATCCGTTTCAACACTTCGACCGTCGCGAAGTTGTCGCCCAGGAATGGTCGTATGCCAGATGGCAACAGTGCCAGGTGTTGCTGGGCAACGGCGAGCGCCTCACGGTTCTGACCAATCGCATGCAGCCGCATCGCCTCCGCTCTGAGTACCAAAGTCTGATCTGCTTTCGCGCCGTCTTTGTTCATCTGAGTGAGCAGTTGGCGTGCCTGAGCGATCTGGAGCCTCGCACGATCGTAATCCCGGACGTTCAGCAGGGCGCCCACCGAACCAGTCAGATTATCCAGACGGTCTCGCAAGGCGGAATGATTCTGGATAGAGGTTTGCTCCAGGAGGGAACGGGCACGATCGAACAGGGCGAGAGAGTGCTGGGGCTGTGAGTCTGCTACCGCGAGACCCTCTCGCGTGAATGCGCGCGCGAGATCGAGCTTGACGACTTCATTCGCCGAATCGGATTCGACCAACCGTTGCGCGATCAAGGCAGCCTTGCGGTATTGCTCCGATGCTTCCGTGGTCATCCCAAGGTTGAAGCGTCCAGGGCCCGCGTAGATATCGCCAAGGGATAAATGGCTCCAATAAAGCTGACGCGCGCTTTTTGTGGAAACACGCGTGGTCGCGTTGTTCACCGTGGACCGATGAATCGCTTCCCGTAAAGACCGAACGGCGGCATTGAAATCACCCGCCAATCCCTGGGACCTGCCATATCCGACGAGGGTGCTGATGAGGTTCGCTTCAAGGCCGACCGGCGCCTCCGGACCCTGTGGAATTTGCCGGAGAATCGCCAGGGCGTCGCCGAAGGCTTCAGCGGCTTCGGAGACTGAGTTTCTTGTTTCGCTGTGGCGCGCGAGTTCCTTGTAGGCTTGCGCCTGACGTAACGGGTGGAGTTTGGGAGCGAGGTTCAATAACCGGTCAATAATTTGACGCTGTTCTTCCGTCCGCCTTGCTTCCTGCATTATCGGCACCAGGCTAACGTAGATCTCAAACAGACGATCCAACCGGTCTGTTCCCGGTGAGGCGGCTTCGACAATTTGTCCAAGAGCTAGCGTTTTGGTGGCAAGCTGCAATCCGCTCTCGGTTTCTCCCACGCTGGCGGCGGCACCGCCACGAGTTTGTCCTAGTCGAGCGTACGCGTTCACAAGTTCCCACGCCAGCTCCGGATTGCGGCCATGGTCCCGTTCAAGGCCTTCGAGATATTGCACCGCGATCTCGCCTAGCTTCTCCCGCGCTTTCGTGCCGCCGACGAGGGCGCCAATCTCATCGTGCACTTCAAACAGAAGCCTATCCGCAAGCCGACGTGTTTCCGCGGCATGCCGGAGCGCGTACTGACGCTGCCGCGTAGCAGCCACCGCTATGCCGGCCAATACCATTATGAGAACGACCGTAGCGGCTAAGGGAATCCAATGCCGGCGAACGAAGTGATGGGCGCGATAAAGAGCCGAGTCAGGAGTGGCACGTACGGGACGACTGGCCAGGTACCGATTGCAATCATCCGCCAACTCCGCTACAGCACCATAGCGGCGTTGCGGTTCCAGGTTCAAAGCTTTGAGCAGGATGTTCTCGAGGTCGCCCTTGAGATCCGGTTTGATCGTGGACGGACGCATGACCTCGTCTTCGGAGATTTGGCGAATCATCTCGGCCAAAGAACCACTGTTGACTTGCCGAGGCGCGCTTCCGGTTATCAGACGGAAGAGAACGGCTCCAAGGCCTTTCCAGCACATTGGGATCCTAAGCTTAGAATTCCACGTGGACAAGTTGTCGCGGCCGCTTCTATAGTGTCACCTAAATACTAGTGACTCCAGCGTAACTGGACTGGCCACAGTTAGGCCGCAAATGTAATCACACTGGCTCACCT
>JADMIO012784752.1_pt1 | contig 96923 bp, 89 predicted proteins | sample 8958161 | NCBI WGS metagenome assembly JADMIO01 (sample SAMN16585339, study PRJNA669376) | soil metagenome | isolation source: Crop rotation soil | place: USA: Cullars Rotation, Alabama | collected 2011
CGCGACAACTTGTCCACGTGGAATTCTAAGCTTAGGATCCCAATGTGCTGGAAAGACTACCGCGGTCTCGTCGTCGGCGAGCTTCGGCAGTTCCTTGCGCTCTCTCAACGCGTCGACGGTCGCGGCGCTGACCCCGGCTTCCCGTGCCGAGGCCGCGTGAGCGTTCCAGATGTACTGGCAATCGTTCTCGCGCGCCGTGACGATCATCGCCAGCTCCTGGAGCTTCTTCGGGAGCGTCGATTCGCTGCGCAGAAACCGGTTGAGACCCATCAGCCGCTGGTGCGCATGCGGCACGTGTAGCGCCACCGAGCCCGGGCCGAAGCGCGGCACCGATCCCAGCGACTTGACGATCTCGTCGAAGGCTTCGCGCTGGTTCTCAGGAACGTTCTCGCGACTTGCTGACGGCAGTCTTGCCATGGCGCCTCCCGTTCGTTGATTCAAATCGATGTGACTTTCACCGCGAGCACTGCAGACTGTCCGCCGTCGACCGCGGCAACACAGCGCTGAATCGCGCCTTCGAGCGCGGTCGGATCGTCGACCGATTCGCCGAACGCGCCGAAAGCCTGCGCCACCTGCTCGAAACGCCGGTCGGCGCCGAGGCGCGCGTTGAAATGATCGGCTTCGGCGGCGACACCTTTCGGATAGACGCGAAGCGTCGAAGCCTTGACCGCACCCCAGCCGCCGTTGTCGAGCACGACGGTGAAAATCGGCAGCCGGTACTCGCGCGCGACTGAATACACCGAATCCGGCGTCGAGAAATGAAAGCTGCCGTCGCCGACGATCTGCACCACGCGGCGGTTCGGTTTCGCGAGCTTGATCCCCAGCGCCATACCGCCGCTGAAGCCGAGGCCGCTGCCGCCGTTCCCGAACAGGGTCTGCGGGCGCGTGCGCGGGATCTGGTTCATGACCGAAGCCGAGTTGCGGATCGCTTCGTTGACGACGATGTCGTCCGGCCCGATCACTTTCGACAGCGACGCGCAGAGATAGTCGACCGAGACCGCGCCGCGCTCGCCGGGCCGCGCGCCCGCCGCGGCGACCGCTTGCTCGCGCTTCTCGCGCGCGGCGTCGAGGCGCTTGAGGCGAGACGCAACGCGCGCGCGGAACGAATGATCGGCTCGCGCACGCACGATCTCGAGCACCTGCCCCAGCACCGTCGCGCAGTCGCCCTGCACGCGCACGTCGGCGGGAAAACCCCACATCGGGAAATCCTTCTTCAGCGCGTCGACGTCGACCTGCATCCAGAAGGTTCGCGGATTTTCCCTGACGAACTGCGGCAGCCACGGCACGTCGACGTCGAGCAGCAGGCCGACATCGGCTTCCTGAAGCCCATGAGCCGGCTCGAAACCGGCGAAGCATGGCGAGTCGCGCGGGATGTTGACGTGGAACGAGTGCGACTCGAACACCGCGATTCCGCACTCGCGAGCGAGCGCGTCGAGCACGGCGGGCGCTTCAGGGCGCCTGCCGAGATAGCTTGTGATCGCGATCGGATGATCCGCCGACATGAGGCGCTCGGCGAGCATCTCCGCGGTCGCAGTGTCGCAGCCGCGTGCCGACACCGCGCCGTAGCGCGATTCGGGAAACGAATGCGCAGCGCCTTCGTCGACCGTGTCGGCGAGCGCCTCTCGCGGAAGGCTCAGGTACACCGGCCCCGGTGGATCGCTGTCCATCATCGACTGGCCGCGCCGCAGGACTTCCTTCGCGACGAGCCCGGAGCTGAGCGTGTATTCCCATTTCACATAGGGACGCGCGAGGCTCGCGATGTCGTACGGGTCCTGGACGAACTGAACGTAGTTGTCGCGCGAAGCCGGCAGCTCTCCGCGAATCGAAAAAGGCGAACGCCCCGCCATGAGCAGCACGGGCAGACGCGAACGGAAGAGGTTGTGAAGCGCGTTACCCGAGTTGGCGGTGCCGACGTCGACGTGAACCAGCACAGGCTGGCCGCGGCCGGTGATCGCCGCGTAGCCGGCGGCCATGTGCACCGCGACGTTCTCGTGCGGACACAGGATGACCTGCAAATCCGAGCGTCCCTCCTGCCGCCACCGCGCGAGCTCCTCGACGATCGAGACGTGGTCGGTCCCGAGATTGGCGAAGAGGTACTCCATGCCAAGCTCGACGAGACCCTGCAGCAGACAGTGCGCCCCGGTTTGGTTTGCCATCATCGGCTGCCGGACGCGTTCAGGCTGAAGCTGCCGCGGCCGTCCGAGGCGATCGCGAGAGCTCGTCCTGGAGCTCGCGAAGGGTGTCACCCATGATTCGCGCGAGCTCGTCGACTTCGGCCGCCTTGATCGAAAGCGGCGGAGCGGCGCGAAGCACGCTTCCGCCGGCGGCCACGACGGCGCCTCGCTTCATCGCTCGCGTGTTGAGGCTGTTGACGAGGCTCTTGTCGAGCGGCTTGTCGCGATGCTGGGGGTCGACGAGGTCGGCGGCCACCATCAGGCCGCGCGAGCGCACTTCGCCGACGATCGGCAGATCGCCCACCCGTTTTTGCAGCGCCTCGTGCAGACGCTCGCCCATCAGCACCGCGTTTTCGACGAGTTTCTCGCGCTCGATGATCGCCAGATTCGCAAGGCCCGCCGCACACGCGACCGGATGTCCCGCGTAGGTGCCGGGATGAACGTTCTCTTCGGTGCTCTTCTCATCGAACGCGTCGGCGATTTTTGCCGAAGCGATCGAGGCGGAGAGCGGTATGTAACCCGAAGTGATGCCTTTCGCGACCGACATCAGATCGGGCACGACGTCTTCGTGCTGCACGCCGAACCACTTGCCGGTTCGGCCGAATCCCGTGATCACCTCGTCCGCGATCATCAGCACTTCGAGGTCGTCGCAGATGTCGCGAACCCGCGCGAGCCAGCCGAGCGGCGGCACTACGAAGCCGCCTGCGCCGAGCACCGGCTCGAGAATCACCGCCGCGACCGTCTCGGGATCCGCGTCGCGAATCGCGCCGGCGAGCGCGTCGGCGCAGCGGCGCACGAGATCTTCGTCGGTGCCGCTGCCCCTGTTCCGGAACGGATACGGTATCGCCACTTTGGCGAACCCGTTCCATCGATACGGTTCGTACGCTTTCGTCTGCTCCGCCGTTCCGCCGAAGCCGAACGTCCCGATCGTGCCGCCGTGGTAACCACCCTGCAGCGCGATGATCTTGTATTTCTTCGGGCGCCCGACGTGGACCCAGTAGTGACGCGCGATCTGGATCGAGCGCTCGTTCGCTTCCGCACCGCTCACCGCATACATCGTGTAATCGAGCGTGCCGGGCGCGATTGACGCGAGCTTCGCCGCGAGCTCGGCCGCCGGAGGATTGGAGAACTGGCGTGTCGTCGGGTAATACGCGAGCTTCGCAGCCTGCTCGCGGATCGCGTCGGCGATCTCCGCGCGGCCGTGACCGACGTGAACCACCGCGAGCCCGGCGAAACCGTCGATGAGCTTCCTGCCGCCGCGCGTCCAGATGTGCACGCCTTCACCGCGCTCGATCTGGAGCTCCTCGTCCGAGAAGACCGGATGGTCCTGCGTCTTGTGCGTCCACAGGTGTTTGATCATTTCGGCGTCGGTCATGACTGTGCCCTTTGTGATATTGATAACGATCGGCCCTGAAGGAGATTGTATGCGCGAGAACGTTTTCGATTTTCCGGCGCTCGAGCGGCTGGTCTATGGTAAACCCGCCGCGGCCGCGCTTTTAGCCGAAGTCGAACGCATCGGCGCGAAGCGCGTCTTCCTCGTCGTGAGCGGAACGATGAACCGCACCACAGACGAAGTCGAGAAGCTGCGCGCCGCGCTCGGCGACCGCTACGCCGGAACCTACGACCGCATCCCGCCTTTCGCTCCGCGCTCCGCGGTGCTGGAAGCGGCGAACCTCGCGCGTTCCGCCGGGACCGATCTGGTCGTGACCTTCGGCGGCGGCTCGGTGACCGAAGCGGGCAAAGTCGTGCGACTCGCGCTCCAGCACGACGTGAAGCACGTCGACGAATTCGATCGCTTTCGCGTCGTCATCAACGCCGACGGCAAAGACATCTCGCAGCCGTACGAAGGCCCGCGCATGCCGCAGATCGCGATCCCGACGACGCTTTCGGCCGGCGAGCTGACGACCGGAGGCGGCGCGACCGACGAGCGCGTCAAGCGCAAGTTCAGCCACGGCAATCCGCGGATGATCCCGCGCGTGGTGATTTTCGATCCGGCGCCGACGGTGCATACGCCGCTGTGGGTGTGGCTCTCGACCGGTGTGCGCGCGGTGGATCACGCGGTCGAAGGACTCTGTTCGCCCATGTCGAATCCGGTCAGCGACGGCATGTACCAGCACGCTTTGCGGCTGCTCGGCCGCTCGCTCATGAAGACGAAGAACGATCCAGCCGATCTCGAGGCGCGCCTCGAGAGCTTTTACGGGATCTGGCTGGCCATTGCGGGTCGTCACGGCGGAGTCGAGATGGGCGCGAGCCACGCGATCGGTCACGCGCTCGGCGGCTCGTGCGGCGTGCCGCACGGCTACACCTCGTGCGTGATGCTGCCGCACGTCCTGCGCTTCAACCGCACCGCCGCGAACGCCGATCGCCAGCGCCTCGTCGCCGAAGCGCTCGGCCATCCAGGCGAAGACGCAGCCGACGTGGTGGAAAAGTTCATTGCCGACCTCGGCATGCCGCACCGTCTGAGCGACGTCGGGATCGGCCCCGATCAGTTCACTCGAATCGCCACCACAGCGATGCACGACCGATGGCTGCACACCAATCCGGTGAAGATCACTTCGCCCGAGCAGGTTCTGAAAATCCTGGAAGCGGCGGCATGAGGGTGACGCGAAGCCTCCTGCGCACGGCAGTCGCAATCGCCCTCTGCACCCTCGGCGGCTCGGTGTGGTCGCAGACCTATCCCACCAAGCCGATCCGGCTGCTCGTGGGCTTCACCGCCGGCGGGACGGCCGACGTTGCGGCGCGTGTCATCGCGGCGAAGATGGCGCAGTCGCTCGGCGCGACGATCGTGGTCGAGAATCGCGGCGGCGCGGCAGGCAGCGTCGCCGCTCAGATCGTCGCCCGCGCACCGGCCGACGGTTACACGCTGATGCTCGCGAGTCCCGGCGCGCTCACCGTCAATCGCATCATCGAGAAGAAGCTCCCGTACGATCCGGACACCGCGTTCGTCCCGATTGGTATGGCGGTCACGTTCTGCAACGCGCTGATCGCGCGCCAGGACTTTCCGGCTTCGACCGTGGCGCAATTGATCGCGCTCGCGAAAGAGAAGCCCGGCCAGCTCAACTTCGGCTCGCAAGGCGTCGGGTCCGCCGGCTTTCTTTCCGGACAGCTCATGCAGCAGATGGCGGGGATCAAGCTCACGCACATTCCTTACAAAGGCGGCAGCGACGCTTCCACCGCGGTGCTCGCTCGCGAGCTCGAGCTGACGTTCGCCAGTGCGACCGCCGCGATCGCGATGCGCACCCGCGCGAAAGTGCTCGCCGTCACGAGCCCGACGCGCGATCCGAGCCTGCCTGACATTCCGACGATGGATGAATCGGGTCTGAAAGGCTACGACGCGACGTTCTGGCTCGGGCTCGCCGCGCCCGCAAAGACGCCGCAGCCGATCGTCAAACGCCTGAACGCGCTGCTGCGCGAAGCCGTGTCCGACGGCGAAGTGCAGAAGAGCCTGCTGCGACAGGGCCTCAATCCGGCGCCCTCGTCGCCGCAGGAGCTCACCGCGCGAATGCGGGCCGATTACGTGAAGTGGAAGCGCGTGCTCGAAGGAAGCTGAGGCAGCGAAGTCACGCCCGAATGCTCCTGTCAGGGGCGCGGGCTCAGGCAGGAAGAGCTCGTCGTCCCTGTGAAGGCGGGGACCCAGGCAAACAAGGCGTGGATTCCCGCCAGTCCGGCTGCCTCCGTTCGGGAATGACGCCTCTATGCCGTCAGTCGTTCTCCTCGAGCCTGCGGCTGATCCAGAGCGCGCCGAGCGTGCCCACCGCGCCCGACAGCAGATACAGGCTCACGTAACCGAGTCCGAAATACGCGGAGAGACCGAGCGCCGCGAGCGGCGCGAAGCCTGCGCCGATGAGCCACGCGACGTCGGAGGTGAGCGCCGCTCCGGTGTAGCGGTATCGCGCAGCGAAGTTCGCGCTGAGCAGACCGGCGACCTGGCCGTAGGAGAGACCGAGCAGGACGAAGCCGAGCATGATGAAGACGTCCTGGCCGAGCGAGCCGCCATCGAGGAGCGTCGGTGCGAATCCGCTGAATACCGCGATGAGCACCGCGAAGAAAGCGACCGTCGCGCGTCGTCCCAGACGATCGGCGATCACGCCTGAGGCGACGACGCCCCCCATGCCGAGAATCGCGGCGACGATCTGGACCGCGAGGAAGTTTCCGACCCGCTGGTCCGAGAACAGCACGATCCACGACAGCGGGAATATCGTGACGACGTGGAAAAGCGCATAGCTCGCGAGCGCGCCGAACGCGCCCAGCACCACGTTCGCGCCCTGCGAGCGCATCAGCTCGGTGGCTGGTGAAGGCTCGAGCTCGCGCTCCTTCAGGAGCTCGTCGTACTCGTGCGTCACGACGAGCCTCAGCCGCGCGAACAGCGCGACGACGTTGATCGCGAAAGCGACGAAAAAGCAGTAGCGCCAGCCCCACGCGAGGAAATCGGGCTCCGACAGCGTCGCGTAAAGCAGGAGGTAGAGCGCGCTCGCGATCATGAAGCCGATCGGCGCGCCGAGCTGTCCCATCATTGCGTACCACCCGCGCTTTTCGCGCGGCGCGCTCAGCGCGAGGAGCGACGGCAGCCCGTCCCAGGCGCCGCCGAGCGCGATGCCCTGGCCGATCCGCAGGAGCGCGAGGAGCGCGACCGCCACCATGCCGAGGTCCTGGTAGCCGGGGAGAAAGGAGATGCCCGCGGTGGAGCTTCCGAGGAGGAAAAGCGCCAGCGTGAGCTTCGTGTAGCGACCCCACCGCCTCTGGATGTCCATGAAGACGATCGTGCCGATCGGCCGCGCGATGAACGCGAGGGCGAACAGCGCGAACGAGAGCAGCGTCGCCTCGAGGTGCGGCTGGAACGTGAAGAAGACCTGCGGAAAGACGAGCACCGAAGCGATGCCGTAAACGAAAAAGTCGAAGTACTCGGACGTGCGGCCGATCACCACGCCGACGGCGATGTCGCCCGGCGCGACTTCGGACGGGTCCGACGAGACGATGCGCGCGTCGCGCTCGAGCGGCGCCGAGGAGGCGGATTCCGAACCGGCTGTGGACATCGGGTTCGCCTTTTCAGGGCAATCTGCGGGCTTGTTCGGGTGTGACCGGCATCGTGTTCGTGTTCAGGTGATACATGATCCAGAGCGAGCCGCTCAGCACGATCACGAGCAGCACGAGCGTGAATATGAGCGACATCCACGTCCAGCCGCCTTCCGCCTTGGACGTCATGTGCAGGAAGAACACCATGTGCACGTAGATCTGCACCATGGCGAGACCGAGGATGACGAAGATCGTCACCGCGGCGCTTTCGAATACCCGTCCCATGACCAGCCAGAACGGGATCGCGGTGAGGATGACCGCCAGCACGAAGCCGGTGACATAACCGCCGACCGTGATGTGCAGCGTGTCGTGATCGATCGCGCCGTGATGCTCGGTCGTGTGATCCGGATTCGCGCTCATACCAGCACACCCATCAGGTAAACGAAAGTGAACACCCCGATCCACACTACGTCGAGGAAGTGCCAGAACATCGACAGGCACATGAGCCGGCGGCGGTTCTCGATCGTCAGGCCGCGCAGGCTCACCTGGGCCATCAGCGTCACCAGCCACACGATGCCGAAGGTGACGTGAAGGCCGTGGGTGCCCACCAGCGCGAAGAACGACGAGAGGAAGGCGCTCCTCTGCGGTCCGTAGCCTTCGTGGATCAGGTTGGCGAACTCGTGGAGCTCGATGCCGATGAAGCCCGCGCCGAGCAGCCCGGTGATCGCGAGCCACACGAGCGTCAGATTGCGGCGCTGGCGGTTCATTTCGATCACCGCGAACCCGTAAGTGATCGACGAGAGCAGCAGCAGCGAAGTATTGACCGCGACGAGCGGGAGCTCGAAGAGCTCGGCGCCCGACGGCCCGCCGGCGTAGCTCCGGCCCAGCACGCCGTACGCGGCGAACAGACACGCGAAGAGCAGCGTGTCGCTCATGAGGTAGAGCCAGAACCCGAGCAGCGTCGGCTGCTCCGGATGGTGCGTGCCGCCGGTGTCGTAGAAGCGGAGCGCGCCCGCGCCGCCGCCAGCCGCAACGGACGCGGTCGGCTCAGACATGGCTTCCAAGAAGCTGAGTACGCGCGTTCTCGACGCGCACCACGTCGTCCGCGCCGATGGTGTAGTCGCGCTCGTAATTGAACGTGTGCACGATCGCCGACACGATCAACGCCGCGAAAGCCGCGCCGGCGACGAGCCACATCTGCCAGATGAGCGCGAAGCCGCAAAGCCCGGCGAGCGCAGCGAGCACGAATCCGGCGCCGGTGTTCTTCGGCATGTGGATCGGAGCGAAGCCTTCGACCGGTCGCGTGTAGCCTCGCCGCTTCATGTCGTACCAGGCGTCGGATTCGTGGACGATCGGCGTGAACGCGAAGTTGTACGGCGGCGGCGGCGAGGACGTCGACCATTCGAGCGTGCGGCCGTCCCACGGGTCGCCGGTCGTATCGCGAAGCCGGTCGCGTCGTATATAGCTAACCACCAGCTGCACGAGGAACGAGCCGATTCCGGCTGCGATCAACAGCGCGCCGACCGCCGCGATCTCGAACCAGATTCGCAGCGACACGTCGTCGATGTGCTGGAGACGCCGGGTCACGCCTTTCAGCCCGAGGACGTAGAGCGGCATGAACGCGACGTAGAAACCGGTCACCCAGAACCAGAACGAGCACTTGCCCCAGAAGGGGTCGAGCCGGTAGCCGAACGCTTTCGGGAACCAGTAGTAAATGCCCGCGAAAAGCCCGAAAAGCACGCCGCCGATGATGACGTTGTGGAAATGCGCGATCAGGAAAAGGCTGTTGTGCAGCACGAAGTCGGCGGGCGGCACGGCGAGGAGGACGCCGGTCATCCCGCCGATCACGAACGTCACCATGAACGCGACCACCCACATCATCGGCAGCTCGAAGCGGATGCGCCCGCGGTACATGGTGAAGAGCCAGTTGAAGATCTTCGCACCGGTCGGAATCGAGATGATCATGGTCGTGATGCCGAAGAACGAGTTCACGCTCGCGCCCGAGCCCATCGTGAAGAAATGGTGCAGCCACACGAGGTACGAGAGGATCGTGATGACCACGGTCGCGTAAACCATCGACGCGTAACCGAAGAGGCGCTTCCCGCAGAAGGTAGAAGTGACTTCGGAAAATATCCCGAACGCCGGCAGGACGAGGATGTACACCTCCGGGTGGCCCCAGATCCAGATGAGGTTCACGTACATCATCGGATTGCCGCCGGCGTCGTTCGTGAAGAAGTGCGTCCCGACGTACCGGTCGAGCGAGAGCAACGCCAGCACCGCCGTGAGCACCGGAAACGCGGCGACGATCAGCACGTTGGTGCAGAGCGACGTCCACGTGAAGATCGGCATCTTCATCATGCCCATGCCGGGCGCGCGCATTTTCACGATGGTCGCGATGAGGTTGATACCCGAGAGCGTCGTGCCGACCCCGGCCACCTGCAGCGCCCAGATGTAATAGTCGACACCGACGTCGGGGCTGTGAACGATGTCCGAGAGCGGTGGATAGGCAAGCCAGCCGGTCTTCGCGAACTCGCCGACGAAGAGCGAGCACATGACGAGCGCCGCCCCGAACGCCGTCATCCAGAAGCTGAAGTTGTTGAGGAACGGAAATGCGACGTCGCGCGCGCCGATCTGCAGCGGCATCGCGAAGTTCATGAGCCCCGTGACGAGCGGCATCGCGACGAAGAAGATCATGATGACGCCGTGCGCGGTGAAGATCTGGTCGTAGTGATGCGGCGGCAGGTATCCGAGCGAGTCTCCGATCGCGACCGCCTGCTGCGCGCGCATCATCAGCGCGTCGGCGAAACCGCGAAGCAGCATCACCAGTCCGAGGATCACGTACATGATCCCGATCTTCTTGTGGTCGATGCTGGTGATCCAGTCGCGCCACAACGGTCCCCACCAGCGGAAATAAGTCAGTGCAGCGACGATGGCGATTCCGCCGAGCACGACGGCGCCAAACGTGACCAGCAGGATCGGCTCGTGCAGCGGGATGGCCTCCCAGCTGAGGCGGCCGAAGATGAGGCTCGTCGCTTCGGTGTTCGCGGTCATTCGCGCCTTCAGTCTCGGTGGGTGGCGGCCGCGCCGCGATGCATCTCGCGCACCATGTCGCGGTGGCACTGCTGGCCGGGCGCGACGCAGCGGTTGACGACGGCGTCGAAAAGATCGGGCGCGACCCCACCGTAGCCGCGGACCGATTCACGCACACTCGGTTTCTCGAGTTGCAGATACGCTGCGCGGCTCAACTCACCGCCGTTCGCCTTGACTTTGCGCACCCACTCGTCGAAGTCGCCCGGACTCATTCCAAGGAACCGAAAGCGCATGTCGGAGAAACCGGCTCCGCTGTAATTCGCCGAGAAGCCTTCGTACTCGCCCGGCTTGTTGATGACCGCATGCAGGGTGGTCTGCATTTTCGGCATCGCGTAGATCATGCCCGCCAGGGCGGGCACGTAGAACGCGTTCATCACCGAGGACGCCGTGATCTCGAAGCGCACCGGCACGTCGACCGGCGCAGCGGCTTCGTTCACCACCGCGATGTTCTGCTCCGGATAGATGAAGAGCCACTTCCAGTCGAGCGCGACGACCTGGATGTGGAGCGGCGGCAGGTCGCGCGGCGCCTGCCGCACGTCGAGCGGACGATAAGGATCGAGCGTATGCGTGCCGATCCACGTGAGCGCGCCGAGCGCGATGATGATGAGGAGCGGCGCCGACCAGATCAGGAGCTCGAGCTGGATTGAGTGGTCCCACTCCGGCGTGTACGGCGCGTCCTTGTTGGACGCCCGGTAGCGCCACGCGAACACCAGCGTCATCACGATCACCGGCACGATGATGAGCAGCATCAGCAGCGTGGAGATGACGAGCAGGTTCGCCTGCTGCGCGGCGATGGCGCCCGACGGGTGCAGCACGACCATCTCGCAGCCGGTCAGGAGGCCGGTGCACGCAACCGCCAAAGCCGGCCATAAGCGCATGCCCCGGACCGGGACTGCGCGCTCGTGTTCACTTGCCATTCTCAGATTGCGGACTTCGAATCGAGATACGCCCGCACGATCTCCTCGCCCGTCGCGAACCACACGCGGTCGTGACCTTTGATGTACGTGAGCGCCCGATCGAACGCGCCGATACGGTGCGGCACGCCGGTCATGAAGGGGTGCAGACAGATCGCCATCACGCGCGCCGACTGCGCACCCTCCGCGTATAGCACGTCGAAGGTGTTCCTGACGATCTGGCCGAACTCGTCCCCGGTTGCGAAGCGATAGTTGACCTGGCCCGAGTCGTTGGTCTCGTAAGAGTACGGCAGATAGACGAGCTCGCCGCGACCGGTCTTCATGCGATACGGCTGGTCGTCGTTGACCCAGTCGGACACATACAGGTAGCCCTCCTCCCCGAGGTAATCGAGCGTGTTCCACGTCTCAGCAAGGCCCGAGCCCAGCCAGCCCAGCGGGCGCTTGCCGGTCGCTTCGGCGAGGCGCTTCGTGCAGTAGCGGATGAGCTCGCGCTCCTCATCGGGCGAGAGCGCCGTCAGGCGAGTGCTGTTGGTCTTGTTGTGGCCCATGAACTCCCAGCCGAGCTTCACCGCGTCCTCGATGATCTCGGGATGGTGATCGCAGATGTCGGTGTTCGTGGTCGCCGTCGCGCGGATGCCGTGCTTCGTGAGCACGTCCATCAACCTGAAGACGCCGACGCGGTTGCCGTAATCGCGCTGCCCCCACGCACGCACCGTCGGTGCTTTGTATTCGTGCGCTTTCTCCCACGGGTGCCCTGCGAGCGGCGTCTGGAGCGAGAAGAACTCGAGATTCGGAATCACCCATACGGCGAGCTGCGCCCCGTTCGGCCAGTTCCACTTTGCCCTGCGGTTGACCGGCACATACGGGAAAGGACCGTAGTCCGTCGGCTGCATCGCGTCCTCCGTGGCTTATTCGAGCTTCGTTCCCGAGCGCTTGATGATGTCGCCCCACTTCACGAGCTCCGAGCGCATGTACGAGCCGAACTGCTCGGGCGCGCTGTCGACCGCTTCCACGCCAAGCGTGGCATAGCGCTCGACCATGTCCGGTGTGCGCATGGTCTTCGAGAACTCTGCGTGCAGCCGATCGACGATCGCGCGCGGCGTCGCCGCCGGCACGACGACGCCATACCAGCCCGCGAGCTCGTAACCCGGTACGCCCGCCTCCGCGATCGTCGGGAGCTCGGGATAGAGCTTCGAGCGCTGCGCCGTCGAGACGCCGAGCGCTCTCAGCTTTCCGGTTTTTACGTACGGCACGAAAGGCGCCATATCCGAAAAGAGGAGCTGTACCTGTCCCGCGATCAGGTCCGGCATCGCGAGTCCGACGCCTTTATAAGGCACGTGGACGAGATCGATTTTCGCGAGGTACTTGAAGTTTTCACCGCAGAGGTGCGGCGACGAACCGTTGCCGGACGATGCGAAGTTGATCTGGCCCGGCCGCGCGCGTGCGAGCGCGACGAGCTCGCGCACGTTCTTCACCGGCAGCGACGGATGGACGCCGAGGATGAACGCGGCGGTCGCGACCTGGGTCACCGGTGCAAGATCGCGCAGCACGTCGTAAGGGAGCCGCGTATAGAGGTTCGGGCTGCCCGCGAGCGAGCTCGTCGATCCGAAGTTGATCGTGTAGCCGTCGGGCGGCGCTTTCACGACGATCTCGGTGCCGATCGTGCCGCCGGCGCCGGTGCGATTGTCGACGACGAAAAGCTGTCCGGTGCTCGCGGTGAGCTTCTGCGCGTAGAGTCGGCCGAGAATGTCGGTCGTGCCTCCGGGTGCGAAAGCGATCACCACGCGAACCGGTTTGACCGGATACGTCTGGGCCACGGCGCTCGCGGCGGCGACGGCGGTAAGCAGAAGCAGAACGGGCAAGCGCAAAGTGTTCATCGGCTTCCGCACCATGGGGTGCGGTAATCTTACCTGATGGGGGTCAACATGGATGCAGGCGCGCTGCGCGCGGCTGTCGACGCGGCGATGCCGCTCGCCGCGGAGCTTCTCGAAACGCTGCGTAGAGAAACCGCGGACGGCGACGGTGTGAGCCGCGAATCGTACGGCGCGGGCGAGCAGGTCGCGCACGACGTCGTGCGAGCGGCAGCCGAAGCGCTCGATCTCGAAACGCGCGTCGATTTCGCCGGCAACCTCTACATGACGCTGCCGGGACACGATCGCTCGACGCCGGGATGGATCACCGGATCGCACCTCGACTCCGTTCCCGCGGGCGGCAACTACGACGGGGCGGCGGGCGTGATCGCGGGACTGGCCGCGCTGGCGGCTTTCAGGAAGTGCGGCCGTGCGCCCCAGCGCGACGTGACCGTGATGGGCATACGCGCGGAGGAAGCGAGCAGCTGGTACGGCGGCAGTCACAACGGTCACCTCGGCAGCCGCGCCGCGCTCGGCATGCTCCCGGAACCGGAGCTGCACGCCGCGCTCAACAGCCGCAGCGGCCGCACGCTCGCTCAGCACATCGACGAAGCCGGATTCGACGCAGCGGCTATCGCGTCGGAACGCACTGCGCTCGACCGCGCGCGCTTCGCCGGCTACGTCGAGCTACACATCGAGCAAGGCCCGGTGCTCGAGAATCGCGGCCTGCCCGTCGGCATCGTGACCGGCATCCGCGGCTCGGCACGCCTGCGCAGCGCGCGCTGTCTCGGCGAGTACACGCATTCCGGCGCGGTGCCTCACGAGTATCGAAGCGACGCGGTGCTCGCGACCGCCGAGCTTTGCCACCGCCTCGATCTCGCGTGGGAAGATGTTCGTAACGCCGGCAGAGACCTCGTTTTTACCGTGGGCAAGCTCTACACCGATCCGAAAGCGCACGCGCTCACGAAAGTCCCGGGCGAGGCGAGCTTCACGATCGACTTACGCAGCCAGGAGAGCGCGACGCTCGATGCGATGATGGAGCGCACACGCGAGCTTGCGCGGGAGATCGAGGCGCGGCGGCGCGTCCGTTTCGATCTCGGTGAATGGAACCTTCAGGAACCGGCGGTCATGGACGAGCGGTTGCGGAAGGTGCTCGAGCGCGAAGCGCGAACGCTCGGCATCGAGCCGCTCGCGATGCCGAGCGGCGCGGGACACGACGCGCAGGACTTCACGCGCGCGGGCTACCCCGCTGCGATGATCTTCGTTCGCAACGCGCACGGCAGCCACAATCCGCACGAAGCGATGGACATCGGCGACTTCGCGCTCGGCACGCAGGTTCTGGCGCGCTTTCTTTCGACCTGAAAAACGACGAGGAGGATGAATGATGGTTCGAGCGCACTCCCTTGCCTTCGCTGCGGCGATCGCCTTCGCCGGCTGCGCCTTCGCGCAGCAGGATTACCCGACGAGACCGATTCGCTACATCGTTCCGTACGCGCCCGGCGGCAGCACGACGTTTACCGCGCGGCTCGTCGGTCAGAGGCTCACCGAGGCATGGGGCCAGCAGGTGCTCATCGATAATCGCGGCGGCGCGAACACGATGATCGGCACCGAAGCCGCGGTGAAGTCGAAGCCCGACGGCTATACGCTCGTCTTCATCGGCAGCGTGCTTGCCACCAACCAGATCCTGCTGAAACCGCCATACGACGCGATCAAAGACATCGCGCCGATCGCGAGCATCTGCAGCTACGAGAACCTGCTCGCGGTGCATCCGTCGCTTCCGGTGAAGACGTTGAAAGAGCTGATCGCGCTCGCGAAAGCCCGGCCCGGAGCGCTCAATTACGCGACGTCGAGCCACGCCGGGTCGACGCATCTCGCGGTCGAGTTGCTCAACGTCACCGCAGGCATCAAGACGCAGGAGATTCCGTACAAAGGCGGCGGACCCGCGGTGGCCGACGTCGTCGGCGGCCAGGTCCACTTCATCATGGCGGTTCCGGTCAACATCCTTGCGCACGTGAAGAATGGCCGTTTACGCCCGATCGCAGTGACCGGCGAGTCACGCCTGGCGGCGCTTCCCGAAGTACCCACTTTCACCGAGGCCGGCATGCCCGGTATCTCGCTGCAAACGTGGCACGGCGTCGGCGCACCCGCCGGCACCCCGAAGACCATCGTCGACAGGATATCGGCCGAAGTCGCGAAGCTCGTCGCCACGCCTGAGGCGCGGGAGAAGCTCGATACGCAGGGATTCGGGCCGTTCTACAACAACGCCGAGCGCACGAGCGCGCTCCTCAAGTCCGAGCTCGTGAAGTACGAAAAGCTCATCAAGGCCGCGAACATCAAGAGCGAATAGACGCTACGCACCCGTCGGCCCGAACACCGGCAGGTTGTAAGCGCCGAACTTGTCCTCGCCGTCGGTCCACTGCAGCGAGAGCACCATGCCTTCGCTGAGAGCGCCGACCTCGATGCCGACCGGGTAGGACACGAAGAGGGGCCCTTCGTCGAGCTCGAGCACGATGCACGTGTGCGGCGCCGGGTATTCGTCGAAGTACTTGCGGCGGAACGTCGTCCACGAAAGCACTTTCCCGCGGCCGGAAACCGCGGCCCACTCGGCCTCGTCGGAGAGACATTTGTCGCACGTAGGCCCGGGCGGGAAGCGGAACTTGCCGCAGTCCGAGCATTTCTGAAGACGAAGCTCCTTCTTTTGCGTGTAGGTCCAGAACTGCTCGGCATACGGATCCATCGAGCGGATCGGACGCGCGGTCGCCATGGTTTATGCCCCCTTCGTATAGATGATGCTCTTGCACTTGCCCGCCACGTCGTGCACGTATTGCGCGACTTCCGCGCCTTTCACCTGGCGCGCGCCGAGCCCGCCCCGTAGCTGCCTCACGAGCTCGGGCTGGTGATTCCAGCTTTGCATGTAGCTTTCGGAGAGCATGCCGCCGCTCGTATTGCACGGAAGCTCGCCGCCGATCTCGATGCGTCCGTCCTGCACGAAAGGACCGCCCTCGCCTTCCTTGCAGAAGCCGAACCCTTCGAGCGATGCGAGCAGGTGCACGCTGAAGCTGTCGTAAGTCGCGAAGACGTCGACGTCCTTCGGCGTGACGCCTGCCATGGGATAGACCTGCGCGGCGACGTCACGGTGCGCCGTGTGATAGAAATCCTTGAGCCGCGGCCGTAGCTGCGTCGCGTCGACGTTCTCCTCGGACCAGCCGAACGCGCTCACCATGACGGGCTTCTGCTTCAGGTCCTTCGCCATGTCCGCACGGCGCACGATGATTGCGACGCCGCCGTCGTTGATGAGACAGTAGTCGAAAAGCCGCAGCGGCTCGGCGACGTACGGCGCGTTCATGTAGTCCTCGATCGTGAGCGGCTTCTGCATGACCGCGTTCGGATTCAGGCACGCGTGCTTGCGGAACGCGACCGCGATCGCACCGAGCTGCTCTTCGGTCGTGCCGTAGAGAAGCTTGTGGCGCTGGAAAAAGAGCGCGTAAAGAGCGCCCTGCGACGTCATGCCCCACGGCGCGTAATAGAAGTACGAGGTGATCCCGCCGCCCGTCACGCGCGCACCGCCGTAAGCGGTATTCATCGAGCGCTGCGCGTTGCCGTAAACCAGCGCGACCGTCGTGCACAGCCCGCAGTTGATCGCCATCGCCGCTTCGATGATGCACTGCGCGGCGTCGCCGCTGCCGCTCCATCGCGGGTTCAAACCCCACAGCTCGCTCGCGCGCTCGCCCGACAGCGTCGGGCCGGTACACAGTCCATCGATGTCGTCCTTCGAAAGACCCGAATCGTCGAGCGCCCGCTTGAGCGCGCGCGAAGCGAGCGTGTAATGATCGACGCGCGCCTCGCCCTTGCCCATCGCCTTACCGCCCGCGCCTCGGTAATCGGCGCCGTAGTCGGTCTCGCCCACGCCGACGATCGCCACGGTGTCCTTGAGCGACCCCAGCCGCTCCCGGTCGAACCTCACCGCCATAATCCCTCCCTCTCCTATTCGTCATCCTGGCGAAGACCAGGATCCATTTTGACGTTAAACACACGCTCCCCCCACTGCTATCACGGCAGCGGCGTCTGGTAAAGTGATTCGCCTCAGCCTGCGGAACGAGACCATGGACAAAACCATGTCGGAGACCCTGGTGCGCACCGGTGCGGGGACCGCGATGGGCAACCTCATGCGCCGCTACTGGGTGCCTATCCTGCAATCGAGCGAGATCGCCGAGCCTGACGGTCCGCAGGTGCGCGTGCAGATTCTCGGCGAGCGTCTGCTCGCGTTTCGCGACACCAAAGGCCGCGCGGGCCTGATCGACGAGTTTTGCGCGCATCGCGGCGCGTCGCTCTTCTTCGGGCGGAACGAAGAGTGCGGCATCCGCTGCGCGTATCACGGGCTCAAGTTCGATCTCACCGGACAGTGCGTCGACGTGCCTTCGGCGCCGCACGTCGCGTCGAAGATGGGCATCAAGGCCTACCCGTGCATCGAGTGCGGCGGCATCGTCTGGGCTTACATGGGACCGCCGGACAGGAAGCCCGCCCCGCCCGAAGTCGAGTGGTGCACCGTGCCGGAAAGCCACCGCTTCGTCTCCAAGCGCCTGCAGGAATGCAACTACCTGCAGGCGATGGAAGGCGGCATCGACACGAGCCACGTTTCGTACGTGCATCGCTACGAGATCGACACCGATCCGATGCATAGAGGCACCGGCGCGAGCCGTTACATCAAAGCCGACGGCAACGTCATATTCGATATCGAAAAAACCGCTTTCGGCCTGACGCTCTTCGGCCGCCGCAACGGCGAGCCCGACTCGTATTACTGGCGCGTCACCCAGTGGCTCTTTCCGTGGTTCACGCTGATTCCGCCTTTCGGCGAGCACGCGCTCGGCGGGCACGTCTGGGTGCCGATCGACGATCATCACTGCTGGGCGTGGAGCATCAACTGGCGTCCCGACCGGCCGTTGACCGAAACCGAGCGCGCCGACATGGCCGCGGGCAAAGGTATACACGTCGAATACGAGCCCGGTACGTTCCGCCCGAAAGCGAATCGCGACAACGATTACCTGATCGACCGGGCCGCACAGCGCGACAAGCGCGCGTTCAGCGGCGTCTTCGGCATTTCGATACAGGACGCTTCGCTGCAGGAGAGCATGGGGCCGATCCAGAACCACGAGATCGAGCGCCTCCTGCCGATCGACAAGGCGATCGTGATGGCGCGACGAACGCTGTACGAAGCCGCGCTGGGGCTCGAGCGAGGCGTGGAGCCGCCCGCGCTCGACGCGGCTGCGCAGCGCGTGCGCGCGGCGGGTGTGCTGCTCGACCGCGCCGTCGATCCGGCGCGCTGGGCGAAGCAGCATCTCGCCGACGGCCTCGGGCAGCCGGTCTATTCGATCTGATTCAGATCACTTCGCGTTCCCGCAGCGACGCGATTTCCGCTTCGCTCATTCCGAGAAGCTCACCGTACACGTAGTCGTTGTGCTCGGCGAGCGTCGGTGCGCGCCCGTGCACGAAAGGCGGGGTGCGCGACATCCTCACCGGATAGCCTTCGTAGGCGACGTCGCCGCCCACTTCCGGGTTGTCGATGATCGGATGCATCTCGCGGTGCTGGAGCTGGGGATCGTACTCGACGCGGTCTTCGGCGCTCTGGACGACTGCCGAAATGACGCCCGCCGCCTGGCACTTGCGCATGATGTCGTAGCGACGCCGGGCGCGCGTCCAGCGCCCGACGACGGCGTCGAGCTCGTCCTGGTTCGCGACGCGCGCTTCATTCGTTGCGAATTTCGGATCGAGGGCAAGTCCCGGCTGCTCCATGACCTGGCAGAGCGACTCGAACTGGCTTTGGCTCTCGCACGCGATGAATACCCACCAGTACTGGCCGTTGCGGTCTCTCCCGGCGCAGCGGTAGGTATTGTGCGGCGCGAGCGCGGGAAAGACCGCGCGGTTGCCGGGCGGGAAATCCGGCCGTCGCGTGCGCCGCCCGTTCACCTGGTAGTCGAGCATGTAAGTGCCCATCATTGACATCGCGCCTTCGGTGACCGAATAGTCGATGTAGAAACCCTTGCCGGTCTTCTTCGCCTGTAAGAGGCCTTGTACGAGAGCGAGGCCGCCCATCCAGCCCCCCATGACGTCGAGGTAGGAGTAACCCCAGCCGGCCGGCGGCTTGCCCGGCAGGCCGGACGCGAGGGAGAGGCCGGACTGCGCCGCGGCAGTCGGTCCGAAGCTGCGATAGCCTTTCCAGTCGCCGCTATGTCCGAAGCCCGACGCGCTCATGTAAACGAGCCGCGGGTTGATCTCGTGTATGCGTTCCCACGTGAGGCCCCAGCTCGGCAGGACCTCGGCGCTGAAGTTTTCGACCAGTCCGTCGCACTTGGCGATGAGGCGCTCGACGATCTTGCGGCCTTCCGGATGCTTCGTGTTGAGGCTGATCGCGAGCTTCCCGTGATGCAGCGTATTGAAGTACGGCGCGGAGTAGAGCTTCTTCTGTCCCGGAGCCTGGCCGGCGGCAGCGGGCTCTTCGCGCAGCGTGTTGAACTGAGGGTCCGAGTAGATCTTTTTCGTAGCGCCGAGGTGCGCCGCAGGCGGATCGTCGACGACGATATGCGGCGTCGCATTGAAGCGATGATCGTCGTAGCCGCCGGCGCGCTCGACGTGGATGACCTCAGCGCCGTGGTGCGTGAGCAGCCGCGGCGCCCACGGGCCGACGGTCTTCCACGTGAAATCGAGCACACGAACGCCGGTGAGTACGCCCGGACGCACAGGTGATTTGGTCTTCATCGTATCGCTCCCGACGCGATCAAAGTTGCGACGTCCTGATCGCTCAGGCCGAGGTCCTGCTGGAGCACCTGCTTCGTGTGCTCGCCGAGCCGGGGCGCACGGCCTCGCGGCTCGATCTGAAGCGCATCGCACGCGACCGGCCCGCGAGGGTACGGAATGCTGCGGTCGATGTCCGGATGATCGATCGGGCGCCAGTAGTTGCGCTGCTGGTAATGCGGGATCGAGTAATTCTCTTCAGCCGCATGCACCAGGCCCCAGGAGATCCCGTAGCCTTGCGCGCGATGGAAAGCTTCCTCGCCGTTGCTGGCGGCGATGAGCCGCGCGATGGCGTCGCGGACGACGTTGCCGGTGCGGTACTCGGACATGCGAAACGCCTCATCCTGGTACTTGGCGTCGTGCAGCTCGCCCGTCACGCCTTTCTCGTCCATCCACTTGATGAGGTTGTCCCAGACGCGCTGGCCGAAATTCTGCATGACCGCGATCATGTATTTGCCGTCCGCGGTCGGTAATTGCAGCGGAGGCTGCCGCTTCGGGTTGGCGTGCATGCCGGTCTGGCGGAACATCGTCTGGCCGTAGTACATCCACTGCGGGACCGCGGCTTCGGTGCCGATCGCACACGCGTCGTGGATGGAAACGTCGATGTACTGTCCCTCACCCGATGTCATCCGGTCGTAGAGTGCGACCGTGATGCCGTGCAGCGTGAAAGCGCAGCCCATGTGCCACGCCTGCTTACCCTGCCCGCCGATCGGCGTGACCGTCGGATCCGAATAGCCCGTGCTCGACATCTGGCCGCCGAGCGCGAGGTGGGCGGCGTCGTTCATGAGGTAATCGCGCCACGGACCGTCCTGCCCGAAATCGGTGAGCGACGCATAGATGAGCGCCTCGTTGGCGGAGACCGATGCGTAATCCAGTCCGAGCGGCTCGAGCGTTCCCGGCGGCGTGCTCTCGAGGAAAATGTCGGCCTTCGCAAGAAGCTTGCGCACGAGGTCCTGCGCGGGCTTGCGCTCGACATCCATCGCAACGCTCTGCTTACCCGTGTTGTTCCACCAGTAGTCGAGGCAGCGGTCCGGATCGGTCTTGTCGTCGACGAAAGGACCGCACCAGCGGCCCGGACTGCCTTCGATCGGCTCGATCTGAATGACTCGCGCACCGCCGTCAGACAGGAGCTTGCCCGCCCACTGGTTGCGGCGGTCGGCAAGCTCGACCACCGTGAGACCGTCATACACCCCGCTCATTCAGCTCCTCCTGTTTTCTCGATCAGCCGGTGCTACGCTTGGGACCAATGATAAACCGGGCGACGAGGCGAATTTCATGACCGATGTGATGCATTTTTTTACCGGGCTTGCGGTATCGACAACGCTGGTGAGCGCCGCGGCGTGGGCGCAGGACAAACCCGCCAACTATCCGACACGGCCGATACGTCTGATCGTGACGGTCTCGGCCGGCGCGGGCGCCGACACCATCGCGCGAGCCGCGGGACAGATGTTGAACGACCGCTGGGGACAGACCGTCGTCGTCGACAATCGAGCCGGGGGCGGCGGCGTGATCGGCACCGAAACCGTCGCGAAATCCGCTCCGGACGGGTACACGCTCTTGAGCTACGCCGACGCGATCCTTCTCCTCGGAATCACCAAGCGCGTGGCTTTCGACCCGCTGAAGGCGTTCGAGCCGATCGTCACGATGACCTCGCAGCCTTACGTGCTCGTCATCCAGCCTAACCTGCCGATCAGGAACCTGAAGGAGCTCGTCGCGTACTCGCAAAAGGTGCCGCTCACTTATGGAAGCTCCGGAATTGGCGGCACCGTGCACCTCGGCATGGAGCGGCTCGCGCAAGTGTCCGGTGCGAAGCTCATGCACGTCCCTTTCAAAGGCACGGCGCCGTCGCTGGTCGCCGTCATGGGAGGCGAGATCCACATGGTCGCCGGCAGCTCCATCGCGGCGCTCGCCGCGGCGAAGACCGGGAAGGTTCGCGCGCTCGCGACCCTCGGCCTGACGCGCATCCCGACGATGCCCGACCTGCCGACGTTCGCCGAGCAGGGCCTTCCGGGCTACAAGCTCACGAACAACTACCGCCTCTTCGCACCGGCCGGCACGCCGCGGTCGATCATCGTGGCAATCAATAAAGTCGTCGGCGAAGGCATGCACTCGCCGTCGATGGCGCAGAAGCTCGCCGTCGAAGGCGCGCAGCCCGGAGAGCGCGCATCGCCGGAAGAGATCAAGGCGCAGCTCCTGCGCGACTACGCCGAGCTCGACCAGCAGGTGAAGCAGCTCAACGTGAAGCTGAATTAGATGCCGCAAACGTCATTCCGGCGAAGGCCGGAATCCATCTTGAATCAGAGTCACAATGGATGCTGGCCTTCGCCAGCATGACGACCAACGGAGGCCATATGAAATTTTCAGTGAGCCATCTTCGCGACGCGCACTTCGAGCCGCGCGGCCTGCGGTCGTTCTTCGAATATCGCGACCTCGGCATCCGCGACGCGACCGGCGGCAAAGTGCTCGCCCACGTCATCCGCGCGAAACCCGGCGCCGAAGGCGTGACCGGCGCGCACTTCCATCGACTCGATTTCCAGATGTATTACGTGATACGCGGCTGGATCGAATTCGACTACGAAGGCGTCGGCCGCGTCCGCGCCGAGGCCGGAACGTGCGTGCATCAGCCTCCCGGAATCAAACACGACGAGATCGCGCACTCCGACGATCTCGAGCTCATCGAGATCACGCTGCCGGCGGAATTCGAAACGGTGGAGATCGAGTCGGTGCGTTAGCGCCGTCTGACGGTGCTGGTCATTCGCGAAGCTCGACGTGAAGACGCTGCGGTGCGCGCTTTTGCCTGGGTCCCGGCCTACGCCGGGACGACGGTACGTGCGCCTTCAGAAATCGAACTTCACGCCCTTTTTCCTGAGCATCGCGATCGTCTCGACGTTCCACGCCATCGATGATTTCAACGCTTCGGCGTACTGACCCGGCGTGCTGATGTTCGGATCGAGGCCGAGCCCGATCAGCGAATCGCGGAACTCGGGATTGGAGAGATGCTTCGCCACTTCCTTCGAGAGCTTGTCGACGATCGGCGCGGGAATGCGGGCCGGTCCGACGATGCCGTAGCCGGCGCGCTTTTGCGTATAGAACGTCGGTAAACCCGACTCTTCGAACGTCGGCACGTCGGGCAGCAGCGGTGAGCGCTTCTTCCCGGTGACCGCGATCGCTTTGGCCTTGCCGCTTTTCACGTGCGGCGTGCCGGTCGCGACGGTCGCGAAATACAGGTTCACCTCACCGCCGACGAGCGCGATGAGCGCGGGGCCCGCGCCCTTGTACGGCACGTGCTGCATCTGGATTCCGGTCGCGACCTGGAACATTTCAGTCGCCAGGTGTTGCGCACCCGCGATGGCGGGCGTCGCGTATTGCAGCTTGCCGGGCCTCGCCTTCGCATAGGCGACGAAGTCCTGGAAGTTGTTCGGCGGCATCGATGGGTGCAGCACGAGCACGAGCTCGCCTTGCGCGACGGTCGCGATCGGCGTGAAGTCCCTGATCGGATCGTACGGCGCTTTCAGGAGCAAAGGCGCGAGCACGTGAACGCTGTCCACCAGCATGAGCGTGTAGCCGTCGGGCGGCGCTTTCGCGACGATCTCGCCGCCGATGAGCGTGCCGCCGCCCGGCCGGTTGTCGAGGATGAACTGCTGGCCCCAGCTCTCGGTGAGCTTCTGCCCGATCATGCGGCCGACGAGGCTGGTCGTGCCGCCCGCGGCGTAACCGCTCACGAGCCGCACGGGCCTGTTGGGATAATTCTGCGTAGCCGCTTGCCCGGAGCTTGTCGAAGGATTCTGCTGGGCTGCCGCCAGCGCGGCGTACGCAATGACGGCGCACGCACCCAGAAAGCATACCGCCCGCGTGCGCAGGTTCATCATGCCCCGAGCGAAACCCCCGACAGCAGCGGCTTCCCGGCGAAGTGCGCGTCGAGGTTTGCGATGATCAGCGCGGTCGCCGCGACCCGTGCTTCCGGCGCACGACCGGCGATGTGCGGTGTGACCACGACGTTGTCGAACTTCAAAAGCTCGGGAAGGATCGGCGGCACCGCCGGCTCGCCTTCGAGGACGTCGAGACCGGCGCCGCCGATGCGTTTCGCTCGCAAGGCATCGATCAGCGCCGCGGTGTCCACCACGGGGCCGCGCCCGACGTTCACCACGTAACCTTTCGGGCCGAGCGCGCTGAGCACCTCCGCATTGATGAGGTGTTTCGTCTCCGCGCCACCGGGCGCGGCAGCGATGAGATGGTCCGCCCAGGTCGCGAGCTCCACGAGATTGTCGAAATATCGATAAGGCGAGCCCGCCACCGGAGACCGGTTGTGATAACCGACTTCCATGTCGAATCCGTCGGCGGCGCGGTGTGCGATTCTGCCGCCGATCTTGCCCATGCCGAGAATGCCGAGACGTTTCCCCGAAATCGTCGACTGCATGAGACGCCAGTCGTCCTGCCAGCCGCCGGCGCGCACGAAACGATCGGCTTCCAGCAGGTGCCGCGTCGCGGCCATGAGCAGCATCATCGCGGAATCGGCGACCGCGGGCGCGTTCGTGTCGGGCGAATTCGCGAGGACGATGCCGCGGCTTCGCGCCGTTTCGAGATCGACGGCTTCGTAGCCCGCGCCGACCGCGCAGACGATCTCGAGGTTCGGAAGCAGCGCCATCTCCTCGCGCGTCAAGCCGCCGCGGCCGTTGGTGAGGACGGCCCGAACGGTCTCGCCGGCATCGCGAACCGCGTCCATGCGTGTCGCGTACTTCTTCCCTTCACGAACCGAGTAGCCGGCCGCGTTGAGCGCGGCCAAGCGCTCGGGACTTACGCCTACCATAGCCAGCAGACCGATCGACATCGTCAAGCTCCAATCCGTTTTGCGTTCGCCTTCAATAATGCAATGAACCGCCTGCCGGCCGGAGAAAGATAACCGTCCTTGCGGTAGAACACACCGGCGCGCCGCGGCTGGTCGAGCTCCGGAACCCGCAGCACGGCAAGGCGCAGGTCCGACGGCGCCTCCTGCACCGCGCGTTTCGGCACGATGCCGAGAAGATCCGTCGCCGCCACGGCACGCAGTCTCAGCGTCACCGACTCCGCCAGCAACGCGATCCGGGGCGGCGGCAGTCCGGCCTCCTCGAACGCGCGCTGCAACGACTGGCGCGTGAGGAACGCGCTCGCGGTCGTCACCGCCCATCGCTCGCCGACGAGATCCTCCAAAGCGACGCGCTTTCGACGAGCGAGTCGGTGGGCCGCTGAAGCATATACGACGAACTCGTCGTCCCACAGCACGTCCTGCGCGAGGCCGTGATAGGGATACTCGGGTATGAAGTTCACGACGAGGTCGAGATTGCCTTTGCGCAGCTCGGGCACCATCTGATCGTTATTCGATACCGCGATCGAGATCGTCACCTTCGGCGTCTCGTTCAGCAGCGCGCCGCACGCAGCGGGCAGCGTGTGTTCGGCCATCGCGGGACCCGCACCGATGCGTAGATTTCCCGCGCGGCCGTGGGCGACATCCTTCACTTCGCGCATGAGATCGTCGCGCGCGAGCCGCAACTGCTCGACGTGCGCGAGCACGGCGTCACCGACGGGGGTCAGGTCTACGCCCTTCGGCGTTCGTCGAACGAGCTTCGCTTCCGCGAGCTTCTCGATGCGCCGAAGGCTTTTGCTGAGCGCAGCGGTACTGAGCCCCAGCGCTTCCGCCGCGCGGCCGAGGTGCCGCTGCTCCGCCACGACCGCGAAGTACTCGATATCGCGAATTTCCAATTCCGTTAACCCGGATTCAATGAACGTCAACCGTCGGATGATTGCGACCGCCCAACACGGGTGTCAACATGAATCCACGGCGCATGCCGTTCGCAATGGAGGGGAGTCATGAAAAAGATCGCGTTCGCGTTGGTGCTCGGCGCCGCCGCCCCGGTGATTTCGAACGCCGCCCTTGCTCAAGGCTATCCGGCGAAACCGTTGCGCGTGATCGCGCCCTTCCCTGCGGGAGGATCGCTCGACGTCATCGCGCGGCTGCTCGCGCAACCGATGAGCGGATCCCTCGGTAAGCCCGTGGTGGTCGAGAACCGGCCCGGCGGCACCGGCGTCATCGGCGTCGAGCTCGTGGCGCGCGCGCCTGCGGATGGCCACACGCTGCTCGTCATGGGCTCGGCGTTCGCGATCCACGCAGCGGTGCGGCCGCGCCTGCCGTACGACGCGATGAAGGATTTCACAGGCGTTGCGCGGATCGCGTCGAACCCGCTGCTCGTGTCGGTCCATCCTTCCCTGCCGGTGAACACGATGCGCGACCTCGTAAAGCTCGCAGCCGCACGCCCGGCGCAGCTCACTTACGCTACTTCGGGGCTCGCGTCGCCGCAGCACCTCGCGATGGAAGCGTTCAGGATGATGGCGCACATCGACCTCGTCCACGTGCCCTACCAGGGCGGTGCGCCAGCAACGACGGCCGTCCTCGGCGGACACACGAGCATCTCGGTCGCGAACCTCTCGGAGACCTCGTCGTACGTCGCCGCCGGCAAGCTGCGCGCGCTCGCCGTGACTTCGCTCAGCCGGTCCGAGCTGCTCAAGGACGTTCCGACCATCGCGGAGTCGGGTTTCCCGCGCTTCGACCTGGTCAACTGGTTCGGCGCATGGCTGCCTGCCTCGAGCCCGAAGGAAGCGGTGGCCCGTCTCGGCGGCGAGATCGGGCGCGCAGTCGCGCTCGCGGAGGTGAAGACCGGCCTTCGCAACGTGGGTCTTTCTCCGGCGTTCACGGGGCCGGCCGAGTTCGACGCATTCTTCCGCGCCGAAGCGCGTCGCTACGCCAAGATCGCGGGCGATCTCGCCATCACGATCGACTGAGGCTTGCGCTCAAGCCGCGAGCGGCCGATGCGCCCGCAAAAACGAGCGCACCTGCCGCACCGCGACCGGAATCCTCTCCTTCGGATCCTTCCACGGGAAGATGCTCACCTCCGATTTCGGCGCGAGCATCACGGTCTCCATCGCGACGGCGAACGGGTGCGGCGGCGAATCGTCGGGCATGACGAGCACCGGCGTCTGGCACGAGCGCACGAAGTCGCGCGTGACGGTCCACACGAAGTCGGGGTTATTGCGATACATGCGCGTGAGATAGCGATCGATTCCCTCCATCGAGATCTCGGGCCGTTTCTTCACGAGGTCCGGGCCCCAGCCTTTCATGTTGGTCTCGTAGGAGAGATTCGGCATCTCCTTGCGGAAGCCGCTTGGCTGGGCGGCCACCGCGGCGATGACGCGGTCCGGCGCGCGTTTTAGAAGGTTCCAGACGAAAGGGCCGCCGATGCAGAAGCCCATGACCATGAAGCGCTTCACGCCGAGATGGTCGAGCACCGCGAGCTGGTCGTCGGTGTGCACGTCCCACGGCCGATCGACCTCGAGCGGGCCCGACGACTGGCCGCTCGGCGCGTAGCGCATGTCGCACGTAATGCAGCGGTACTCGCTCTTGAACTGCTCGACCGGGTTGAACGGCGCGCCGCCGGCGAGCCATGCGATGGTGGAGTTCAAGCCACCGCCGGGAATGATCAGGAGCGGCACGCCCGAACCGACATCCTGGTAATGGATGCGGACGTTTCCCTTCTGGAGGAACGTGCCGGCGGCTTCGCCTTTGGTCTGGGCGAGTGCGTGCGGCGTGGCGGCGACAGCTGCGGCTGCCGTGATGAGCGTGCGTCTCTTCGTATCCATGGCATCCCCTTCCGAGTTGACGGTTCAGTCGTCGAACCTCACTGCGGCTCGACGCCGGCGCCTTTGAGCGCGGTCTTCCATATCGCGAGCTGCTCCTTGATGAACGCTCCGAGCGCTTCGGGCGTGGACGACTTAGCCATGAAGCCCTGGTTGAGCATGAGCTCCTTCACCTTGGGCTTCGCCAGGACTTCCACCATTTCCTTGTTCATGCGCGTCGCGATGTCGCGCGAAAGTCCCGCCGGGCCGACGAGCCCGAACCACGGTCCGATCGGCAGCTTCTTCTGCCCTGCTTCCGTGAAGGACGGCACGTCGGGCATGAGCGGGCTGCGCTCGTTCAGCGTCGTCGCCAGAATCCTGAGCTTCCCGTCCTTCACGTGAGGAGCGAGCGCCGTGGAGGTGCCGAAGAGCAGGTGGACGCGTCCCGAGAGCAGGTCCGGGATTGAGTCGGGCTCGGATTTGTAGAAGACCGCGTGCAGCGCGATGTTGTTGTTGGTCGCGAACATGCCTGTCGCGACGAGCGCGTAGGTGTTGCCCGACGCATAGTTGATCGCGTTCGGCTTCGCCTTCGCATACGAGACGAGCTGCGCGAGCGACTTCGCCGGTACCGAGGGGTGCACCGCGATGAAGAACGTGTTGTCGCCGAGGTAAGTGATCGGCGTGAAATCCACGAGCGGATCGTACTGCGGATCCTTGCGCAGGTTCGGCGCAACGGCGAGCGCGCTGTTCGAGCCGAAGAGAAACGTATAGCCGTCGGGCGCCGAGCGTTTCACGTCGAGAGCGGAGAGCGCGCCATCCGCGCCCGGTTTCGGCACCACGACGACGGGTTGCCCGAGCGACGCGAAGAGCTCCTGACCCGCGATGCGTGCGAGCGCGTCGCTCGCAGAGCCGGGCCCGAACGAGATCACGAATCGAATCGGCTTGGTCGGGTACGCCTGCGCGTGGACCGCGGCGGGCGCGAGGGTAAGCATTGCGGCAACGACGACAGCAATCAGCCCTGGCATGGGAAACTCCTCCGTTTCCTGTTTATTGCGGCTTGATACCGATGGCCTTCACGAGCTTGCCGAGTCTTTCGGTCTCCTTGCGAACGTGCGCGGCGAATTCCTCCGGCGTTCCGCCGACACCGACGCCGCCTCGCGAAGCCATGCCTTTCATCACGACCGGCGACGCCAGCGCCTTGTTGATCTCGGCATTCAGCCGCATGACGGCCGCCTTCGGCGTCCCCTTCGGCACTGCCATGCCCGACCAGCCCGAAAGCTCGTAACCCGGCAGGCCCGATTCGTCGAGGGTCGGCAGCTCGGGCACCGCCGGCGTTCGCTTGAGCGAAGTCACCGCGAGCGCACGCACGCGTTTCGACTGCACGTGCGGCAGCATGGAGGCGAGGTTGTCACAGAGGATGTCGATGCGCCCGCCGATGAGATCGGTCACCGCCTGTTGAGTGCCCTTGTACGGGACGTGAGTGATCACCGTACCGGTCATGGACTTGAAAAGCTCCATCGAGAGATGAGGCGTCGCGCCGACGCCTGAGCTTCCGAACGAATACTTGCCGGGGTTCGCGCGAGTGAGGTCGATCAGTTCCTTCACCGAGTTCACCGGCAGCGACGGCGTCACGGTGAGCACGTTGAGCCCGCGGAAGTAGAAGATGACCGGCTCGAAATCCCTGAAGAAGTCGTACGGGAGCTTCGAATACAGCGTGGGATTCGTGGCGATGAAGTTCGAGATGTACGCGAACGTGTAACCGTCGGGCGTCGCGCTCTTCAGCACTTCGTAACCGAGTATGCCGCTTGCGCCGGCGCGGTTTTCCACCACGACCTGCTGGCCGAGCTGTTTCGTGAGCTCGTTCGCAAGCTCGCGCGAGTTGATATCCGGGCTGCCGCCGGGCGCCGACGGCACGATGAAGCGCAGCGGTCGCGAGGGAAAGCTTTGCGAGGCGGCGGAGCCCGGCGCGAGCAGCGCGACAGCGGCGGCCATGGCGAACGCGAATCGGATCATCACCGCTTCGCGAGCGCTTCTTCGTTGTAGACGTTGGCCGGCTTGCCCGACGCGAACGCCAGGATGTTGTCGACCGCGGCGCGATAGAACCCTTCGTATTTTTCCGCGACACAGTAGCCGAGATGCGGCGCGCAGAGTGCGTTCGGCACGTCGAGGAGCGGGTGCTTCGCGCCGAGCACCGGCTCGTCCTCGTACACGTCGATCGCCGCGAAACCGGGACGCCCTTTCTTGAGCGCAGCCACCAGCGCGCCGTCCTCGATCAGCCGCATTCGGCTCGTATTGACGAGAAGCGCCGTCGGCTTCATCTGCGCGAGGTCGGCGGCCTTGACGATCCCGCGAGTCGCCTCGTTCGCGAAAAGATGGAGCGTCAGCACATCGGCCCCGGCGAAGAAAGCTTCGCGGCTTTCGGGCACTTCGTAACCGAGCTCGCGGGCGCGCTCTTTCGAGCTCTCGCGGCCCCAGACGCTCACTTTCATGCCGAACGCGTTGCCGACGTTCGCGACCATCGAGCCGATCTTGCCGAGGCCGTACACGCCGAGCGTTTTGCCGTACAGCTCCGTGCCGACCGTGCTCTGCCAGTACCCCTGCTTCAGCCGGTCCACCTCGTACGGCAGGTGACGCAGCGCCGCGATGATGAGGCCCCACGTGAGCTCGGCCGTCGACCACGCCTTGGTGCCCGACGAGGTGATGCACACGAGGATGCCCTTTTCCGAGCACGCTTCGCGATCGAAGTGGTGACGGTGGCTGCCGGTCTGCGCGATCAGCTTGAGATTCGGCAGCTTCTCGATCAGCTTGCGCGGAAAGAACGTGCGCTCCTGCGTCGCGATGACGGCGTCGGCGTCTCCGATTCGCGCGGCGAGCTTGTCGAGATCTTTCTCGGTGTCGTTGTGGATGACGACTTCGTGGCCCGCAAGCCGTGCGAAGTGAGGCGTATTGCGAAATACATCGGCGTAGTCGTCGAGCACGACGATTTTCATGATTCGCTCCGGCTTACAGCTCTTTGATGAGCATCTTGCGCACTTTGATCGGACCTTCGTTGAACTGGATACCGACGGGCCCCTCCGGAAAGCGGCCGTCCTGCGCGCTCGCCGTGACGACGCCGTTCAGCTTGACCGTGATCTCCGGGCCTTTGGCATGGATCTCGAATGTGTTCCAGCGCCCGCCCGCCTTGTAGATCGGATTGACCGAAGCGACGTTGACGAGGCTTCCGGTCGCGTAGGCCTGGTTCGGATTCTTGTCCCAGATCTGCACTTCGTACGCGCCGGTCGAAGTGCTGACGTTGTTCGGCGTCCTGATGCGCAAATAGATGCCGCTGTTGGTGTTCTCGGCGGCCCAGAATTCGACGTAGAGGTCGAAGTCCTTGAACGACTTCTTCGACACGAGGACGCTCGTCCCCTTGCCCGTCGTCTTGTCGGCCTGAATGGCGCCGCCTTCTCCCCGCCAGTTCGCGTTGCTTCCGCTCGGGTTGAAGTTTTCGAGGCCCTTGTCGCCGTCGATCAGCGTCGTCCAGCCCTGCCCCGTCATGCTCGCGCAGCCGAAAATGGCCGAAGCGACGAGCAGCAGCGCGCCCGCGATATAGCGTTTCATATGGTCTTCCCCCTTTTGGACCGCTGTTAAGCATGAGGCACCGCGGAGTCCGCGGTCAAGAAGCCTCAGGGCGACGCTGAAGAGACGCGCACGACGAGCTTCCCGGTATTCTCGCCGCGAAAAAGCATCCCGAGACCGATCGGCGCCTGTTCGAGGCCTTCGAGAACGTGCAGCTTCTGCCTGAGACTTCCGTCGCGCAGCCGCGCCGCGAGCCATGCACGCGCTTCGTCGTAGCGATCGTGATAGTTGAAAACGAGGAAGCCCTGCATTCGCCCGTGCGCCGCCGCGAAGCGAGAGAGGTTCCGTATCGCGTGAGGCTCGGCCGCGTGCGTTTGGGAGATGCGGCCGCAGAGCACGACGCGCGCGCCCTCACGCAGGTTCGCCAGCGCCGCGTCGAGCGTAAGCCCGCCGACGTTGTCGAAGTAAAGGTCCACGCCTTCAGGACACGCGCGTGCGATGGCCGCTGTGAGATCCTGCTCGGCTTTGTAGTCGATGACCGCGTGGGCGCCCAATCCCTTCGATACATATGCGCATTTGTCGACGCCTCCTGCGACGCCCACCACGCGACAGCCTTCGATGCGGGCGATCTGCACGGCGATCTGGCCAACGCCGCCGGCCGCCGCCGACACGAGCACAGTGTCGTTCGGACGCAAACCGCCGATGTCGAGAAGGCCGAAATACGCGGTGACGGCGCTCAAGCCCAGCGGACCGATCCAGTCTTCCACGGTGCCGACGCTCAAATCGAGCTTTTGAAGATGACGCCCTGCGATGGTCGGATGGCTTTGCCAGCCGAGTCGCGCCTGCACGAGATCCCCGGGCGCAAAAGCATCGTCGCGGCTTTCGAGCACGCGCGCGATTCCGCCACCTCGCATGACTTCGCCGAGCGGGATGCCTCGCTGATAACCCGTGCCTTCGCTCATCCACGAGCGCATCGCAGGGTCGATCGAGAGATAAATCGTTTGAAGCAGCACTTCGCCGGGACCGGGCGGACGTGCGGGCACCTTGTCGCAACTGAAGTTCGCCGGACCGGGGATGCCCGTCGGACGCGCGGCGAGCAGAAGGCGGTGATTGTCGATGGTAGCCTGGCTCACAAAGTCGTCATGCTGGCGAAGACCAGCGTCCATTGAAAAAAATCGTCGTTCCCGAACGGCGGTAGCCGGACTGTCGGGAATCCAGGCGGTCTTTTGCCTGGCTCCCCGCCCCCCGACAGAATCATTCGGGGGCAGGCTTTAGCGCGGGGACGACGATAAAGTCATTCGATCTTGTAACCGCTCGCCTTCACCACCTTGGCCCACTTGTCCTTTTCCGACGCGAGCCACTTCGCGGTCTCCTGCGGCGACTTGACCTGCGGGCGCGAGCCGAGCGAAGTGAGCTTCTCCGAGACGTCGGGCATCGCGACGATGCGCCTCACTTCGTTGAAAAGCTTCGTCACGATCTCGGGCGACACCTTCGCCGGCGCGATGATGCCCTGCCACGATCCTGCGCTGTAGCCTTCGAGCCCCGGCGTCTCGGCTACGGTCGGCACGTTCGGGAAATTCGCCTCACGCTGCTCGCTCGAAACCGCGATCAGCTTCAACTTGCCGCTCTTCACGTGCACCCACGTCTGAATGACGCCCATCATGAGAAAGTCGCCGTCACCCGTCATGACCGAAATAACCGAGCTCTGGCCGCCTTTGGTGGGAACGTAAGTCCACTTGGTGCCGACGCGCTGCTGAAGCTCGAGGGTCGAGAGGTGAATCGCACTGCCGAGACCCACCGGCACGTTGAGTTTGCCCGGGTTCTTCTTCGCGAGCGCGATCAGCTCCGCGACCGACTTGACCGGCACGCTCGGATGCGCCGTCAGGAGATACGGCGAATACGTGACGGTGCAGACCGGCGCGATGTCGCGAAGGATGTCGAACGGAAGCTTCGTGTACATGCTGGGGCTGATCGAGAGATTGCCGATGTCCATCAGCATCAGCGTCTGGCCGTCGGGCGGGGAGCGCACCATGATCTCGACCGCGATGTTGCCGTTCGCACCCGGCCGCGGATCCGAGATGACCGGCTGGCCCCATGCTTCGGTCAGCTTCGGTCCGAGGAGACGCACGAGAATGTCCGAAGTGCCTCCGGCGGGCGCGCCGACGAGCACGCGAATGGGCTTCGCGGGCCACGACTGCGCGTGCACATGTACGGAAGAACCGAGCGCAACCGTCAGCGCCGGCAAAACAGCGGCAGACAACGACTTCATCGATCCTCCCCCTATTGCTGCGGTATCCCCGCGTCCTTGATCACTTTCGCCCAGCGTGCGGTCTCGCCACGAATGAAGCGTGCGAACTCGTCGCGGCTCGTCGGCGCGGCGTCGAGCACCATGTCGTAGAAGCGCTGCTGGATCTCGGGCGTGCGCAAGACGGTCAGCAGATCCGCGTGCACTTTATCCAGAATCGTTGCGGGCGTGGCAGCCGGCGCGCACAGGCCGTACCACGAAGTCACTTCCAGTCCCGGGAACACCGTTTCGTTGAACGTCGGGACCGACGGCAACTGCGGAACGCGCTTCAGGCTCGTCACGGCGAGCGCGCGCACCCTCCCGCTCTGAACCGCCGGCAGGACGCCCGGCGCGGTCTGCATGCTGGACGGAATCTGGCCGCCGATCACGTCGGAAAGCGCCTGCGGCGCGCCTTTATACGAGACGTGAACGATGTTCACCTTCGCCGTGAGCTTGAGCAGCTCCATCGAGAGCTGCGGTGACGTGCCCGGCGCCGACGTGCCGTAGCTCAGCTTGCCCGGGTTCGCCCGCGCGTACGCGATGAACTCCTGCACGGTTCGCGTGGGCAACGCCGGATGGACGACCAGCACACTCGCGCTCGTACCGATCAGCGAGATCGGGGCAAAGTCGCGCTGCTGGTCGTACGGCATCTTTGCGTACAGCGACTCCGCGATCGCGCTCGAAGCGATATTGCACTGGAAGAGCGTGTAGCCGTCGGCCGGCGCTTTCGCGGCGTATGCGGCGCCTACCGTCCCGCCTGCGCCCACGCGGTTCTCGACGAACACCTGCTGGCCCCACATGCGGCTGAAGCGTTCAGTGACGAGCCGCGCAATGAGGTCCGGCGACGCGCCTGCGGGAAACGGGACGACGTACCGGACGGGCTTCGACGGGTAGCTTTGAGCGAAAGACGGCAGCAAGTATGCCGCCGCCAGAATGAGCATCAGGAGAATCGAGGCGGCGGGCTTACACCGCCGCGTGGCGGCTGTCGTCTTGGGCATGGCTCGCGGGCGTCGCTTCATATGCTAACCCCGAATCCAGAGCTCGCGCGTTTATGTCAGCGCACCGTAAATATCGGGGAGACCCTCATGCATTGCCATCCGTCGAACCTGCTAGCGCTCGCCGTCACGACCGCTCTCGCCGGCAGCGCCTGCGCGCAGGCGCAAAGCGCAGCGTCGGGTAACGCGCTCACGATCTACAGCAGCGCGCGGCCGGGCGCGATTCCGCCTGAAATGTATCGCAACGGCGGCGCGGGCCAGGCCGTGCCGGGTTACGCGCTCGTCCGGCACGAGCGGCCGATCGCGCTCGAACGCGGGCGTAACACCGTCCGTTTCACCGACGTAGCCGCGCTGATCGATCCGACCACGGTCGCTTTCGAATCGCTCACCGATCCGAAAGGCACGCACGTCGTCGAGCAGAATTTCCAGTTCGACCTGGTGAACACGGCAAAGCTCCTGCAGAAATACGTGGACCGCAATATCACCGTCGACCAGGTTCGCGGCACCGGCGTCGAGTCGTATACCGGAACGCTCCTTTCGACGAGCGGCGGCATCGTGCTTCGCAAGGCGGACGGAAGCGTGCAGACGCTCACGAACACCGCGGGGGTGACGCTCCCGGAACTGCCGGGCGGGCTCATCACGCGTCCGACGCTCGTGTGGGACATCGCCGCCGAACGTGCGACGAGTCACCGGACTCGCGTGTCGTACCAGACGAGCGGGATGACGTGGTGGGCGGACTACAACCTCGCGTACAGGGAAGGCGCGAACGCGAACGCGTGCCGGCTCGACGTCAGCGCGTGGGTAAGCATCCTCAATCAATCCGGCGCGGCCTATCCGGACGCGAAGCTGAAGCTCGTCGCCGGTGACGTGCATCGCGCGACGCCGCCGCGTCCGGCACCCGCCGCTCTGCGATCGGACCGGGCGCTCGCGCAGGAAGCGAAAGTGGCCGGCTTCGAGGAGAAAGCATTTTTCGAGTATCACCTGTATACCCTCGGCCGGCCGACCACCCTTCCCGACAATTCGACCAAGCAGATCGAGCTTTTTCCCGCGGTGCGCGACGTCCCGTGCGAGAAGACGCTCGTGTATTACGGCACGACGCCGGCGTACGGCTTCGGTCCCAATCCGATCACCGACCGCGGGTATGGAATCGAGACGAACAAAAAAGTCGACGTCTACCTTGGTTTCAGGAACGCGCGCGAGAACAACATGGGCATGCCGCTGCCCTCCGGTCGCGTGCGCGTCTCGAAGCGAGACGACGACGACACGCTCGAATTCATCGGCGAGGACACGATCGATCACACGCCCGCGAACGAGAAGGTGCTGATCAGGATGGGCTCGGCGTTCGACGTCGTCGGCGAGCGTCGGCAGGTCAACTTCTCGGTCGATACATCACGCCGCACCATGACCGAGGAGATCGAGGTGAAGCTTCGCAACCAGAAGAAGGAGCCCGTAACGGTGATCGTGAAGGAGAATTTGTACCGCTGGATCAACTGGACGATCACGCAGAAGACGCAGGACTACGAGAAGCAGGACGCGCGCACGATCCATTTTCCGGTTCGTGTCGCCGCCGGGCGTGAAGCGACGGTGAGGTACACCGTTCAGTACTCGTGGTGATCGCGCCGATCGTCATTCCGGCGAAGCCTGCCCTCGAATGCATTAGTCGGGGGGCCGGAATCCATTTTGACTTCGCTGACAATGGATCCTGGCCTTCGCCAGGATGACGTACGCCCTGCGCGCCCGCGTTACAATCCCGCGCAACGAAGCGGCGGAGGAACGGAATGGAGCTGACGGGCGTCATCCTCATCGCGGTGCTGGTGGTCGTGGTGATCTACTTCGTGATGGTCTACAACCAGCTCGTGCAGGTGAAGCACAACGTCTCCAAGGCGTGGGCGAACATCGACGTGCTGTTGAAGCAGCGTCACGACGAGCTGCCGAAGCTCGTGGAAACGTGCAAGCAGTACATGAAGTTCGAGCAGGAGACGCTTACGCGCGTCATGCAGGCGCGGGCGCAGGTCGCCGACGCGCGCGAGCAGCAGAACATCGGCGCGCTCGGCCAGGCTGAAGGCAGTCTGCGAGGTGCGGTCGGGCGTCTCTTCGCGGTGGCCGAGGCGTATCCCGACCTCAAATCGAACGAGACGTTCCTGCACCTCCAGAATCGCATCTCCAGTCTCGAGAACGGCATTGCGGACCGCCGCGAGTTCTACAACGAGTCGGTGAACGTGAACAACGTTCGCATCGAGCAGTTTCCCGACTCGGTCGTCGCGGCGCTCTTCAGCTTCAAGCCTTTCGAGCTGCTGCGCTTTTCGACCGCCGAAACGAGCGACGTCAACGTCAAAGAGCTCTTCCAGGCATAAGCGCCCGGCCCGCGACACATGGGCTGGACACTCTCTCAATTCCGGACCGGGTGGCTGACCGGCGGACTGCATCTCGTCATCCTGTACTTCGCGTTCAAGGCCGACAGTCGCGAAGCCTGGCCGTGGGCGCTCGCCGCGATGACGCTTGTGAGCTTCTTCGCCTGGATGGCCAACTACCGCCGTTACCGGCAGGTCCACGACGTGCCGACTTCGCGCATCGCCTCGGCCGCGCAGGGTTACGTCGAGCTCTTCGGCAAATCCGAAAACGTTCCCGACTCGCCCGTGACCGCGCCGCTCAGCGCGCATCCGTGCTGCTGGTATCGCTACTCGCTCGAAGAGCGTGGCAGCGACAACAAATGGCGAGCGGTCGACAGCGGTCAAAGCGTCGCGCATTTCGTGCTGAAGGACGAGACCGGCGAATGCGTAATCTCGCCCGACGGCGCGGAGATCCTGTATGCGAAGTCGAGGACGTGGACGGACGGCGACCGGCGCTGCACCGAGTGGCTGCTCGAACCGGGAGGCATTCTGTACGCGCTGGGCGAATTCAGGACGACGGGCAGCGCCGATCTCGAGGTCGACATGAATCGGGAGGTCTCGGACCTGCTCGCGGAGTGGAAACGCGACGAGCCGAAGCTCCTCGAGCATTTCGACACCGACAAGAGCGGCACGCTCGACCTGAAGGAATGGGAGCGAGCGAGGCTCGAAGCGCGGCGGCAGGTGGAACGCGATCACGCGCAGACTCGCGCAGGCGAAGGCGTGAATCTGCTCTGCAAACCGGAGGACGGCCGCGTCTTCATACTCGCGGCTGCGCTTCCGGAGAAAATCGGCCTGCGCTACGCACTGTGGAGCTGGGCGCACCTCGCCTTTTTCTTCGGCGCCGGCGCGGCGTCGTTCGTGCTGTTCACCCGGTATCAGTGAGGTTCGTTCGCGATGGCAGATGAAATGAGGACCGGGGCCGTGACGTGTCTCGATTCGCGCAGCTTCCACGTCATGCGCTACTACGACTGGGGCGAACCTGCGAACCCGCGCATCGTCGTCTGCATACACGGCCTGACGCGCAACGGCCGCGATTTCGACGATCTCGCGCGCGCGCTTTCGCGCGATTTCCGCGTCGTGTGTCCGGACATCGCCGGCCGCGGCGCGAGCGACTGGCTGACAGCGAAGACCGACTACGGCTACCCGCAATACATGGCCGACGTGACCGCGCTCATCGCGCGAGTGACCGCCGACGAGGCGGGAAGCGTCGACTGGATCGGCACGTCGATGGGCGGCCTTCTCGGGATCTTCATGGCCTCGTTGCCGAAAACGCCGATCCGGCGAATGGTCGTGAACGACGCCGGGTTCCTCGTGCCGAAAGCGGCGCTCGAGCGGCTCTCGCGCTATGTCGGCAAGGATCCACGCTTTGCCTCATTGGACGAGCTCGAGGCGAATCTTCGGCGCGTCGCCGCGTCTTTCGGCCCGCTCACCGACGCGCAATGGCGGCACCTTGCCCTGCACGGCGCAAAGCAGCATACCGATGGCACGTGGGGCTTTTCTTACGACCCGGGCATCGCGCACATCTTCGAAGGCGAGATCGCGGACGTCGACCTCGGACCTTTCTGGGACGCGATCAGGTGCCCGACGCTCGTGCTGCGAGGCGAGCAGTCGGACATCCTGCTGCGCGAAACCGCTGAAGCGATGACGCAACGCGGCCCCAAAGCGCAACTCGTGGAATTCGCCGGCGTCGGTCACGCGCCGATGCTCATGACCGATGACGAAGCGCGCGTGATACGCGACTTCCTGCTCGCAACGTGAAGGGATCCCTGATGACACGAATCGCCGCCGTCCTGCGCCTTGCCGTAATCCTGATGGCCGGCGTGAGCGTCGCATCGTGCGGCGGGCAGTCGGAATGGCGCGAGCTGGACAGCGGCGAAGGCGGATTCGCCGTGCTCATGCGCGGGGCTCCGCGTTACGTGAAGCAGGATTTGAATACGCCTGCGGGGCCGATGAGCGCCTATCTCTACAGCTCCGATCGCCCCGACGCGTACTACGCCGTGGGCTATTCGGATTACCCGCTGTCGCTCGTTCTCGGCGCCGACCCGCAGGGTCTTTTCTCAGGCGTTCGCGACACCTGGGTGCGGCGGATCAACGGGAGACTCGTCGCGAGCGATGACACGCTCAAGCTCGACGGGCGATATCCAGGGATCGAGTTCACCGCTTTCGGCACGGAGCCCACGCGCGGCGGCAAGAGCGAAGACTCCAAATCGAAGCCGGCCGACACCTTCGTGCAGGCGCGGCTCTTTCTCGTCGACCAGCGCCTTTACCAGATCGTCGCGCTCGGCCATCGAAACGAAGTGCCGCAGGGCGAAGTGAACCGGTTTCTGCAGTCGTTCAGGCTGAGCACGTCAGCCCCTTCGAACACGATCAAGATCGGCCCGAAGGCAGAACCCAAGGGTAAGTGAGCTCCCGAAGCACGCGGGCGCGCGGCCGATAGCTGCGCGGCGCACGAACGGCCTTACCAGGAGCCGTTGGTGCACCACGAGGGCGCCGGCGAACCGCACGACTTCGATCCATCGGAACCGATGGAAAACGACCCGTCGTTCGCCTGCGGCGTACCGGACGCCGGTGTCGCCGTGATCGTGTAGCTCTGCCCGACCACAGAGAGCGCAAGGGTGTAGCGGCCATCGGCGGTGGCGCTCGTCGACTTGCCGAGTCCTCCGGTCGCGGTGCCGTCGTAAGGCGTAGCGAGGCTCGAGGTATAGGCATTCGAATTCAGGTAGATCTTCTCCTGCATACCCGAGAGCTCCTGCAGCTCCGTCTGTGCGGCTGAACGGCTGCCCCGGACCAGGTACTGCACGTAGTTCGGGTAGGCGAAGGCCGCCACGATCGCGACGATCGCGACCGCGATCATGACCTCGAGCAGGGTAAAGCCTCTTTGCTTCATATCAGTCCTTTATGAGCTCGTGCCACGCGATGCGGCCGACCTTGCCGCTCTTGCGGCTCTGGTTGTAACCGGTTTGCGGAGGCGGGGGCGTGCTCGTCCCGGGATTGCGCACCGTTGACGTAACGCCCCCCGGCGGCGCCGGAATCGTGGTCGTCGTCGTGCTCACGACGCGGCCCTTGCTGTTGATGACTTCGGTCACGACGACCTGTGAGCCGTCGGAGTACAGCGTCGTGGTGACGCGCGTGCTGTTGGATCCCTTCGTCGTCGCCGGGTTGACCTTGGTGCCGACCGAAACCACCGCGGCGGACGCCTCACCGCGTGGATCCTGCGAACCCGGCGCGGGTGTCGTGCCGACACCGTTCGAATTGGCATTGTTGTCCGGCGGCGGGTTGGGCACCCAGCCCGAGAGGCCGTAGCACGGTCCACCGTAGTGCCAGAACACCGTGTACTTCTTCAGCACCCAGGCGTCGTCGATGACCTTGTAACCTTTCTCGGGCTTGCCGGGCACGTTCATCGCGATCGCGCTCGCCGGAGCACCCGCCTTCACGATCCAGACGGTAAGCGCGCCGTTGTGCACTTCACCAAACTGGCCGGGCGTGTAGGGATAGCCCTTCACGCACCCCGTCTGCGTCGGCATGAGGCCCGCACGCACGACTCCGGTTCCCCAGTCCTTTGCGGTGAACGCGTTGCTCGGCATACGGTATTGGAAGAGCTTCGCGCTCGCCGGCGTATAGACCGGCTGACTGCCGTCGAACGTGTTGGGAAACTGGTACGCCTTGTAGTCAATGCCCGCGATCGTCAGCGTCACGCCGGGAGAGAGGTCACCGTTCGAGACGAGCACGAAGAAGCTCGAGGCGTCGGTCACGCGATTGCCGGAGATCGCGGTGTTGACCAGGTTGTACTGCGGATCGCTCGCGTTCTCGAAGTTGGCGCCGACGACGTTGTACTTGTCGTCGTAGCGATGCGTGTGTTTGAAGCTCGCCATGTTGGCGCCGTGGTAGACGTCGAAATCGAAGTGACCACCTGAAACGCCCGATTCGCTCGTCAGCGGCGGCGGCGTTTCGGGCGTATCGCCGGGGCTCACGAACGGGTTGTAGTTGTAAAGCGTGGTAGCGAGGTTCGTGTTCACGAGCGCGAGGAGCGGCTGGGAGTACAGGCCCGCACCGAGCGATATGCCGACGGGCACCATCGTGCCGTTCGGCACGTCGCTGGGTCCGCTCGAAGCGACGCGATCGCCGTCGTCGAGCACAGCGTTGTCGTTCAGGTCGAAAACGAGCGTGCCATCGGTGCCGCCGTTCAGATAGTCGAGCTCCATCAGCCAGTTGGCGCCGTTCGGCAGCGCGGCGTTGACGACCGACGGGTTGACGCTCGTGAACTGATAGCGTCCGTCGCGGATGAAACCCGTCGTCAGGATGTGCTCTCCGGGCGCGAGCGCAGTGCGCCAGCCCTTGTGCACCGTACCGCTGCCCTGCCACCGGATCTCTTTCCCGCTGCTCACGCGCACCGCTTTCGAAGTGCTGGCGTGCGTGGCCGCGGTCAGCGTCTGGTCGAGAAGCGCGGTATTGCCGGCGGGCGCACCGTCCCAGATTCCATACGCGTAGTTCTGGGCGTTCGGGTCGCTCGCCTGCGCCTTGGTGAAGAGCTGCCCGGTTCCGAAATACACCATGAACCCGCCGAGCGGATGTCCGGCAACGTCGGGCGCCCCGATGATCGGCATGGGTGCCGAATACAGCGGCGCCGCGGGCGCGGTCCAGTTTGCCGGCGCCGCGTCGCGCAGGTCGAACTTCCACATGTTTCCGTCGACGTCGCCGGCGTAGATGTAGTCCGTCTTGCCGTCGGCGTTCGTGTCGACCGCGGTCGGCGCCGAAAGGCCGCCCGGATTCGCGGCTGTACCGGTACCGACGCTGAGGGCTCTCACCAATGTGCCCGTCGCGATGTCGATGACGAAAAGGACCGAGCGTCCGCTTCCGGCGTTGTTGTATCCGTTGCCGACGACCGCCGCCCAGGTTCCGTTGTTCAGGCGCACGATCACCGGATCGCCGTACGTATAGCCGAGGTCCGTGAAACCCGGAGAGGACGCGGTGATCTCCCACTGGATCTTCGCCTTCGCCGCGTTCTCGTCCACGGCGGCCGCGCTGGTGACGTCCAGCGCGTAGAGCCCCTTGCCGCCCGCGCCGAGACCGCCCACGAGCATCGTGCGCCAAGCAGGTGAGCCGCTCGTTCCCAGGTTCACGTCGCCCGCGGCGAGGCCGCCGTCCACGAAATACGTGTGCGTATAGGGAGAGGCGCTCAGGTATTTGAGGCTCCCGATCAGCATCGAAGGCACGTACGCGAAGATTTCGTCCCCGGTGCTCGCGCTGAAGGCGTGCAGCATGCCGTCGTTCGCGCCGACATACACCACGCCGGGCCGGTTCGAGTTCGCGCTCTTGAACGCGTCGTGACTGTCGAAGAAATAATCCGCCTGCGGCGCCGAGACGAATATGGGACGGCCGTGGATGATGTCCCCCAGCACGTTTGCCCGCGCGCGAAAGACACCGGTCGCGCTGCCGCTCAGCACGGTGACGGTGCCGTCGCCGGCGACCTCGGTGTACTGTTTCTCGTTGCTGCGATCGCCGCGGACGAAATCGACGAGCTTCGGACCGGTCACGTTGTCGCCCACGCTCGCCTGCTGCGCCGCCGAGAGATTCGCCCAGCGAAACGCGACGTTCGTGGTGCCGTTGCGCGTCACGATGCGCCGTCCGGTGTCCCAGTTCTGCGCCGCGACACGCTCGCTTGCGAACCACTGGCGGTCGCTCACGTCGATCGCGCCGGTCTTCGCGACCGCATACGCCGCGAGATCGCCGCGCCACGTGCTCGGATCGAACCAGGTCTGATACGCCTTCTGGGTGCCGGTCGACAGATCAAAGCCGCTGATAGCGAGATTGGGCGCGAAGGCGTACGGCTGCAGCGCAGGCGTGAACACCGGTGCGCTGTAGACGATCGCCGCGCACAGCGCGAAGGCACAGCACGCGCCCAGCAGATGCCTGGGCATGGACGATTTCCAAGTCATGATGTGTATCCCGCCCGCTTGGTCAGTTGCCCGCTCGCACGGCGTAAATGGATTGAACGATCTTCACTGCGCCCGATCGGCTCACACCACGCGCGGAAATGCGGTAGAGGTTCAGCTTGGGGCAAGGCGCGACGGTCCCGTAGCTGTTGCACTGGACGACGCTGCTCGTCGGCGGCGTGCGCGACGGCATGTAAAGCTCGATCGCATAGCGCTGATTGCCCGCTGCATCGACCTTCACCGACGTGCCGTCGTCCCATCTCATCGTGAACGGATCGATCGTGACGCCGCTCGGATAGATCCCGGGGACCTGGGCCGTGCTGAACGCGCTGCTTCCCGCGTTCGTCCTGATCCAGTTCTCCGCGCTCGCAATCGCGCTTTCGGCATCGCTCATCGCGAGGTTCTGAAACTGCGTGTTCCCCGCGACCTTGAGCTGTGTCCGCGACATCATCACCGCCGACGCGCTCAGCACCATGAGGACACCGAGGATGATGAGCGCGGTCACGAGGACGGCGCCGCGCTGTCGGGTAGGTCGCTTGTATCGCATGGCTTCGCTCGCCTAGTTCCGCATCTGGACGACCGTGGTGAAAACCACACGGCGAAAGCCGTCGTTCACCGCGATGTCTTCGCCGCCGAGGCTGTAGGTCGTGCGGTTGGCGTAGCCCGGCTCCGGCGCGTCGGCGCGCACGAGGAGTGAGATCTCCACTGCGGTCACCGCATCCCAGTCGGTGACCGAGCCGGCTTCGAGATAGCGTGAGTTGCCGGTAGCGTCGAGCTGCGCGTAGCGAAGCTGCATCTGTTCGACGCCGGTCGCCACGAGCTCGGGAACCATCGCGGGTCCGGTGCTCAGCCGCAGCCGGTACAGAGCGGGCACGCGCGGCGTTTCGTTCGGCGAGCTCGTGTACGGACTCACGTAGTACACCGACTCTTCAAGCGTGTAGTCCACGTACGGCGGCTGGCGGTTCGTGCCGCTGAAGTCCGGGGCCGTCGGCCCGATGAAAGGCGTGCCGCCCTCGTACGCGGAGTGGTAGTAGATGACGCCGTTGCTGAAAGGCGGCGACACCGGATTGATCGAGAGCCGTCTCACGACCACGACGTCGCCGCCGCCGTAGCGGTCGGCGGGAATGCAGCTGCCGGCGTACGGGTTGTCGTCGGCGCCCCAGATGCGCAGGGACACCTTGCCGACGACCGCGGCATCGCACACGTTCATCACCGCGAAGCTCACGGGCGCGTCGGGCGCGAAGAGACTGGTGATGCCGAGATAGCCGGCGTGCTGCAGGTCGCGCTTCATGAGATCGAGCGCATAGCGGCCGCTGAACTGCACCGCGGACGCGCGCTCGCGTGTGTGCCCGAGGGAGCTGCTGCCGAGCAGCGCCGCGAGCATGCCTGCGAGGATCAGCAGACCGATCGTGACCGAGATCATCAGCTCGAGCAGCGTGAATCCGCCCGTCGAGCTGCGCGCAGGCCTTCGCGATGCCGCGCGACGGCGGCGGTCAGAGGACGGCGGATTTGTCATAGATCGTCCTGCTCACCGTGAATGAGAACGTCTCGACGTCGCTCACCGCCGCCGCCGCGCTTTTCGCGCGGTACGCGCGCTCCTTCCAGCTCACCTGCACGGTATAGACGTAAGGGCCGGCACCGGTTCGCGTCACCACCGCGCTCGCACCCGGCAACTGTTGCTGGAGGTTCTGCTGCACCTGGTAGAGATCGAACTGGGCGATATCCGAAGCGCCGCAAGCCGAAGCGACGCAGTCGGGCGCGCCGCTGCGGCCCGGGAGGACGCCCACATAACTGCCGAGAACGGCGCCCGCGTTGTTCGCCTCGATGCGCTCCAGGACATCCATTCCGACGACGACGGCCTGCGACCGGAACTGCCCGCCCTGCGTGAGCTTCGTGCTGTACGCCTGGAGTGCGGCCGAGCCGAGCAGCGCGATCGCGACCAGGACCAGCGAGATGAGCACTTCGAGCAGCGTGAAGCCGCCCTGTGGACGTCGATGTGTCGTCACGGCTGCGCTCAGTTCTTGACCGTCGTGATAAAGCCGGTGCCGACCACGTTTGTGGTGCGGGTGCTGGCGGAACCGTCTATCGAAAGGGTGAGCACGGACGTGCCGTTGCTCGTTCCGATCGCATTGAAGCGGACCGCCGAAACGGTGCTCGCAAGGTGCAGCGCGTTGTCCGTGAGGGCGGTGGTCTTTATCGGGTTCGGATCGGTCGGCGTCGATGGATCACACGCATTGTCCGAATCCGCGTCGTAGCAAACGACCCAGCCGTTGTCCCATTGATTGGTGTTGACACAGGCGTTGCTCCCGGCGCCCTTCGCGCACACGAGCACGCGGCCGTTGCGCTTGATCGCTTCGAGCCTCGCCAGATTCAGATCGGTCGCAAGCTCTCCGGATCGCGATCTCAGCTTGCTCTCCACGGCGAACTCGCGGAAAGAAGATGCGGCGATCATGATCAACAGGACCGCAACCGCGAGCGCGACGAGCAGCTCCAGGAGCGTGAATCCGGACGCCCGACGGCACGGACGGACATTGGCAATCTCGACGGCCTCCACTGCGCGCCGCCGTGAATTGTTCTTCATTTGTTTTGCGACAGCGCCGGGAGCGCCGCGTGCGAAACCCGTCAATAGCTCGCGGGAACGGCAGCTTAACGGCCGGTTGCAGCCGGGCTTGACACGCTTCTACGCGCAGAACGTGGAGTGCTACACGAATGGTAGCGAACGAAGTGAAGAGCAGCGGCTAAAGTGCCGCGCATACGCCGACAACCGAGGCGGATGCGGCACATATGCCGTTGTCGTGTACGAGTACGCTCGCGGAAGGATTGCCTGTCGCGGGGGACGACGAAGTACTAGTCAGTCCCGACCGCGATAGCCGAGCAATCGGGAGTCGAGGCCTCTGCCTGGATCCCCGCTTCGCGCGGGGACGACGAACTAACCTCTCGCCTGCTCCATCGCCTGCAGCAGCGTCTCCGCTTCCTGCGCGCCCGAGACGCCGACCTTGCGATCGAAGATGAAAAACGGCACGCCGCCGATTCCGGCGCTGCGCGCTTCGATGTCGGCCTGCTCGACGCGCTCGCGATCCTCGTCGCTCTTCAGATACGCGAGCGCCGCACCGCGATCGACTCCACCGCGCGCCGCGACGTCCGCAAGCACTTCGTCGTCGCTGATGTTGAGACCTTCGACGAAATACGCCTTGAAAAGCGCTTCCGCCACTTCGTCCTGCGCGCCTTCTCGCTCGGCCCACGTGAGAAGGCGATGCGCCTGCAGCGTGTTCGGCTGAACGCTGATCTTCTCGAACGCGAGAGGAAGACCGACGTCGCGGCCGACGCCGGCCACGCGCGCATAGACTTCGGGGCCGCGTCCCGGTCCCCACTTGCGCTCGATGTACTCGCGGCGCGGCATTCCGCCTTCGGGAAGGTCGGGATTCAACTGGAAAGGCAGCCAGCGCACGGCCGGCTTCGGCTCATCGGGATGCTTCTCCGCCCAGGCTTTGAGTGCAGCCTCGAGGCGGCGCTTCCCGATGTAGCACCACGGTCAGACGACGTCGGAGACGATGTCGATGCGCAGTGGTTCGCTCATTTGCGGTTTCCTCGTGATTGTTGCCGTCACTCCACGCCGGCGGCCAGTGTGTCTTCGCTCGCCGCGGCCTGCTCCATCGCTTCGACCAGCACCTTCACCTCGTGCGCGCCCGGCACGCCGACCTTGCGGTTGAAGACGAAGAACGGAACCGTGTCGATCCCGGCGACTCGCGCTTCGAACTCGAGGCGCGAGACGACGTGGCTGTCTTCGTCACTCTCGAGATACGCCGCAACCGTCGAGCGCTCGAGGCCCGCCGTCTCACCGATGTCGACCAGCGTCGCGCTGTCGGAGATATTCCGTCCTTCGACGAAGAAGGCGCTGAAAAGCGCTTCCACGACTTCGTCCTGCCGCCCTTCCCTCACCGCGAGCACGGTCAGCCGGTGTGCGAGCGTCGTGTTGGGCTGCACGGCGATCTTGTCGAAAGCAAGAGGCAGTCCGAGCTTCCAGGCGAGCGCGGCGATGTATTCGTGCTTGCGCGGATCCGGACCTTCGGGACCGGCTCTCTGGTGCTGATACTCGCGCCGCGACGTGCCGCCGGCGGGCACCTCCGGGTGCAACTGGTACGGAAGCCAGCGCACGATCGGCGCCGGTGCATCGGGGTTCGAAGCCTGCCAGACCTCGATCGCGGCCGCGATGCGGCGCTTGCCGACGTAACACCATGGACACGAAAAGTCCGAGACGATGTCGATGCGAAGCGCGTCTTCAGCGGCGGAGGAATCGTGTACGGTCATGTCCAGCTCCAGTCCTTGTACATCTCGCGCAGTTTAGCTTTCATCATCTTGCCGGTCGATGTGCGTGGAATCTCGGAGACGAAAACGTAGGCATCCGGACAGCAGTACGACGCGAAATGCGTCGCGAGATGCGCGTGGAGCGATTCACGCGTGGCGTTCGCGCCTTCCTTCAGCACCAGGACCGCCAGCGGCCGCTCGCCCCATTTCGGGTGCGGAAGACCGATCACGGCAGCTTCCTGGACGGCCGGGTGCGCGACCAGCGCGTTCTCGAGATCGATCGAGCTGATCCATTCGCCGCCGGACTTCACGAGGTCCTTGATGCGGTCGGTGATCCTCACGTAACCGAGCTCGTCGATCGTGGCGATGTCGCCGGTGCGAAACCAGCCGTCATCGGTCCACTGCTCTTTCGATTCGGGAAGCTCGTGATAGGCGCTCGCGACCCACGGCCCGCGCACCTGGAGCTCGCCCATGCTGCTGCCGTCCCACGGCGCTTCGCCGTCGTCGCCGATCGCTCTCACCTCGAAGAACGGCAGCGGCACGCCGGCCTTGGTGCGCAGCGCGTAAGCGGAGTCGTTTTCGAGCCCGGCGGCTTCGCGTCGCGTGAAATTGAACGTGCCCACCGGCGAAGTCTCGGTCATTCCCCAGCCGTGAATGACCTTGAGGCCGTGCTTGTCCAGCGCGCGAAAGAGCGACTCGGGCGCAGCCGAGCCGCCGACGACCATCCGTATCTTCGGTTCGAGACGCCAGCGCTCGGGCTCGCGCTCCAGCGCCTGCGCGATTCCGGCCCAGATCGTCGGCACGCCTGCGCTCAAGGTCACCCGCTCGGCTTCGAAAAGATCGAGCAGGCTCACCGGATCGAGGTGAGGTCCCGGCATCACGAGCTTCGCGCCCATGCAGAGCGCCGTATACGGAATACCCCACGCGTTCACGTGAAACATCGGCACGACCGGACAGACGGTGTCGCGATTGCTCAAACCGAGGTAATCGGCAGTCGCCGTCGCGAGCGTGTGAAGGACGATCGAGCGGTGGCTGTACACCACGCCTTTCGGCCGTCCGGTGGTCCCCGACGTGTAGCACATCGCCGCCGCGTCTCGCTCGTCGATCGACGGCGCCGTGAAAGGGGCGTTTTCCGCGAGCAGCGCTTCGTAATCGTGGCCTGCGCTCACATTCGAGCCGGTAAGCGGAACGACGATGACGTGCTCGAATTGCGTGCTCGCCTTGAACTTCTCATAGAGCGGAAGCAACACGTCGTCGACGATCAGGAAGCGGTCGCGAGCGTGATTAGCGATGAACGCGATGTCGTCGGGATGCAGCCGCAGGTTGAGCGTATGAAGAACGCCGCCTGCGCACGGCGCGGCGATATAGGCTTCGACGTGCGCGTAGTGGTTCCACATGAGGCTCGCGACACGATCGCCTTTCTTCAGGCCGAGCCGTTGCAACGCGCCCGCGAGCGCGACGGTTCGCCGATGGAAGTCGCGGTATGCGTAGCGATGGAGCGACTTGTCGGGAAGGCGCGAGACGATCTCCGACGCACCTAACAGCCGCCCCGCGCGGTCGAGCACGTGCGCGAGCGTCAGCGGAAAATCCATCATCGTGGATTCGATCATCGAAGCTCCTCCTGTGGTGCATACGACTACGGCTGACGGCTGAAAATGGATTCCAGCTCGCTTCAGACTATGGCTCGTCGCGCGCGAGCTTCCACGCGTCCTTCGCGTTCATGTCGGCAAGCACGTTCACTCCCGACGCGCTGAAGCGCCTCGCCGCGGCGAGCGGCCGCTCGTCGCGTTCATTGTCGATCGACCACTGCGCGTGACGGGCGAGGAGCGCGAGCGCAAACGTGCGGCCTAGCGTCAGCGCGACGCGACGCGCACCCGCTTCGAGCGCCATCGGATCGGCGGCGCACTGCTCGAGCCTCTCGCGCACCTGTTCCAGCGTTGCCTCGACGCGCGCCGAGATGCGAACGAGGTCGGGATGCTTCAACGATTGAAGGAGGAACCCCGCTTCGCGGCGCAGCAGGTCGACACCTCGCACCGCATCGAGCGCCCTCCGGGTGTCGAGCGCGAGCACGTTGGTCGTGCCTTCCCAGATCGGCAGCACCTGCGCGTCCCGCAGCAGCATGGGCAGACCGGTATCTTCGACGTAACCCGCGCCGCCGAACGCTTCCACAGCTTCCGAGAGCACCGACACCACCTGTCTGCCCGTCGTGAGCTTCGCGATCGGCGTCAGCACTCGCAAAAGCTCGAGCTGCTGCGCGCTCGCTTCTCCCGCATCGCTGCGGCCCAGCAGCTCGACCACGAAGAACGTGAGGTGGAACGCGGCCTCGAGCTCCGCCTGCAATCCGGCGAGCGTGTCGAGGTGCAGCGGCTTTTCGGCGAGCGAGGCGCCGAAAGCAACGCGGCGCTTCGCGTAGTCGCGGGCGAGCGCGATGCCGCGGCGCATGAGCGCGATCGAGCTCACGCTGTTCCACGTGCGCGTGACGTTGAGCATCGGCGCGATGTTCTTCACGCCGTCCGACGTGCCGCAGACGAGCTCGGCGCGAGCGCCGTTCAGATCGAGCTCGGCGGTCGGCACCTTGCGCGTGCCGAGCTTGTCCTTGAGGCGATTCACCGTGAGGCCGTTCGGCATGCCTCGCTCGTCGCGCGTCTCGAGGTAGAAGAGCGCGAGGCCTTTGCCGCCCGGCGGATTTCCTTCAGGCCTGGCGAGCGTGAGGGCCATTTGCGAAGCGATCGCGGAAGTGAACCATTTGCGCCCGTAAAGACGCCATTCGCCGTTCTGCTGCCGCGCTTCGGTCCGGCTGAGCCCGACATCCGAGCCTCCGGTCGACTCGGTCATCCACTGGCCGCTCGTCCAGAACGCCGCAGGATCGCGGCTCGTGAGATGCGGAACGGCGCGCGCGACGAGTGAATCGTTTCTCGCCGCGAGAAGCGCGGTGGCCGCGCCGTCCGTCATCGCGAGCGGACAGCTATAGATGTCCGTGGAAGGCGTGAAGAGGTACGCGAGCGCGAACTGGTGCACGCGTGAATATGCGCCGTGGCGGCGCTCGTAAGCAGCAGCGATGACGCCCGCTTCGGCCGCGATGCGCTCGGCCTTGCGCCACAGCGGCGTCACTTCGATGCGGTCGATCCGGTTGCCCCACGCGTCCCACTGGACGAGACGAGGCTCGTTCAACCGATCCGCGAGCTGTTCGCTGTAGAGCTCGCCGCCCGCACGAGCGCCCATATCCTGCAGTTGCGGCTCGATCGCCGCACGCACATCGGCGGGCAGCGCGCGCCGCAGATACGACCGCAGGAGACGGTCCTCTTCGTACTGGTTGCCGAGCTCGGGCGGCGGCTGAATGAAGGCCACGCGGGAATATTACAGGAGCGGCTCCTGTGCCCTGTGCCCGGGCGTCGCCATGAGACCAAAAAGAGACCTTCGCGTGATTTCCCTAAGAATGTCGCCCGCGATCATGGCGCCTCGGGTGCTGCGCTCGTATGCGCCCTTAAAAAACCAGGAGCTCACGATGAAAAAGACCATGACATTCGCAACCATTCTGACGGTTGCCCTTTTGAGCGGCGGCTGCGCGCAGATGCGTTCGTGGATGCCCAGCGGCGACACGGGCGCCACGTCCAGCGCCAGCGGCAGCACCTACGCCACCGGAGACGGCGCCGTAAACGTTCCCGATCCGGCGGGCACCGCCACTGAAGGCACCGGCTCGTCGAGCGGCAACGATGCCCTGCAGCGGCAGGCTTACAGCACCGGCGCGGGCCTCGACTGATCGACTTGCAGCAACGCGCGATCGACCTCCCGGATCGCGCGCTCCTCTCGACGGTCGCTAGCCGCGCAGCAGCGCGAGATCGAGCGGTCCGTCGAAAAGCGCCGGCACGTTTTTCAGGAACGCGTCGGCGCGTTCTTTTTTCCAGCCGCCGAATTCGACGTTGCGGCGGAACTTGTCTTCGATCTCTTCGCGCGACAGCGGCTCGTGCGCACCACCGCGAATGTGCGGCTGGCGTTCCTCGATCACACGGCCGTCTTTGAGCGTCATGCGGATGTGGCCGGTATACGCTTTCGGATACGGGTTGTCGGGATCGACGACGTACCGCACCTTGGAGGCGAGCGCGAGGATGCGCGGATCGCGCACGGTCTCTTCGGTGAAAGCGGCGAGACCGGCACCGCCGGTGATGAATGCGACCGCGATGTTGAAAGGCGTGCTGAACTTCGCCGCGTATTCGTTCGCAGGCTTGTGCTTGGATTCGAGCGGATCCCAAAGACGGTGCACGTAGCCTTCCGCTGTCTCGCATAAAACGTCGACGACGTCTTCGGGATCGATGCCCTTCTTCGAAAGGCGCACCGCGCAGTCGATGTAAGGCTGGTTCATGGTGCCGGTCGCATACGGCTTGAACGTGATCGCTTCCATGTACCACTTGCGGCCGAAATCCTCGGTAAGGACGTCGTAATTGCCTTCGACGCTGTGCGCGAAACCGTTGAAAAGCCCGTGGGTCCCTTCGAAAACCGTTCGCGGTCCGAGAAAGCCTTGCGAGCCGAAGCGCGCGGCCTGGAGGCCCGCCTGCGCGGCCCATCCCGCGTGCAGGCGCTTCGTCCACGCGCCTTCGGCGAGATACTCGATGATGCCCGCAGACAGGCTGCCTGCGATGCCGAGCGCGTCTACGGTCTTGCGGCGATCGAGGCCCATCGCGACCGATGCACCAAGCGTCGCGCCCATGGTCCCGAGAATGCTCGTCGGGTGGAAACCCGATTTGTGTATCGCCTTCGGGATCACCATCGAAAGGCGGCACAGGGTCTCGATGCCGGTCACCATGCCCACGAGCGCGGCGCGGCCGTCACGGCCGAAACGCTCGCACGCCGCGAGCACGGCCGGCGCGACCACCGCGCTGCTGTGTACCGGCCCGCCTTCGAAGGTGTCGTCGAAGTCTTCGCCGTGCGCGGCGGTGCCGTTGATGAGCGCAGCCTGCTCGGGCGCGAATTTCCGTTCGTGGCCGATGGCCGTACACGCACCGCTCGCGTCGATGCCTTCGATCACCGCTTTCACGTAGTCGGTTTGCCGCGCCGCGACGCAGAGCCCGACGACGTCGATGAGAAGCTCCTCGGCGCGGCCGCGCACTGTGCGCGGGACGCCTTCGGATGCGACGCGGCCGGCTTGCTCGGCTATCGTCTCCGCGACCGAGACCTTGGGAAGATTCGCTTTGTTCGCCATCTCTCGACCTTTTTTCGAATGCGTCAGAGCTCGTAGCCCGCTTCGGCGAGCAGGTCTTTTGCCGATTCGGCGCTGAAGCGTGCGACGAAGTCGGCCGCAACGCGAGGCTCGGGGCCGTCCGCGACCAGGCCGACCGAGTAAATCGCCTTCATCTGGAATTCGTCGGGCAGAGGACCCGCGTACGCGACACCCTTGTTCGGCAGGATCTCGGTCACCTGCGTGATACCGAGCTCGCCCTCGCCGGCGGTTTGCGCGAGCCACTTCATCGCCGCGTACCCGTTCGGAAAGAACTTGAGCCGAGCTCGTACTTCCTCGGTGATGCCCAGCCGATCGAGCATGCTCATCACGATCTTGCCGGCCGTGGCGGTCGCGGGGTCAGGGAACGCGACCGTGCTCGCGCCGCGGATGCGCGCGCTCAACTTTTCCGCGTTGGAGACGTCTGGAACCGCGCTGCCGGCGCGCACTGCGACACCCGTACCGACGCGGCCGAGATCGAATCGCGAGCCTGCCTTCACGGCGCCCGTGGCGATGAGCTCGTCGATCATCGGCTGAGTGAGGATGATGACGTCGGCGCGGTCACCTGCCGCGAGCTTCGCTTTCATCGCGCCGACCGCGCCGAAATCGGCGCTCACTTCGTTTCCGGTCTCGCGTTTGAAGCCTTCGATGAGGCGCTCGGTGACCGCCTGCGCGGCGCCCGCGCTCAGGATCCGAAGCGTCGCCATTACACCGTCGCAACCGCCGCTGCGATCGCGTCGCCCATGGCGCTCGTCGAGGCTTTGCCGCCGAGGTCGGGCGTCAGCGTCTTGCGCTCACGAATCACCTGCTCGACCGCGCGCGTCATGACATCCGCCGCTTCGACTGCTTTGGGGACATCGTGCTTGTGCCCGAGCCACTCCATCAGCATCTGGCCCGACATGATCATCGCGTACGGATTGGCGACGCCTTTGCCTGCGATGTCGGGCGCGGAGCCGTGCGTCGCCTGCGCCATCGCGCGCTCAGGTCCCGCGGACAGTCCCGCGGCGAGACCGAGGCCGCCGACGAGACCCGCGGCGGCGTCGGAGAGGATGTCGCCGAAGGTATTCGTCGTGACGATCACGTCGAACTGCTGCGGCTTCATCACGAGCTTCATCGCCATCGTATCGACGAGCACTTCGTCGTACGCGACGTCGGGATATTCCTTCGCGAGCTTGCGGCATTCCTCGGCGAACATGCCGCACGCGAGCTTGAACACGGTGTCCTTGTGGACGGCCGTGAGATGCTTGCGCGGCCGGGTGCGGGCGAGCTCGAACGCGGCGCGGGCGACCTTGCTCGAGCCCTGCCGCGTGATGACGCGGACGCCGATCGTCATGTCAGGCGTCGGACGGAACTCGCCGTTCCCCATGAACACGTTGCGGTCCGGCGGCATGCCTTCGTTGTTTTCGCGAACGATGACGAGATCGACGTCGTCGTAGACCGACGGCACGCCGGGCAGCGATTTCGCGGGCCGGATGTTCGCGAAGAGGTCGTAGTGCTTGCGCAGGATCGGGTGCGGGTTGATGAAGTTGGGCTCGTTCTTGCGGTAAGCCTGGTGGCCGATCGGTCCGAGCACCCAGCCGTCGAATGTGTCGAGCTTTTCCAGCGTGCCGGGCGGCAGCGTGTAACCGAGCTCGTCGTACGCCTTGCGCCCAATCGGCATCGGGTGCCATTCGATACGCAGGCCGCACTTGTCGGCCGCGGCGCGCATGACCTTGATCGTTTCCGGAACGACTTCGAGCCCGATGTCGTCGCCTTCGAGTATTCCGATTTTCAGTGCTCTCTCCACTTCGACTCCTGATGCGCAAAGGATTGAACGCCCTCGCGGCGGGGCTCGAATTCTAACAGGCTACAATTCGACCATGAAGCAACTGCACGCTGCACGCCACGCGCTCGAAGCCCATCTCATCCGCGGCTTTCTCGCATCGAACGGCATCGCCGCGGAAGTGCGCGGGGAATACCTGACGAGCGGATGGGGCGAGCTCCCGGCTGACGTGTGCTCGGTGTGGATCGCCGACGACGCGCAGTTCGCGCACGCCGACGAGCTCTTGAAGGCTTTTCTCAGCGGCAGCCTCGCCCGTCAATTCGGCGGCGAAGCGTGGACGTGCGACTGCGGTGAAAAGCTCGAAGGTCAGTTCACGGCATGCTGGCGGTGCGGGTCCGCTAAAAGCTGAAAACCGGGGACAGACCACGTTTTCCGCAAAACCGGGGACAGACCACCATTAATTGCGCCGTGGGACGTCCGGGGACAGTTAAAAGAGCTCTTGCTGATCGAGTATGACTTGAGATGGTTTGACCGGCCTTCCGCCGACGCCAGGTTCGACCCGACGCTGCAATGTCACCGAAATCTCACTTTTGAACCTCGAGTCACCCAGCGCGAAACCGCCATTCAGCGAGCGGCGGATCGTATCCAGCTCGTCCTCCGCAACTGCGGTTTCGAATAGCGCGCAATAAGCCGCGGCTCTTTGGTGCTCGGTCATCCCCAGCCCGACGAATACCGGATGGGGCGTCACGAATTTGGACGAAACCGCGCGGGCATTGGTGCGGTGGCTAGACCACGCGTAATCAGCTGGGCGTCTGACGATGCCGGCACGCACCGGGTTCAGCTCGATGTAGCGATAACAGCACAGCAGATAGTGCTGCTCCTGCACCAAGCTCGACCGAAAGCGGCCTTCCCACAATGTCCCGGACCGGCCATAGCTGCGGTTCACGAATTGCACGTAGCGCTGTCCCAGGTGCTTCATCAGGTTCGACGGTCCGTCAGCCGTCGCCGGCGTAAGCAGCAAATGCACGTGGTTCGTCATAAGAGCGTACGCGTGAATCGCGCATTCGAATCGCGCCGCCTGCTCCGCCAGCAGATTCAGATAAAGCGCGTAATCGCGATCCGCAAAGAAACACGCAGTGCGATTGTTTCCGCGCTGCACGAGATGAAGCGGACAACCCGCCAAGCGGAGACGAGCGCGTCGAGGCATAAGAGTGCGAAGCCGTGGTCGTTCGGCTCCTCAACGCGCACTCGCTACTGAACGTGCACACCTAGATCATTCGGCCGAAACCGTGGTCTGTCCCCGGTTTTCGGGTTTTAGCTCGCGAGGTTCTTCATCACGCGATACAGCGCGGACTTCGCTTCGAAGCCGACGCCCGGCACGTCGGGCATGTGGACGTGGCTTTCCTCGACCGGGGTGTCGTCGGCGAAGCCGCCGAAAGGCTGGAAGACGTCGGGATAGGACTCGTTGCCGCCGAGACCGAGTCCCGCTGCGATGTTGAGCGACATCTGGTGGCCGCCGTGAGGTATGCAGCGCCGCGACGACCAGCCGTTCTCTTGCAGCATCGCGAGCGTGCGCATGTATTCCACGAGCCCGTAAGAGAGCGCGCAGTCGAACTGGAGCCAGTCGCGATCCGGACGCATGCCGCCGTAGCGGATGAGGTTGCGCGCGTCCTGCATCGAAAAGAGGTTCTCGCCCGTCGCCATCGGCCGCGAGTAATGATTCGCGAGCTCGGCCTGGAGCGCGAAGTCGAGGGGATCGCCCGCTTCCTCGTACCAGAAGAGCTCGTACGGCTCGAGCGCTTTCGCGTATTCCACCGCGGTCGCAACGTCGAAGCGCCCGTTCGCGTCCACCGCGACGCGCTCGGGGGTGCCGACCACGTCGCACACGGCCTCGATCCGTCTGAGATCGTCGTCGAGCGATTCCCCGCCGATCTTCAATTTCACGACCGTGTAGCCGAGGTCGAGGTACTTGCGCATCTCGTCCTGAAGCGCCTTCACGTTCTTGCCGGGATAGTAGTACCCGCCCGCCGCGTAAACGAAGACCTTTTCGTCTGCCTCGCCGTTGCGATAGCGGTCCGCGAGCAGCCGATACAGGGGCTTCCCTTCGATTTTCGCCACGGCGTCCCACACTGCCATGTCGATCACGCCGATCGCCACCGAGCGCTCGCCGTGGCCGCCCGGCTTCTCGTTCGCGAACATCGTCGCCCAGATGCGGTGCGGGTCGAGATTCGTGCCGGCATCATCGATGAGCGATGCGGAATCCGCCTGCATGACGCGCGGAATGAAGCGTTCGGCGAGGAGGCCCGCCTGCGCGTACCGCCCGTTCGAGTTGAAGCCGTAGCCCACCACTCGCTTACCGTCGCGCACAACGTCCGTGACGACGGCGACGACGCTCGCGGTCATCTTGGAGAAATCGATGTACGCGTTGCGTATCTCGGAGGCGATCGGAACGACCGTCGAATGAATCGCGGTAATTTTCATATGAAGAAGCGAAACAGGAAGGAAGCGGAAGCGAGCCGCGATTTTAACAGACGCCCGCGGGCGGCTCTCCGGCGGCCGGCGCCTCTCCGACGCGCTGAACCTCCGCGCGTTCCAGCGGCAGGCACACCGTGAAGCGACTGCCCCGCCCTTCGCCTTCGCTGTGTCCGTGAATCGTGCCGCCGTGCATCTGCACGAGCGTTTTCGCGAGGGCGAGCCCGACACCGAGTCCGCTCTGGCTCGCGCGCTCGATGCGCGTATCGGCCTGCGCGAACATCCTGAACATGTCCTGCACGTGCGCGGGCGTCATGCCGATCCCGTTGTCGACGACGTCGACCTCCACGCGGTCGCCTTCGTGCCGGGCGCGAAGCTCGATACGCCCCCCCTCCTGCGTGTATTTGGAAGCGTTGTTGAGAAGGTTCGAAAAGACCTGCGCCAGCCGCGTCTCGTCGACGTCGAGCTCGACGTTGGCCGAATCGAGATCGACCACCAGCACCTGACGACGCTCGTCCACGAGCGGCCGCGCGATCTCGACCGCGTTCTCCAGGATCATCCGCAGCCGCACCGGATGGGTACGCAACGTGAGCTTCCCCGTCGTGATCCGGGAAATGTCGAGGAGGTCGTCGACCAGCCGTACGAGCTGCTTCACCTGCCTTTCCATCATCGCGCGCGCCGGATCGGCGAGCTCCGGCTGCGCCTTCGCCATCTTCAGAATGTGCAGCGCGTTACTGATCGGCGCGAGCGGATTGCGAAGCTCGTGCGCGAGCGTCGCCAGAAACTGGTCCTTCATGCGGTCGGCAGCGGCGATCGCGTCAGCGCGCGCGCCGATCTCAGAGAGCATGCCGTTGAAGGCGTCGACGAGATAGCCGATCTCGTCCGTCGTGGTTTTGTCGACCCGCAGGGAGAAGTCGCGAGTGTCGATCACGCGATGCGCGGTCTCCGCGACGGCGACGATGGGTCGCGTGATCCGCTTCTGCAGGAGCGTCGCGAAGACGACCGCGGCGGCGAGGCTCGCGAGCATCACGGCGGCGAGTATCCCCGCATAGTTCCTCACGCGCTCGGCGAGGCCGTACGTCGCCCGCAGGAACACCGCGCCGCGATAGCTGCTGCCTTCCACGATGCGCTTGGTGATGAGCACGCGGTCGCCCCGGACTTCGATGCGGTCGGCGGCGGCGTCGATGCGTTCCGGTACCCGTTCGCCGCCGTCCTCGCGGCCGAAACGGGCGAACAGCGCCCCTCGCTCGTCGTAAATCGCGGCCGCGAGAATCGCCGGCCGCGTGCGCAGGAGCTCGAGGTTCTGCTGCGCGGCGACGACGTCGTTGAACGCGAGCGCGGCGCCGCTCGAGAGCCCGAGAATGTTGGCCTGGGCATCGAGGTCCTGCACCCAGCGTTCGTGATAGGTGCGCGCTTCGTAGATCACGAGCGACACGCCGGAGAGCGACAGCGCGAAAAACGCGACCGCCACGACGAGGAGCAGCAGCTTGCCGCCGATGGAGCTCGTGATTCGATCGATCATCAGTGCAGCGCGTCGGCGCGGGCGTGCAGCGGCGCGCGGTACTCGCCTTTCTTCACGCGCACCGCGACGGCGAGGAGCCGCGAGCTGATGGCGAGCCCCGCACGCGCCGCTGCGTCGAGCGCGACTTCGAATTGTATGCGCCCGCCGCTCGGCACGAAGGTGATCGCCGCCCCTTTGTCGGAACCGTCGGGATCGTCCGTGATGATGAGGGTAGGCTGTTGGCGCGCGCTCTCCACGATCTTGGCCACTCGCTGTGTGTCGAGCTTCGGCGCATACAGCACGTGCACCGGCAGATCGCGTTCGTCCCTGACCTGCACGAGCGCGAGCTTGCGGCCCTGCGCCATGCGCTCGTTGACGATACGTCCGAGCTCGGACGCAACGGCGTCGTTCTGAGTCACGCCGATGAGGATCGGATCTTCGGCCGCCCGAAACACGGCTGCAGGCCACGTGACATATTCGAGGAAACGATAGATATACGCCGCCTTCACGCCCGCTTCGATCGACGCCTGCGCCGCGGCCGCGGTCGCGAGCAACAACCCGACGAGCAGACAGAGGCCTCGCGCCATCCTCATTTCATTCCTCATGTCGTCCTAGCGGCGCCAGAGGAGCTTCACGAAGACCGCGCGCTCGTATTCGGCGCGGGTCAGCGCGGCGCCCCACTCGGGATGCGTCGGATCGAAGAGGTTCTGCAGGACGAGCGACAGGTCGAGCTCTTTCGAGAGGCGCCAGCCGAAACGCGCGTCAACCGCGACATACGAAGGGACGCGTGGATTCGGCAATGCGCTCACGTAACGCAGCATCACGTCGAGCTCGTGACGCGGCGTGAGATCGAACGACGAACGAAGCTTCACCCAGCGGTCGGGATCGTTGCCGAGGCCGCTCGTCACGCTCGCGCTGCCGGGATCGGCACGCAGGCGCTGTCGCAGCTCGACCCACCCCGCTTCGAGCCGCCAGCGGTTCGTGGCGCGCCAGGTCGCCCACGATTCGAAGCCGCGCGTCGAACCGCTTATCCGGTTCTCGAACGTCGCGCCGAGCACCGGCTCCGAGCTGCGAAGCTTGTCATGGTCGTGATAGAAGCCCGTGATCGAATACGAGAACCGCGGCGTCGCCTGCGCGCGGTAACCGATCTCCAGGACGTTCGAGACCTCCGACACGAAGTTCGGCCCGCCCGCGAACAGGAACGGTGCTCGCGCGGGGATGAAGAACTCGCGGTCGATTCGGGAGGGCGCACGCACCACGCGCGACAGCGCGCTCCAGACGAGCCGCTCGGACGTCGGGGTCCAGGCAATACGCGCGCTCGGCAGCCATTCGACGCCGGTGTAGTCGTTGTGCTCCGCCTTCACCCCGAGCGTCAGCGCGAGCGAGGGACGCACGCGCCACTCGTTCTGCGCGAAGGCGCTGTACCACTGGAGATTGCGGCTCGACGGAAGGAAACCGAGCACCGCCGGCGCGATGTTCTGCAGGTCGTCGCGCGCGTAGCGGTAGGTGAACCCGTACAAAAAGTTGTTGCGCGTCCCGAGCTTCAGCCCGTGCTGAAACTCCGCGTCGAAGATGTCGAGCGTCTCGCGGATCGCACCGGGCTGCGAGCGCTCGACGCGGTCATAGTACGCCTGCGCCTGGAGCGTCGAGCCGCCGGCGGTCTGCTGCTTCCAGCGTACGAGGAAGTTTCCGCCTCCGAGATCACGCGATCCGCCCGGCGTTTGCTCGATGTTTGAGGTATAGACGTCGCCCTGCACCGTTACCGCGCGATCGGGGACATTCCAGTCGGCGCGGAATCCCGCCTGGTTGCGGCTCGAGGCATCGCGAACCGGCGTCCCGTCGGCGAGCCGCGTGTTGCCCTGCTCGGAATAGCGTGCATAAGCGCGGTAATGGCCGTTCGCCCCGAGCGTGCCTCCGTAGCGGACCGCGCCGAGCCCTTCGCGGGTTCCGCCGCCTGCCGTCACGAGCCCGCCCTGCGTATCGCGCGCCGGCCGCGTGACGACATTGATCACGCCGTTCACCGCGTTGGCGCCCCACAGCGTGCCGCCCGGACCGCTGATGACTTCGATGCGCTCGACGTCCTCGAGCATCACGTCCTGCGCTTCCCAGAACACGCCGGAAAAGAGCGGGCTGTAAACGATACGGCCGTCGATCAGCACGAGCAGACGATTGGCGAGGACGTTCGCGAAGCCGCGCGCGCTGATCGCGTACTGGTTCGCATCGGCCCTCGCGACGAACAGGTTGGGCGCGAGGCGCAGCGCTTCGGGCAGCGTGATCGCGCCCGAACGCCGGATGTCTTCACCGGTAATCACGTAAATGGAAGAAGCTGCGGAGCCGAGCGGCTCCTCGCGTCGGGAGACCGACGTCACGACCACGTTCCCGAGCTGCTCGAGCGTCAGGTCCGCGAGGTCGGCGGTCTGCATCGCAGCGCCGGCCGTTCCCGCGCGACACAGGAGCAAAGCCATGACGGCGGAATATCGCCGGAGCCGGCGCGTAGCTGTCAGCACTCCCGAACCGGGGACACGGCGGCGCCTGGGAGACATATGACCCACCCCTTTACAGCCCCCGACATTCTTATTGTGTCTGCGTCGGCGTTGCATCGCTTCGTTTTCGCGAACGCCCGGCCGAATTCTAGCCGCCGCCGCGCACGACTGGCTACCGTTCGCACACTGATTTTCCAGTGGTCTATGGACGCGTCGTTGCGCTAAGCTTTGGGTTGGCCGGTGAATGTGGCTCCGGAGGGTCGAGAGGGGCCGCCGCAACAGCTCCGACACGGCGCGGCCCGATCGTTCGCCGAAAACAGACAAGTCCTAGGAGGGCGTATGGCACGGCTCAATATCAATGGCAAGACGCACGACGTGCAGGTCGAAGACAGCACGCCGCTGCTTTGGGTGATCCGCGAGCAGGTCGGACTCACGGGAACGAAATACGGGTGCGGCGTCGCGCAGTGCGGCGCGTGCTCGGTGCACATCAACGGCGAAGTTCGGCGCTCGTGCGTCACTCCGGTGAGCAGCATCAAGGCCGATGACCGCATCGTCACGATCGAAGGGCTCGCGCCGAATGCGTCGCACCCGGTGCAGAAGGCCTGGGCGCAGCACGACGTCCCGCAGTGCGGCTACTGCCAGTCGGGCCAGATCATGGCCGCGGCGGCGCTCCTCAGCAAGAACAGGAATCCCAGCGACAGCGACATCGACCAGGCCATGACCAACATCTGCCGCTGCGGCACCTATCAGCGTATCCGCGCGGCGATCCATACCGCCGCGAAGATGAAAGCCTGAGGCGAGGAGGATCCGACATGAAAGCCACGACCAAAGCCGTTACGAATCTCTCCCGCCGCAAGTTCATCATCACCTCCGCCGGCGCGGCCGGTGGACTCGCCGTCGGCATGAAGCTGCCGTTCGTGAAGTCCGCTCACGCCCAGACCGGTCCCGCGCTCGCCGCGGGCAGCACCGAAGTGAACCACTGGATCGTGATCAAGCCTGACGACAGCGTGGTGATCCGCGTCGCCCGGGCCGAGATGGGCCAGGGCACGCACACCGGTCTCGCGCAGCTCGTCGCCGAAGAGCTCGAGGCCGACTGGAACAAAGTGAGCGTAGAGCCGATCACCGCCGGGCAGAACCTCGCGAGGAAGCGCGCCTGGGGCGACATGTCCACCGGCGGAAGCCGCGGCATCCGCACTTCGCAGGACTACGTGCGCCAGAGCGGCGCGGCAGCGCGCATGATGCTGCTGCAGGCCGCGGCCGATGAATGGAAAGTGCCGGTGGGCGAGCTCACCGTCGACAAGGGCGTCATCACGCACAAGGCGTCGAACCGAACGACGACCTACGGCAAAGTCGCCGGGGCCGCTTCGAAGCTCACGGCGCCGGACCTGAAGACCATCAAGCTCAAGGATCCGAAGCAGTGGAAGATCGCCGGGCATCCCGTGAAACGCGTGGATACCCCGCCGAAGCTCGACGGCAGCCAGATGTACGCGATCGACGTGAAGCTGCCCAACATGGTGAATGCCGCGATCATGCAATGCCCCGTGTTCGGCGGGAAGCTCGTCAGCTTCGACGACGCGAAAGTCGCGAAGATGCCGGGCGTCGTGAAGGTGGTGAAAGTCGACGACTCGACCGTCGCCGTGGTGGCCGACACGTGGTGGCGCGCGAATACGGCGCTCAAGGCGCTGCCCGTCAAGTGGGACGAAGGCGAAGGCGCCAAAGCGTCGACCGCGACCATCGCCGCCCATCTGAAAGAAGGCCTCACGTCGAACGACGCCTTCGCGGACATCAACGACGGTGACGCGCTGAAGGCTTACGCGGCCGCGCCGAAGAAAGTCGAAGCCGTGTACAGCGTGCCTTTCGTCGCGCACGCGACGATGGAGCCGATGGGCGCGACCGTGAGACTCACGCCCGAGAAAGCCGAGGTCTGGGTCGCCACGCAGAACGCCGAAGCGTCGCTCGCGACCCTTTCGACCACGTCGGGGCTGCCGCTCGCGCAGTGCGAAGCGTATCCGATGATGCTCGGCGGCGGCTTTGGCCGGCGCGGCGGCACGCAGGACTACGTGCGGCAGGCCACGTCAATTGCGAAGCAGCTGCCTCCGGGAACGCCGGTGAAGCTCATCTGGAGCCGCGAAGAAGACATGACGCACGACTTCTACCGGCCGATCGCGCAGTGTCTGCTCCAGGGCGGCATCGATGAGAAAGGCAATCTCCAGAGTCTGCGCATCCGGGTCTCGGGCCAGTCGATAAACGCGTATTTGAGCCCGACCGCGATCAAGGACGGAAAGGACCGCCGCCAGCTGCAGGGTCTGTGGCCGGAGCCCGGCGACGCGCAGATCGGCTACACGGTGCCGAACCTCCGGACCGAATACGCGATGCGCAACACCCACGTTCCGGTCGGTCCGTGGCGCGGCGTCAACACGAACCAGAACGGGATCTTCCTCGAAGCCTTCATGGACGAGCTTGCGAAAGCGGCGGGCAAGGACCCGCTCGAGTTTCGCCGCGCGCTCATGAAGGACCATCCGAAGCACCTCGGCGTGCTGAACGCGACGGCGGAAGCGGCGGGCTGGGGCAAGCCTGTCGCGCCGGGACGCTATCGCGGAATCGCGCAGTTCATGGGTTACGGCAGCTACACCGCAGCCGTCGCCGAAATCTCGATGCCGGGCGGCAAAGTGAAAGTGCACAAGATGTGGCTCGGCACCGACTGCGGACACGCGGTCAGCATCGACCAGATCAAGGCGCAGATCGAAGGCTCGGTCGCTTACGGCCTCGGCGCGGCGATGTTCCAGGAGCTGAACGTCGACAAGGGCCGCATCGTCGAGAACAACTTCCACAACTATCGCATCATGAAGATGGCCGAGATGCCCGAGGTCGTCAGCGTGATCGCGCCGACGTGGGACTTCTGGGGTGGTGTCGGCGAGCCGACGATCTGCGTGGCGGCGCCTGCGGTGATGAACGCGATCTTCGCCGCGACGGGCAAGCCCGTACGGACGCTGCCGATGAAGAACTCGAATTTGGTCTAACCAAATTCAAATTCTTCTGTGAACGCCTCGGAGGGAAACCCATGGTTTCCCTCCGAGACCTGGCACCGCCAGGTCGGGCCCGGCTCCGCCGGGCCGCGGGCCCAGTGAACAACTCAGAGGGAAACCCATGGTTTCCCTCCGAGACCTGGCACCGCCAGGTCGGCCCGGGCTCCGCCGGGCCGCGGGCCCAGTAAACAACTCAGAGGGAAACCCATGGTTTCCCTCCGAGACCTCCTTTCCTTTAGACGAGCGATGCTCGTCTTTTTTGTTTTCAGTCGAGGAGAATTGCGAACGTGGTGAACGCCGAGGCGATCGCGAGCATGGCGGCGCAGGCGACGACGAGGCCTTTCTGCACGACCGAAGCACGCCGCCACTTCTTCGAAAATCGCTCGCAGATCCGGCGCACGCGAACCTCGATCCAGTCGAGCGCGCTCGCCGCGGTGTACGACTCCTCGGCGATCAGACCGGCGCCCACGAACAGGATCAGGAATCCGGGGCCCGGCGCGGGCATCAGGATCAAACCGAGCAGGAACAGCGCAAAGCCCGTAACCAGGTATAGCAGCTTGGCGGCGAACGAGTGCCCTTCCTGCCGCCGCCGGCCGTGACGATCGCGGAAGCGATGGCCCGGTCTCGAGCGCTCGAACACGCGCCAGCTCGACTTGATTCGGGCGGCGATTCCGCCGCTGCCGTGTGCGTGGGCAGTCATGGGTCTCCTCGGTTGCAAGCGCCTCCGTGCAACAATGTGCGGCGGCGTCGTTTTCACTATGGTGCACGAAACAGACCCGATGTTTGTGGCACAAATGCCGGGAGACGTATCGATGGAGCCGTCATCGCGAGGCGCCGCAAGAGGTGACGTAACGCGGGACAAGCTTCGCGGCGTGCCTTCGCGATGAGGCGTTTCACTTGCCTCGCGGCGCTCGGCGTTTTGCTCGCTCACGCGTCCATCGCGCTGCCCGCGCAAACCGGCAGCCTGCGCGTCGAAGGCAACCGCTTCACGCTCACGACGAGCGCGGGAAAACGCCTCACGTCCAGCGATCTGGTCGGCGCCGTTTTCGAAGCGAAAGACGCGGACGGCGCCTCGATTACGGTGCGTCTCGACGCTGTCGCGCCGGCGGCGGAGCGTGCGAGTGTGCTCCTGCACACCTTCAGCGTGCGGGATCGCAAAACTGAAACATGGCAGCCGCTCTGTCACGCCGACGCTTCAGGCCGGCGCGCGGGCTTCCCAGTCGCGGGTCGCTGGAGCGCGCAAGGCCGCTTCGTCAAGGACCCGCAGACATGGTTCGTGACGTGCACGTCGGGCTCGCAGGGTAAGTGCATTCTGTGGGGCTACGACCCCTGGCGCCGCGGCCCCGGCGGCGAGGATCTCGCGCCGTACTACGAAGCATGCCAGCACCTGGTGCGCGCCGATTACGACGGCAAAGGCGCGGCGCACACGCGCGACGGCACCGAGATCGACATCTGGGACGCCGCCGGCATTCAGAAGCCCGAGACGCTCGCAAACCCCGACTTCAGCTTCGAGGCGGGCTGGGCCGCTGCGGGGGCGGTTTGCGTCGCGCGCACGCGCTGGCCCGATGTGCTCCCGCTACAGGAGCTTCTGCGCACGGCGCCACGGCTCGCGGCGAAGCCCTGCGATCCCGCAGAAGCGCGGCGGCGCGGCGCGATTCTGTTCAATCGTTCACGGTAGCGGGCCGTCATTCGGCAGGCGCAGCGGAAACTTGAGGCGAAGTTCAACGCGGATCGTGAATGCATCACGAACCGCTGTCGAATGATGTTGCCGGTGAAAATGGGGTCATCTAGATTTCATTTCGCGCACCCAAACCACCGTTGAGGAGATGCTCGAATGAAGACGATCCCGCTCATCCTGGCCCTCGCCGCCGCGATCGGCGCAACCTCCGCGCACGCGGCTCTCCCCAGAAACGGCACCGAACTGAACGGTCTGCGTCTGAACGGGATCACGCGCAACGGCCTGCAGTTCAACGGCCTGCGCACGAACGGCAGTCGCTTGAACGGCATCAGCGTGAACGGCATCAGCCGCAACGGGATCACGCGGAATGGACTTACGCGTAACGGCATCAGCCGAAACGGCATCACGCGCAACGGCATCACCCGCAACGGCTCGCGGCTGAACGGCATGCGCTTGAACGGCGTCCAGGCCCGGGGAACGAGCGGCGCCCTGTCGGTTCAGTCGATCACCCTCGCTTCGGGCGAGCGCATCACCCTCAAATAGCTTCTCGCCGTGTCGCCGGCTCAGCCGGTCTTGATCGGCTTCGGCGACACGTGCGTCTTACCCCTTCCCACGCGCTCGTACTCGGAGATCACCTGCGCTCCGAGGAGTAGCGCGGTCGCTGCGATCTCCAGGCTGAAGAGCACGACGATCGACGTGGTGAGCGAGCCGTAAACCAGGCTCACCTGCGAGAGCGTCGCGAAGTACCACACCAGCACGTGTCTCGTGACTTCCCATAGGACGGCGGCGGTGACGGCGCCGATCAGCGCGTGACGCAGCGCAAGCCGTCCCACCGGCATCACGAGGTAGATCGAAGTGAGCACGAAAATCTCCCCCGCGACTCCCAGCAGGTACAGCAGCACGCCCGACACCCCTCCGAGCGACCACACGTGCCCGAAGACGCGAACGCTCTCCTGCCCCACCGCCTGCAGCGCGGCGGAGACGAGCGTCATGACGAGCAGGCCCACGCCGAGGAAAAGGATGTAGCAGTACGGCAGGAGCGCCGACACGATGAAATGACGGTGGCGCACGCCGAAGCGGTGAAGGAAGATGACCGCCATCGCCTTCTCCAGCACCGCGAACGCGAGCGAGCTGAAGAAGATCATCGTGAGGAGCAGCACCCATCCGAGCACGTCGCGGTTGTCGAGGAAGCTCGAGAGCTCGCGGACGATCGCTTTCGACTGGCCGGGCACCACCCATTCGAGATAGCGCCCGAGCGTGTACATGAGCTCGCCCTGGCCGATGAGGTGCGAGAGCGCGATGACGATGAGGATGAGAAGCGGGATGAGCGAAAGCAGCGTGTAGTACGCGACCGCGCCCGCGAGGAGCAGCCCCTGGTTGGTCTTGAACGCTTTCAGCGTCTGGATCACGAACGCCCGCGGATTCCTCAGGACATACGCGCCCGGATGGCCGATCGCTTCGACGACGACGCCGCCGCGCCGCGTATCGGCGGCGGGCGCGGACTTCGGCTGCGGCGCCTCGCTCATTCCGCCCGGATTCCGGCGGACCGGATGAGCTCCGACCACGTTTTGGTTTCGGTCCTGATGCGCTCGGCAAGCGCCTGCGGCGTGCTCGTCTCGGTATCGAGCCCCTGCGTCGCCATCACCTGAAGCACGTCGGGGCGGGCGAGCGTTTTCGACGCTTCGTCGTGTATGCGCTTCACGACAGCGGACGGCGTTCCCGCGGGGACGAGGAGCGCGTACCACGTCGTCACGTCGAATCCCGGAAAGCCCGATTCCGCCATCGTCGGAAGCTCCGGCGCGACTTTCGAGCGCACGAGACCCGTCGTCGCGAGCGCCTTCAGGCGCCCCGCTTTCACGTGCGGCAACGACGAGGCGACGCTACCGAAAAGGACCTGCGCTTCGCCCGCGAGCACCGCGGCCGCGGCGGGACCCCCGCCCTTGTACGGCACGTGCACCATCTGGATTCCGGCCCGCTTCTGGAAGAGCTCGGCCGCGAGGTGCAGCGGGCTTCCGACCCCGGCCGAAGCGAAGTTGAGCGAGCGCGGTTTCTGCTTCGCGAGCGCGATCAGCTCTTTCACGCTCGACGCGGGAACGCTCGGGTGCAGGACGAGCAGGTACTGGGCGCCGGCGAGCTCGGTAACCGGCTGGAAATCGCGCTGGACGTTGAACGGCAGCTTGTAGAGGCTCGGATTGACCGTGAGCACGCTGCTGAAGCCCATGAACACCGTGTGACCGTCCGGCGCCGCGCGCGCCACCGTTTCCGCGGCGATGTTGCCGGCGGCACCGGCGCGATTGTCGACCACCCACTGCTGCCCCATCGCTTCGGTGAGGCGCGGGGTGATGATGCGCGCCAGCGTGTCGGCGCCGCCGCCGGGAGCGAAAGGAACGAGGAGACGAATCGGGCGGGAGGGATAGGTGTCGGCGAAACACGGCGACGCGAGCGTTATTGCAAGCACCGCCGCCTTCAGCATGCGTTCGTAGCATGCGCGGGAGCGCATCACGTCGGGCACCGCGTTACGACGCATCCTACGCGTGACCATCATCCGGCCTTCGTCAGCCGCACGATCTCGCCCGCGTCCGGCAACGTGTCGAGGCGCCACAGCGCGTCGAGCAGTCTATCCGCGCGCGCCTCGTCGAGAAGCTCGCGGCCGAGCTTGCGGTGCTTCGCTTCGATCTCGGCGTCAGTCATCGGATTCTTCCAGTGGCCTTTGTGGTACTCGACGACTGCACGGTGCGACTGGCCGCTGCGCGTGACGAGGTCCATCGTGCAGAGCATCGCCTCGGGCATTTTCGCGTCGGCCTCCTCGGTCGCCTTTACCTTCACGCGCCGGGTGAGGTCGAGCACCCGCGGATCGCGCAGGTAGGCGTCGCCGAAATGCTTCTCCTCGACTTCGCCGTAGAGGAGCGCGATCGCCACCGTGTACGGCATGCTGTGGTCCGCCGATTCGCGCGTCTTCGGCTCCCACTTGTCGATGTCGCCGGCCATGAGCTTGATCGCGGTGGTCACGGTCTCGATCCGCACCTCGGCGATGTCGTCGGCGAGCTCGACCTTGTTCCGAAGCTGCAGCGCCGCTTCGACGACCGTCTGGGAATACTGGCCGAGCGGGAAGCGCTTGATGCTGCACTCCATGATCTTGTAACCGCTCTCCCCTCGCGCGACGAGCGGCGAAGTCTCGGGGTCGAGTCCCGCTATGCGTTCGGCCCCGGCGAACGGCGCCAGCTCGAAAGGCTTGTCGCTCACCGCCTTGTAGTAGCCGCCGACGCCTTCGAACACCGGCGACGGACCGGTCATCCCGCGCGACGCGAGCATCGCCGCGAACACCGCGTTGCGACTCGCGTTGGCGTAGGCGCAGCCTTTCCACATCGAGACGTTGCCGATCCGCGTCTGGTAGAGCGCGACGTTCGGGGCGATGCCGAGGTTCAGGGCTTCGGCGGTCTCGCGGGCGTCGAGTCCCAGAAGCCGCGCCGCCGCCGCGGTGCTCGCCATGCAGCCGACGGTGACGTGGTCGAACCCGAGCGGTTTCAGGTCGACGGCATCGCAGATTCGGCAGAACACTTCGTACGCGATGACCGTCGCCGCGATCGCCTCGCGGCCGCTCCTGCGCCGAAGCTCGGCGGTCGAAAGGACCGCCGCGATGCTGTCGCTCGGGTGTCCCGATTCGCCGGTGCTCGTATAACCGTCGTTGAAGTCGAGGAAGCGGATCATGACTCCGTTCGCGAACGTGCCGAGGTCGGGGCTCGTGCGCTCGCCGTTGCCGATGACCGTGACCGCCTCGCTGCTCCTCACCGTCGAAGCGAGATCGCGCGCAATCCGCGCCGGCTCGCTCCAGTAGCCGCCGAGCGCGCAGCCGACGGTATCGACGATCAGGCGCTTCGCCTGGTGAACCACGTCGCTCGGCAGGTCTTCGTAACGCAGGCCTGCGACATAGCGGCTCAAGTGCTCTACGAGCGTCGTCATCTTGGAAGGGGTCGCACCCGGGAAAAGGGACTCGAAGGCAAGGCACTATCTTACCCGAGCGGTTATGACGCCCGGGAGCCGCGCTGCGGCTGTGTTATTTCCGCAACGCCGCCTCGCGATGCTCGATTTTTGTTGAAGATTCCATTCCACCTACAGGTGCAGTCTGTAGAATCATTTTGACGACGTACCGAAGACGAGGCCAGAACGAGCATGCCGCAGTCGCCCGCGCCCACCCCGGTGAGGCGCCCCGCGCAACCTCCAGCGCGCGGTTCGAAGGTTTTCTATGCGGTTCTGATCGTCCTCGGCATCCTCGTCGTTTCCTACGCGGGCTACAGCGAGTTCCAGGCTTCGCGTCTCCAGGCACGCTACTTCTCCGGTCTTGCGCGCGACATGAAGTTCGTCGTCGAGCCGGGCGCGAGCGCCTCGATCCGTTATCCCCAGAGCGGCCCTTACGACCAGCGGCTCGGCTACAGCGAGCTTCCCGCTTTCCTGAAGCGCCTGCAGGCGAAAGGCTACGAGATCGATTCACAGGCGCGCGTCACGCACAAGCTCTCGAGCCTCATCGAGAGCGGTTACGCGCCGCCTTATGGCGAGAAGACGCAGGCCGGACTGAAGGTGCTCGACTGCCGCAACGAAGCGATCTTCGATTTCACGTATCCCGAGCGCGCCTACAAGGACTTCGACTCGATCCCTCCGCCGATCGTGAAGAGCCTGCTCTTCATCGAGAACCGCGAGCTTCTCGACGCGACCTACCCCACGCGTAACCCGGCGGTCGAATGGAACCGCCTCGGAAAAGCGGTCATGTCGCAGTTCAAAAAGGTGGTCGACCGCGACTACGACGCGCCGGGCGGGAGCACGCTCGCGACCCAGATCGAGAAGTACCGCCACTCGCCTTCGGGGGTGACGTCATCGGTCATGGACAAGCTGCGCCAGATGTATTCGGCGACCTTGCGGGCGTATTCGAACGGCCCGGACACGTCCGCCGCGCGGCGCCGGATCGTTCTCGAATACCTCAACACCGTGCCTTTCGCGGCGGCGGCCGAGTATGGAGAAGTCACCGGTCTCGGCGACGGTCTCTGGGCGTGGTTCGGCGCCGACTTTGGTGCGGTCAACGACGCGCTCATGCGTCCGCCGGCGACCAAAGGTCGTGAGCTCAAGGACCAGGCGCGCGCGTACAGGCAGGTGATGAGCCTCCTCATCGCGCAACGCCGTCCGACGTGGTTCCTCGGTCCGGGCCGCGAGCAGCTCGCGGGACTCACCGACAGCTATATCCGGCTCGCCGGCGCGAGCAACGTCATCACGCCTGAGCTTCGCGATGCGGCGCTCGAGACGAAGCTCACGTTCCGCGACCCGCGCGCCGGTATCGCGCCGCGGGCTTACGTGCGCTCGTTCAAAGGTGCGACAGCGATCCGCAACCGGCTCGTGTCGACGCTCGAGACGCCGCGGCTGTACGACGTCGACCGCCTCGACGTGAAAGTGACGAGCACGCTCGATCTCGAGATGCAGGAAGCGGTCACGGGCGTGCTCAAACGTCTGCAGGACCGCGCGTACGTGAAGGAAGCGAACCTCGCGGAAGCGCGCCTCCTCGGCTCGGCCGATCCCGGCGCGGTGCTCTACACCTTCACGCTTTTCGAGCGCGGCAAAGACGCGAACTACGTTCGGGTGCAGACCGACAACTCCTCGCAGCCCTTCGACACCAACGAAGGCGCGAAGCTCGAGCTCGGCTCGACCGCGAAGCTTCGAACACTGGCGACGTACCTCGAGATCATGTCGTCGCTGCACGAGCAGTATTCCGGAATGACCGCGAGAGAGCTGCGTGGCGTCGAAGTCGATCAGCGCGACCGTCTCACGCGCTGGGCGATCGATTACCTCGCCGGCCATCCGGACAAGAGCCTGAGCGCCATGCTGCACGCGGCGATGGACCGCCGCTATTCGGCCGACCCCGGCGAATCGTTCTTCACCGGCTCGGGCATGCATACGTTCTCGAACTTCAAGCGCGAGGACGATTACAAGTCGCCGTCGGTGCGCGAAGCGTTGCGCGAGTCGATCAACCTCGCGTTCATTCGCATCATGCGGGACGTGGTGTATCACTACGTCTATCGCGCGCCGGACAACACCGGCCGCGTGCTCCAGGACCCGCGCCATCCCGACCGCGGCGCCTATCTTTCGCGCTTCGCCGATCATGAAGGACGCGTTTTCATCCGGCATTTCTACAAGAAATACCAGGGACTGAAGCGCGACGAGATCCTGCCCGAGCTGCTCGACGGCATCAGGCCCGCGCCGCATCGCTACGCGGTCATCTACCGGTCGGTCGTGCCGGAAGGCAACGTTCAGCAGTTCTCGAAGTTCATGCGTGCGGAGTTCCCCGGGTCGCAATTCTCGGACGAAGACCTCGCGGCCATGTACGAGAAGTACGGCGTGGACAAGTTCAGCCTCCAGGACCGCGGCTACCTCGCGCGTATCCATCCGCTGGAGCTCTGGCTCGTCGCCTACCTGCGCCAGAACCCCGACGCCAAAGTCGAAAAGATCATGGACGCGAGCCGCGAGGAGCGCCAGTCGGTCTACCAGTGGCTTTTCAAGAGCAAGGCGAAGGCCGCGCAGGACAGCCGCATACGCACGCTCCTCGAGATGGAAGCGTTCACCGAGATCCATAAGCACTGGAAGCGTCTCGGGTACCCGTTCGGCGCGCTGGTGCCTTCGTACGCGACCGCGATCGGCGTCTCCGGCGACAGGCCCGCGGCGCTCGCCGAGCTGATGGGGATCATCGTCAACGGCGGCGTGCGCCTGCCGACCTCACGAATCGAAGAGCTCCACTTCGCGAGCGAAACTCCTTACGAGACGATCGTGAGGCGCGCAGTGCAGCAGCCCGAGCGCGTGATGAAGCCCGAAGTGGCCGAAGCGCTCAAGGAAGCGGTCACCGACGTCGTCGAGAACGGCACGGCGCGACGGGTCAAAGGCGCGTTCAAGCTCGCCGACAAGACCGAGATCCGGATCGGCGGCAAGACCGGAACGGGGGACAACCGGATCGAAGTCTTCGGCGCCGGCGGACATCTCATCCGGTCCAAGGCCGTGAGCCGCACCGCGACCTTCGTGTTCTACATCGGCGAGCGCTGGTTCGGCGTGATCACCGCTTACGTGCCCGGGCAGACCGCGCAGAACTACAACTTCACGAGCGCGCTGCCCGTGCAGATCCTGAAGAACCTCGCGCCGGAGTTGAACCCGTACATCGATCCGGTGAATGCGAGAGGCTGCGGCGCTTCCGACGCGACGCGAGTGACGCAGAACAGCAGCAGGGCCACCGAAGCGACCCCCACCCCGGCCCGCCCGAATTAAAACCGGGGACAGACCACGGTTTCACGTGTCCTCGATTGGGAAAAACGTGGTCTGTCCCCGGTTTCAAGCGGCAGGCAGGAAATCCCGAACGTCTTTCTCCTCGCGCAGGCGCCATACGCGCGCGATGAGGCCTTTCAACTCGTCTTCGGTCGCGCCGCCGGCGTATTGAGCGAGCCGCAGCGCCTTGTCCTCGAGCTCGGGGCGCGAGAGGCAGTTGTCCGGATCGCCTTTGGGCGAAGCGATCTTTTTTTCGAACGTGCGGCCGTCGCGCGTCTTCACGGTCACGCGGCCCATCCAGCGCCGCGGATACGCGCTGTCGATCTCCGGGTCGAGCACCATCTTCACCTTGTCGTGGAAGGCGCGCAGATCGCGGTCCTTCAATGCGTCGTCGGTGAAATCCGCGAGCCCCGCCCTGCCGTAACGCGCGATCAGCGCGAGCACGAAACCCATCGAGAACTTCGACTGATGGATCGACTGCGGATCGGTGACGGGCCCGAGCACGTCGAGCGCGCCCTGGTGCACGTGAGCCGTGACCGACTCGACGTCTTCCGGCTTCACGCGATTTTCCTGCACGAGCGCGAGGAGCGCGTCCGCCGCGGGATGCGTATGACGGCACGACGCGTGAAACTTGAACGAAGTCTCCGCGAGCGCCCAGCGCGTGCCGAGGCCATCGGTGAGCCAGCGCGGATCGGCATCGCTCGACATCCCCGCGGCCATGCCCTGCGCGCCTTCGAGAATGCGGCGCGCGCCGGTGAAGCCATCTTTCGCGATATACGCGGCCATCAGACCGTCGGCCGCGGCTTTGGCGGTGTGCAACTGCTTGGAATCCGCCGCGTCGCGCAGGAACTCCCATAACCCGGCGGCCATCGTTCCGGCTGATCCGAGACAGTGCTGCGTCTGCTCGGCGTCGAGCTTGAGCGCGTGCGCGACACCCGCCGCCGCCGCGAGCTTGCCCGCCGTTCCGGTCGTATGAAAGATCTTGTAATGCGAGCGGCCGAGAAACTCCCCGACTCTCACGCCGCACTCGTAACCCGCCACGGCAGCGGCGATGAACGCCTTGCCGGAAAGGCCGGCGTGCTGGCCGGCCGCGAGGACCGCGGGAAACACGACCGTGCCCGGATGCAGCACGCTGCTGTTGTGCAGATCGTCCTGCTCGACGAAATGCGAAGACGCGCCGTTCACGAGCGCCGCGAAAAACGGCGAGCTCCTTCGGCGCGAGGTGAGCACTTCAGCTGCGCCGTTCGACGGTCCCATCAGGCGCGCGAAGTGCTCGATCGCCGCGATGGCGGTTGCGCTGCGGCCCGCAAGCGCCGAAGCGAGCCAGTCGAGAAAAAGCTCCTCGGTGCGCGCGACCACCGGCTCGGGCAGCGCTTCGTACCGGATCGAGGCGAGAAACGCCGAGAGCTCGCGCGTAGGTTCTTCGACAGCTTCGAGGGTTTCCGAACGGACAGGCATTTGCATCGCACGACTCCTCACGTGGAACCGGCGATTTTAAACCTGCGGCTCGGGACCGCGGGCTGGACGATCCCCCGCGACGAAGCAGCCCGCTTTCCCGGCGAAGGCGCTCATCTCGAGCGCTACAGCCGCGTGCTGAACGCGGTCGAGATCAACTCGACCTTTCACCGGCCGCATCGGCGCTCGACTTATGTCCGCTGGGCGGAAAGCGTGCCGCAATCGTTCCGCTTCTGCCTCAAGACGCCGAAAACGATCACGCACAAGGCGCGGCTCGTCGATGCAGGGCCGCTCCTCGACGCTTTCCTCGACGAAGCCTCGCCGTTGGGAGACAAGCTCGCGTGCCTCCTCGTTCAGCTTCCGCCGAGCTTCGCGTTCGACGCGGCGCTCGCGCGCACGTTCTTCAGCGCGCTGCGAAAGCGCTTCGATCGCGATGTGGCGTGCGAGCCGCGGCACGCGACGTGGTTTGCGCCCGGAGCGGACCGGCTCCTCGCGCGGCATCGAATCGCGCGAGTTGCAGCCGATCCCGTCACGCTCGAAGCCGCCGCGGAGCCCGGCGGCTGGAGCGGGCTGCGATACTTCCGCTGGCACGGCTCGCCGCGGAAGTATTACTCGAGCTATCCGGAAGAACGGCTCGCAGCGCTCGCTCAGACGCTCCAGCAAGCGCTGCGCGAAGGCCGCGAAGCCTGGTGCATTTTCGACAATACGGTGACCGGTGCGGCGCTTTCGAACGCCCTCGCGGTGCGCGCGGCCATGCAGTTGGCATGACGGTTGCTGTTGTCCGCCCAACTCGGACACCGGAGGCGCGCTATGGATGCGATGGACATGAAACGCTACGCCGCGGAGTTCGTCGGCACTTTCGTGCTGGTTTTCGCGAGCTGCGGGGCTGCGGTCATCGCAGGCGACATCATCGGTTTTCTCGGGGTGGCGATCGCGTTCGGCCTGTCGCTCATGGCGATGGTTTACGCGATCGGCCCGATCTCCGGCTGCCACATCAACCCCGCGGTCACGCTCGGGGTCATCCTTAGCAAGAAGATGGACGCGAGATACGCCGCGGGCTACATGCTCGCCCAGGTGCTCGGAGCGATCGCGGGCGCCGCGATCCTCCTCGTCATCGTCAAAGGCGCCCCGGGCGGCTACGACCCCACCGTCGCGGGTTTCGCGGCGAACGGATACGGCGACTACTCGCCAGGCAACTACAACATGCTCGCGGCGTTCGTCACGGAAGTCGTGCTCACGTTCATCCTCGTGTACACGGTGCTCGCGGCGACGGACATCCGCGCACCGGTCGGATTCGCCGGCATCGCGATCGGCTTCGTGCTGACGCTGGTGCACCTCGTCGGCATTCCGGTCACGAACACGTCGGTCAATCCCGCCCGCAGCATCGGCCCGGCGATTTTCGTCGGCGGCTGGGCGATGACGCAGCTCTGGCTTTTCATCGTCGCGCCTTTCATCGGCGCGGCCATCGCCGCCATGGCGTATCGCGGCACGCACACGCCGGCCGAAATGATCAGCGTGCGCGAAGCGGAGCAGGCGCTGAAGAGCGAGCAGGTCGAACGGCGGATGTAGTGCGGTCCCGGCTTCGCGCGAGGACGAGGACGAGGACGAGGACGGACATCGTCCTTCCCGACGGCGACAGCCGATGATCGGGAATCCACGCCGCCGGGGTCCCCGTCCCCGACAAAACCATTCGGGCGCAGGCTCTGGGCGCGGGGACGACGAATAATTCGTCATATGTAGCGCCGCCAGGCGCCTAACCGGGCCTCTTGCGCGGCGAGCCGTATCGGTAGATCCGCCGAAGCAGCGGTGTACGTTTACCCCGTGCTTTGCATCGCCGCCGCGATGCCGATGATTGTCAGCAGCATCGTCTCCTGCCACTGCGCTTCCGGCTCGTCTTCGCCCTCAAGACGTTCCATCAGCGCGACCTGCACTTTGCTGAGCGGCCGCAGCGTGGGATTGCGAAGCGCGACCGTTTCACGGACCGCCGGCGCGTGGCCGAGGAGCTCGTCCTGGCCGGTAATCCGCAGTATCCATTCGCGCGAGAGCCGGTGCTCTTCGCGCAGCCGCTCGTGCATCTTCGTACCGAGCTCGCGCGGCTCGACGCGTGCCGCATACCACGCCGCCGTCGCCATGTCGGCGCGCAGGAGCTCGAGCTGGGCGTTGTTGACCACCATGCGAAAGAAAAGCCAATCGCGGTACATCTCGGTCAGGAGCGCGACCCGTGCGGGATCGTCGCCCGCGTACGCCTGCATCGCGGCTCCGAGCCCGTACCAGCCCGGCACGACGTAGCGGCTCTGCACCCACGCGAACACCCACGGTATCGCGCGAAGCGCGTCGAGCCCCGAGAGACGTTTGGAGCGTGAGGCCGGCCGCGAAGCGATCGGTAGCCGCGTGATGTGGCCGATCGGCGTCGCCTGAACGTAGAAATCCCAGAACTCCGGATCTTCGTGGACGAGCGCCCGATAGACGCGAAGCGAGCTCTCCGCCATCGCCTGCATCGCGTCGCGCCACTCGGGCCGCACTTCGGCACGCGCGGTCTTGTCGCTCGAAGCGAAGAGCGCGGCGCTCACGATCTGCTCCATGTGACGATGGCCGAGCGGCGGCACACCGTAACGGAACGAGATCACTTCGCCCTGCTCGGTAAAGCGGATGCGGCCGTCGAAAGCGCCCGCGGGCTGGGACAGGATCGCGCGATTCGCGCGCCCGCCGCCGCGCCCCACCGTGCCGCCTCGTCCATGAAAGAAGCGCACGCCGATGCCGGCCTCGCGGCATGCGTCGGCGAGCCGCGCCTGCGTGTCGTAAAGCGTCAGGTTCGCGGCAAGAAATCCGCCGTCCTTGCTGCTGTCGGAATAGCCCAGCATGATTTCCTGGAACGTCCCGCGCGCTTCCAGATGGGTGCGATAGACCGCATCGGCGAAGAGCGTGCGCATGAGATCGACGCAGCGATGAAGGTCCTCGATCGTCTCGAACAGCGGCACGACGTCGATGTCGCTTTCGAGGCGCGCCTCGCCGTCGGAGAGTCGCCAGCGCACGAGGCCGCGCTCCTTCGCGAGCAGCAGCACTTCGAGGATGTCGCTCACCCCGTGGGTCATGCTGATGATGTAGGTCTCGACGCAGTCTCGCGAGAGGTGGCGCCGCGCTTCGCGCACGACGTCAAAGACCTGGAGCACGCGCTGTGCGTCTTCGGAAACGCTCGTCGGATCCGCAAGCAGCGGCCTCGGGTTACGAATCTCCCGCGTGAGAAGCTCGACTTTCGCGCTTTCGTCGAGCTCGTCGTAGGCGTCGCCGGGCTCCAGGAGACGCGCCGCGTGCAGCATCTCGTCGACGGCCGCGGAGTGCTCTTCGCTGTGCTGGCGGATATCGAGCGTGCCCAGATGAAAACGAAACGTCATCGCCTGCGCGATGAGGCTCGCGAGCGAACCGGACCGCGCCAGCTCGTCGCCCCGATTCGCTTCGAGGCTACGCCGCATGATCTCGAGGTCGTGCAGGAATTCGTCAGCGTCGCGATAGGCAGCTCCGCGTTCGCGACCCGCGGAGATCGCTCGAAAATCGCTGCGCGTGTCGAGCTCGGCGAGCGTCGCCTGCAGCCGGGCGTGCATGTAGACGAGCTTGAGCGCGTAAGGCTCGAGGCGGTACCGGCGGAGCTCCGAAGCTGAAAGCGGCGCGCGCTGGCCGTCCGCCTCGAGCGAGGCGACAAGGTCCTCGCTCACGCACACGAGGCGCGTGCTCTGCGTGAGCTCGCGGCGGAGCGCTTCGATCCGTGCGATGTAATGGCCGAGGATGCGCGCCTTGTGCCGTCGCAGAGTCTCCCAGGTCACTTCCGGCGTGACGTTCGGATTGCCGTCGCGGTCGCCGCCGACCCACGAGCGATAGCGGACGAACGGTCCGATCTCGAAAGTCTCGCCGGGATACGCCGCCGCGAGCGCTTCGTGCAGATCCGCGTGCAGCCACGCGACGATGTCGAAAATCGACCGCTCGAAGAAATACAGCGTGTTCGTCGCTTCGTCCGCGACGGTCAGCGGCGAAGCGCGAAGCTCGTCGGTCTGCCAGAGGGCCGTGAGCAATCGAACGATCGCCGCCTCCGCCGACTCGCGCGTATCGAGCGGGGCGTCGAGACGCGGCGCGTCGTCGGGCAGGGTGCGCTCGACCAGAGCAGCGGCGACCGCATGCAGCTTGTCGAGCACCGAGCGGCGGCGCGCTTCGGTGGGATGCGCGGTCAGCGTCGGCGTGATCTCGAGCCTTTCGATCAGCCTTCGCATCTCGACTGCGGAAACGCCGGCGTCCTTCATCGCCTGAACCGCTTCGCGCACCGATTCGGTCCGGACCGCGCGGCCTGCGCGAACCTGCCGCTCGCGATTCACGCGGACGATTTCCTTCTGCTCGGCGGTATTCATGAGCTGGAAGAGGATCGTGTACGCACGCACGAGCCGCTGCAGCACGCGCACGTCACGCAGCTCCGGCATGCGATCGAACAGCGTATGCGGCTCGGAATCGTCCGCCGCGAGGCGGCGTGCGATTTCGAGCACGCCGCTCTCCTGCTGGGTCCCGAGCACTTCACCGAGAAGACGATCGAGCAACGCGATGTCGTCGGTCAGCGCGCTCGAGAGATTGAACGCGTCGGGCTCGACGCCGAGAAAACAGGTCATCCTTTTCCTTACACGCGATTACGGATCGCGGCCGCGTGCTGCGATGCAATAGGCGTGCGCGACGGAACTTTCAGGTGACAGCGTAGCAGCGGCGGCGTTTAATGAAATTCGTCATCGCATAGCATCCGCAGGAGGTTGATCATGTCGTCACGACCGATCCGCGAGGTCATCCGCAATCAGTCGCTGCTCCACGCGGCGAAGACGATGTGCGTGACCGAAGCCGCCGAGCTCATGAAAAAGAACAGGGTGAGCGCGGTCGCCGTTCTCGAACAGAACCGGCTCATCGGCATCTTCACCGAGCGTGACGCCGTTTTTCGCGTGCTCGCCGAGCACCGGAAGCCCGACAAAACCCGGCTGCACGAGGTCATGACGGCCTCGCCGCAGACGATAAGCCCGGACCGGCCTGTAGGCCACGCGCTGCACATGATGTACGAAGGGGGTTTTCGCCACGTCCCGGTCGTGCAGGACGGCGTTTTCGTCGGCATGATCTCGGCGCGTGACGCCCTTTCCTCCGAGCTCGCGGAGTTCAAGTCCGACGTGCTCGAGCGCGAGCACATCGCGGAAATTCTCGGCTGAAGCGCCGCTCCTCGAGCACGGCGACGACGGGCGCGTGACGCTCCGCGCGGTTTCGCGTGTGCTCGCGCTGGTGATGCTCGCCTCGCTCGCGCTCGCCTTTACGATCCCGCGCATCACGCAGGATCCGGCGTATCACGAATTCTTCGATACGCGCACCATCGCCGGTGTCCCTAATGCGCTCAACGTCCTGTCGAACGCCGGGTTTCTCGTGGTCGGCCTGATAGGGCTCGCCTTCTGCCTGCGCGGCAAGCCGCCCGGCGCGCGAGCGTCGTGGATCGTGTTCTTCACCGGCGTCACGCTCGTGACGTTCGGCTCTGGCTACTATCACTGGGCGCCGGGTGACGACGCGCTGACGTGGGACCGGTTGCCGATGACGATCGCGTTCATGGCGCTTTTCATCGGAGTTGTGACCGAGCATCTCGACTCGCGCGCCGAACGTTATCTGCTGCCGATCGCGCTCGCCGTCGGTATCGTCAGCGTAGCGTGGTGGCGCTCCACCGGCGACCTGCGGCTTTATGGATGGGTGCAGTTCGCGCCCATGCTCGGGTTGCTCGTGCTGCTTGCGCTTTCGCGCGGTCCTTACGGCGGCCGGCGCTTGCTGGTCGTGGGCTTCGCCTGCTATGTCTGCGCGAAGCTGGCCGAGCTGTTCGACGCACCGATTTTCGCCGCGACTGCGGGCGCGGTAAGCGGACACACGCTCAAGCACCTCCTCGCCGCGCTGACGCCGTTGTGTGTCTATCTGATGCTGCGGCGGCGTTCGGCCTGGGTTCCCGATCGTGCGGCTGCCGCCGTCGGGAACGACGATTAATTTTCGTCGTCCCCGCGCTAGAGCGTGCCCCCGAATGATTCTGTCGGGGGCGGGGACCCAGGCGTCAAACTGCGCCGGCGCTTCGAAGCTTCGCGATTTCCTCGCCCGCGAACCCAAGCTCAGCAAGGATCGCGTCGGTGTGCTCGCCCACGCGCGGAATCGGATCCATGCGAGGCTCGACGCCGCTGAACGACGCCGGCGGCAGCACCGCGGGAATGCGGCCGGCGGGCGAATCGACTTCGCGCCAGCGCTTACGCGCCTGAAGCTGCGGGTGGTTCCAGACTTCTTCGGGCGTGTTGAGGCGCGCGTTCGCGATGCCAGCGTCGTCGAGGCGTGAGACGACCGCTTCGGCAGTGAGATCGGCGAAGACGCTCTCGATGAGCGCCACCACTTCGGCGCGCGCCGCGGTGCGCTTCGTGTTGTTGTCGTAGCGCGGATCGGTCGCAAGCTCGGGCTGCTGAAGCACGCCCTTGCAGAAAGACGCCCATTCGCGCTCGTTCTGGATACCGAACATCACGTGCTTGCCGTCGCCGGCGCGAAACCGCCCGTACGGCACGATGGTGGCGTGATCGGGGCCGCTCCGCTTCGGCGCGCGCCCGCCGAAGTGCGTGTAATAGAGCGGATGGTTCATCCACTCCACCATCGCTTCGAACATCGTCACTTCGATGCGGCGGCCCTTGCCCGTGCGCTCACGCTCGTAGAGCGCGGCGAGGATCGCGGCATAAGCGTGTAACCCCGTGCCGATGTCGGTGATCGAAATGCCGACTTTGCTCGGCGCGTCTTCCGTTCCGGTCACCGACACCACTCCGGCTTCGCTCTGCACGAGGAGGTCGTAGGCTTTCTTCTTCGCGTACGGACCGCTGTCGCCATAACCGGAGATGTCGCAGACGATGAGGCGCGGATGCTTCGCGAGAAGCGCGTCGGCGCCCAGCCCGAGGCGGTTTGCCGCACCGGGGGCGAGATTCTGGATAAAAACGTCTGCTTTCCCGATCAAGCGTGAGAGGACATCGGCCGCCGCCGACTGCTTCATGTCGAGCGTGAGGCTTTCCTTCGAGCGATTGAGCCACACGAAGTAGGCCGACTGGCCCTTCACCGATTCGTCGTAAGCGCGCGCGAAATCACCCACCTTCGGCCTTTCGATCTTGATCACGCGCGCGCCGAGGTCCGCAAGCTGGCGCGAACAGAAAGGCGCCGCGACGGCCTGCTCGAGGGAAACGACGGTGATGTTTTCGAGTGGGAGGGTCATGGTTCGTGCGTTCTAAATTCAAAATGGGTCCTGGCCTGCGCCAGGACGACGAGATCGTCATGCTGGCGAACGCCAGCATCCATTTTTAACCGGGTCGGTCTTCCGTCGGAAAGTTGGCGAGCGCCTTCAGCCGGAGCTCGAGCCACTTGACGGTGCGCTTCCACGCGTCGGCCGCGGCGTCGGTATTGAACGACGCGCGCTCGTCGCAGAAGAAACCGTGCTCGGCGCCCGGATAGACCACGACCTCGTGCTCGCGAGGCTGCATCGACAGGCGGGTGCGAATCGCTTCGACTTCCGCCTGGGGGATGCTCGCATCCTTCTCGCCGAAGAGCATGAGTACGGGCACCTTGATGCGAGCGGCTTCGGTGAGCAGCGGCTCGAGCTTCAGTCCTTCCCTGCGGTTCACGATTCCGCCGCCGTAGAAGCAGACCGCGGTCGCTACGTCCGTGCGGCATGCCGCGAGGAAAGCCATGAAGCCGCCCACGCAGAAGCCGACGGCGCCGATGCGGCCGCGATCGACCGCGGGGTGCTTCGAAAGGTAGTCGAGCGACGCGCGGAGGTCGCTTTCGATGCCTTCGTTCGTCAGCGCGGAGAAGGGCTCGCGGCGTTTCGCGTCGTCATACGCGAATGCGAGCATGCGTCCGCTGCGGTGATACATGTCAGGCGCGAGCACCGCGTAGCCTTCGTTCGCGAAGCGGCGCGCGACGTCCTTGATGTGTGAGTTGACGCCGAACGCTTCCATGAAGAGAACGAGCGCCGGCACCGGTGCATCGCTTTCGGGGAGGACCTGAAATCCGTCCATGCCTCCGTCGATGGTGACGATGCTTTCGTTGAGGTTGTAGCTCATGAGGTCTCCGCGTCAGAAAGACCGAGGCATGCCCAGGACGTGCTCCCCGACGTACGAAAGGATCAGGTTGGTCGAGATCGGCGCGACCTGATAGAGCCGCGTCTCGCGAAACTTGCGCTCGACGTCGTACTCCGCCGCGAAGCCGAATCCGCCGTGCGTCTGCAGGCACGCGTTCGCGGCTTCCCACGACGCATCGGCGCCGAGGAGCTTCGCCATGTTCGCCTCGGCCCCGCACGGCTTGTGCGCGTCGAAAAGCGCCGCCGCCTTGAAGCGCATCAGGTTCGCCGCTTCGACGTTGACGTAGGCCTTCGCAATCGGAAACTGTATGCCCTGGTTCTGGCCGATCGGACGGTCGAAAACAACACGCTCGCTCGCGTACTTGCGGGCGCGCTCGATGAACCAGTAGCCGTCGCCGATGCACTCCGCGGCGATCAGGATGCGCTCGGCGTTGAGCCCGTCGAGAATGTACCGGAAGCCCCTGCCCTCTTCGCCGATCAGGTTCTCCACCGGCACTTCGAGATTGTCGAAGAAGACCTGGTTCGTCTCGTGATTGACCATGTTGCGGATCGGCTTCACGACGAGCGACTTGCCGGCTTCGCGCACGTCCACGACGAAGATCGACATGCCTTCGGACTTTCTCTTCACCTGCTCGAGCGAAGTCGTGCGCGCGAGCACGATCATGAGATCGGAATGCTGGAGGCGCGAGGTCCACACCTTTTGGCCGTTGATCACGTAGCGGTCGCCCTTGCGCACCGCGGTCGTCTTGATCTTGCTCGTGTCGGTGCCCGCGGTCGGCTCGGTCACCGCCATCGACTGCAGGCGAAGCTCGCCGGTCGCGATCTTCGGCAGGTATTTACGCTTCTGCTCGGGCGAGCCGTGGCGAAGCACCGTCCCCATGTTGTACATCTGCCCGTGCACCGCGCCGGAGTTCGCGCCCGAGCGATTGATCTCTTCCATGATCACCGAAGCTTCGGTGAGCGTGAGGCCTGAGCCGCCGAACTCTTCGGGAATCAGCGCGGAGAGCCATCCCGCTTCGGTGAGGGCGTTCACGAACGCTTCGGGATAGCCGCGCTCGTCGTCTATTTTCTGCCAGTACGCGCTGTCGAACTGATTGCACAGCGATCGCACACCTTCGCGAACCTGCGCGTGCGGATCGTCGGGACGGTCGAGAGAGTTCATGGAGAGACGGGAAGATCGATAGCGGGGAACGGAAGTATACCCCGCGTAACAGCGCTCACCTTCGGCTCGCGACGAATCCGTTCGCGGCAAGAAACTCGATCACCTGCCGCCGCGCATCGGCGAGCGCGTCGGCGTCGTAACCGAGACTCATGCCGAGCACGGTGCGATCGGGAAGCGGCATGTCGAAGGTATGCGGCGCCCGCGGATAGAGAACGAGCGTAAGCGGCGGCGCATCATTCGGCTGCGAGGCCTTCATACGCTCGCAGTGATACGCAGGCGTCACCGTGTCGGCTCTGCCGATGAGGACGAGAAGCGGCGCGTAGAGGCGGCTCGTCACGTCGCTCTGGCAACCTGGATAGAGCGCAATCGCGACTGCGAACGGCGGCTCGTGGCGTGCGCTCGTGCGCAGCGCGGCGAGCACGGTGCGCCCGCCGTTCGACATCCCCATCACCGCGACGTGCGCAGAATCGACGAACGGCTGCGCACGCAGCCACGCGTGCGCGCTGTACGCGTCGTCGGCGCGGCGCACCGCCCAGTTGGCGGCGCCGCGGGTGCAGACCTGCTCGACCCCGCGCGGCGCGAAGCTGTCGACGACCGCGACGCCGATTCGCTGCTCGAGCAGGAGCTCGGCCCACGGCTCGACCCAGCGGCTCCACATCGCTTCCTGCCTGAGGCCACCGCAGCCGTGCAGGAGCACGACGAAAGAAAACGGACCGTCACCGGGCGGCCGGTAAAGCGTCGTCGGGAGCGAGCCCTGCGCCGCGCGAGCGCCCCGTTCTTCCGGCGCGCCCATCTGGAAAGCGTCGGCATTTCCGGGCTGCCATGGAACGAGCACCGATTCACGCGCCGCGCCGTGACTCGTAAGCGGCGTCATCGCCAACGCGACGAAGGCGAGCCGAGTTAACATCGAGCGCATTCGAATCAACATTTCGTTCAAGCTCGAGGAGGATCGGATGTTCGTCACACGTCATTTCATCAGCGCGATCGTGCTCGCCGCAACTGCGGTGCTGTCGGTCTGGCCCGGATTTGCGTCAGCGCAGTCGTATCCTTCAAAACCGGTGAAGGCCATCGTCGGCTTTCCGCCCGGCGGCGGCTCGGATGCGCTCGCTCGCCTCATCGCGCAGGCGCTCACCGACAGGCTCGGCCAGCAGTTCGTCGTGGACAACAAGCCGGGCGCGAACACCATCGTCGGCACCCAATACGTGCTGAGCCAGCCTGCCGACGGCTATACCCTGCTCTTCGTCTCCGCGTCGTTCGCGATCAACCCGAGCCTTTACAAGCTCACGTACAACATCGAGAAGGATTTCACGCCCGTCACGATCATGGGTATCGTGCCGCTGCTTCTCATCGTGAACAACAATTTTCCCGGGAAATCGGTGAAGGACCTGATCGCGCTGGTGAAGTCGCAGCCGGGCAAGCTGACGTATGCCTCTTTCGGTACCGGCAGCGCCGCGCACCTGGCGGGTGAAATGTTCCTCGCGATGACCGGGACCGATATGGTCCACGTGCCTTATAAGGGCAGCGCACCTGCCGTCATCGACGTCATGGGGGGACGCGTGACGATGATGCTTCCAGGCATCGGGTCCGCCATCAACCTCGCCCGTGAAGGTAAGCTCAAGGCGCTCGCGGTCTCCACCGCGAAGCGCGTCTCCGGCGCGCCCGACATCCCGACGATCGCAGAATCAGGCGTGCCCGGCTACGACGTCGCGACGTGGGAATCGATCCAGGTGCCCGCCGGAACGCCCGCCGACGCGGTCGCGAAGCTCAACGCCGCGGTGCGCGAGGCCATCGCGTCGAACGACGTCAGGCAGAAAATGATCAATCTCGGCTTCGAGCCCGACGGGATGAAATCCCCCGCCGAGACGGCGCAGTTCGTCCGCAGCGAAGCGGCGAAATGGGCCCGCGTCGTACGCGAACGCCACATCAAGGTGGACTGAGGCGTGAGCGCACCGCAGGTCACCATCATCGGCGCCGGAATCGTCGGCGTGAGCGCGGCCGCGTGGCTGCAGCGCGAAGGGTTCGGCGTGACGCTCGTCGACTCGGGCGGCATCGGCGAAGGCGCGTCGTTCGGTAACGCCGGCAACGTAAGCCCCGGTGCGGTCGTGCCGTATCTCATACCCGGCGTATGGAAAGAGCTTCCCGGCTGGCTGCTCGATCCCGAGGGACCGCTCGCGGTGCGGCCCGGCTCGTTGTTGAAAGTGCTGCCCTGGCTCATGGCCGCGGCGAGATCGAGCGGCGCTGAAGCCGCGCTCAAAACGTCGCGCGCGATGCACGCGCTCCATCGCGGAACGTTCGAAGCCTACGACGTGCTCACGCGGGGCACCGAAGCCGAAGGCCTCATCGAGCATTGCGGCCAACTTTACGTTTCGGAGCGCGAAGGCGGCGCGAAAGGCTCGGCGCTCGCGCAGAAGATGCGCGAAGACGCCGGGGTCAAATCGGTGCCGCTCTCAGCCGGCGAGATCCGAGATCTCGAGCCCACGCTCGCACCGATCTTCAAAAGCGGCATGCTCCTTCCGGACAACGGCCGCTGCAAGAATCCCCACGATCTCGTGCGAGGGATCGCGCGGGACGCCGAGCGCAGAGGCGCGAAAATCGTCCGCGGCAAAGTGACCGGATTCGAGCTGAACGGCGCTCGCGTCAAGAGCATTCTGATCGACGACAAGCCGCACGCGGTCGAGCGCATCGTGATTGCGGCAGGCGCGGCGTCGGGCGAGCTTACGGCGAAGCTCGGAACGCGCATCCCCGTCGAAGCCGAGCGCGGCTATCACATCACGATCGGCGAGCCCGGCGTCATGCCGCGTTTGCCGGTGAGCAACGTCGACGCGAAGTTCGTGTGCGCGCCGATGAACATGGGACTGCGGCTTGCGGGCACGGTCGAGTACGCGGGGCTCGACGGTCCGCCCAACTGGAGACGCGCGCAGCTTCTGGAGAAACAGGCGCGGCGCATGTTTCCGACTGTGAAGATGGAAAAGGTGACGCGCTGGTCGGGGAATCGTCCGAGCCTTCCGGATGGTCTGCCGGTACTCGGCGCGGCGCCGAAGTACGACAATGCGTTCTTCGCGTTCGGCAACTCGCATTTCGGCATGAGCGCGGGACCGGTGATGGGTAAAGTCACCGCCGAGCTCGTCGCGGGCAAGACGCCGTCGGTCGACGTGGCGCCGTTCAGTCCGATGCGGTTCCGCTGATCGAGAGATTCGCACAAGGCCGGCGCGGCACCCTGGCCGCGCCGGGATCGTTACGGCTCTCTCATGCTTCCCTCACTCCCGGAAGAAGTGATGGCGATCGCTGCCGTCGTGGAAAGCCGTTCCGCATGCAGCAGTTCTTGAAACCGGCGGCCGGAGCCGCACGGGCATGGGTCGTTGCGTCCGAGCTTTTCGAGAAGCTCCTTGTCGCCGTTCACGACGCGCTCGCCGCGTTTGACGCGCGCCTCGGACGGGAAGCCTTTGCGACGCTTACTCGTGGCCTCGAAACCAGAAGGCGTCGAGGTGCTTGGGATGCGTTTTCATGGCACACCTCCGCTTTGTGAATGCCCCGAAATGAGGGCGGCGGATTATAACCAGCGCATTTGGCACTTCGCCAGCGTCACGAAGGCGTACGACCGGCGATCCGCACATCGGAAATCCAGTTCCGCGCTCTGCGCGCGAGACGCGAGCCGAGATCCTCCCCTTCGAAGCTCGCGGAAGCGCGTTGCAACGCGGACGGTTCGACGTTGCTGAACGTATTCACGTTGACGACGGCGTAGCGTCTGCCTTCGAGAACGCACGTGACCATCGGCACCACGCCGCACTTCGCGCAAACGTGGAACTGCGCGGTCTTCGTCCCGAACTCGTAAACCGACACAGCGTTCGAGTCGTCGATCTCGATGCGCAGCCTCGCTTGCGGATGCGACGTCCATACGCCGCCGTGCTTCGTGCAAAAGGTGCAGTCACACGCACGGGCGGGAATGTGCGGCGCGTCCTCGGGCCACTCGAGCTCGTATGCGATGTTTCCGCAGTGACATCCGCCTTTGATATTCATTCCGATACCGTTCGAAAAATGACAACTGCACCAGGAGCAGCCCGCTGCGAGCTGCATGCGAGCCTATGCGCCGCCAAGCCGCGCTTTCACTTCCTCGTCGCTGAGCTCCGGTCCGGTCCACACGATCGCTTTCGAAGCACCCGCGCCTCGGGCAAGCTCCAGTAAGAGGCGTTCCTCGACGTCGGAGAGACCGCCTTCGATCATTTCGAGCGGATGCATGACGATCTGCGGCGGCGGCCTGAACAGCCGGTCGTGCTCCGCGCTCTTCAGCGCGGCCTTGAATGCCTGCGCGGCAGCGGAGAAGTCGCAGACCAACATCCGGGCGTTCGAAAAAGGCGTCTCCGCCGGGTGAGACGTTTCGGCGCCGGTGCGAACGTGGCGTATTCGAAACTCGTTCCGTCGCACTCTGACGTACACCGGGTTCGGAAAAATTTTTTCGAAAAGAGACATCCACACGACTCCTCCGCGTCCGCTTCGTTCGCACCACGAGATTGACACACCACGGCGTCCTGCGCAGCATCCGGCACGCCGGCACATCGTCGCGACGAAAGCCGGTAAGATCGGCGGCTCGCTGCACGCACGCGCCCTCCGCAACGATATCCACGGCAATACACATCATGAAAGTCGTCGAGTACCTGCTTCAGACGCTGGAGAAGAACGGCGTCGATACCCTTTTCGGCAATCCGGGAACGACCGAGATCCCGCTGGTTCGTGCGTGCGAAAAGCATCCGAACCTGCGTTATGTCGTTGCGCTTTCGGAGGTATCGGCCACGCCGATGGCCGACGGCTACGCGCGCGCGATGCGCAAGCTCGCCGTGGTCAACCTGCACGTCGCACCAGGGCTCGGCAACGGCATGGGCGCGCTGTACACCGCCGGGATTGCCGGCACACCGCTCCTCGTCCTCATCGGCGGGCAGGACCGGCGCTTCCTCCACACGCAGCCGATCCTGTGGGGACCCGTCGAGCAGATGGCGCGTACGGTGTGCAAACAGGTTTTCGGACTCAACACGCGCTACGACGCGGCCGCGAACGTCCGTCGCGCGCTTCGTGCGGCGCTGACGCCGCCCTACTCGCCCGTCGCGCTCATCTGCCCGCCGGACCTTCTCGAACAGGACATCGCCGAGACCCCTAAAGCCGTGCACGCACCGGCACTTAGCGCGCTCGATGAGCGAAACGCGGATGAGTACGCGCGCTTCCTCGGCGCCGCCCAGCGCCCGGTCATCATCGCAGCGGAGGACGTGCACTGGACCGGCGCGAGCGCGCCGCTCGAAAAGCTCGCCGAACGGCTGCACGCGCCGGTTTATGCAGCGCCGTATACCGGCGTGCTGCCGATTTCCTCGAAGTCGCCGTGGTACGCCGGGTATCTGCCGCCGAGCATCAGCCAGATTGCGACGCGCCTGGAAACGCACGACGCCGTGCTTTTCGCCGGCGGCCGGGGCTTGCGGACGACGCTGTACAGCGAAGGGGTGCTGCCCGCGCGTAAAGCGTGGATCGGTAACGATGTGGGCGTGCAGGCGACGGAAGGCGAATTCGAGCTTGCTTTCGTGGCCGATCTCGCCGGATCGCTTACGTCGATTGCGGAGCGGGTCCCGCCGCGTGGCGCGGCTTTATCGACTACACCGGCGCGGATCGCTCTGGAGCTGCCGGAGCGCTCGACCGGCGCGCTGCATCCCACGCGCGCCGTCACCGCGCTGCTCGAGCGCTACGCCGATGCGATCTGGTACGACGAGTCCGGCCTTTCGACTTCCGACGTGCGGCAATGGATGGCGCTCGACGCCGGCGAATACATCGTGAACGGCAGCGGCGGGATCGGCTGGGGTCTCGCTGCGGCGGTCGGCGGCGCGATCGGCCAGCCGCAACGCCGGATCGTCGCCGCGATCGGCGACGGCTCGGCGCTTTACGCGTCCGAAGCGCTGTGGAGCGCCTCGCACCACGGCGCGCGCAACATGCTCCTCGTCGTGTTCGCGAACCGGCGCTATGCAACGCTCAACGAAGCGGCCGGCCGACTCGCGGGCGGCGAGCTCCGCGCGTTCACGATCGAGCCTCCTGTGCTCGATTTCAGCGGCCTGGCGAAGCTTTACGGCTGGCGCTATGCGCGCGCAGCGACCGAAGACGAGCTGTCTGCGCTACTCGCAGGCGATGAGCTGAATGCCGAGAACACACTCCTCGAGCTCGTCCTCGATCCGTCGCTCAAGCCCGTCACCGCCTCGCGGCATTTTTGATCGTATGCAGCGCCGCAAGGCGCTTAAGCGGGAGTGTTGCGCGGCGAGGCCGCGGCGACAGCCGAGCCGAAGCAGCGGGCTGGATTTTCTACTTGTCCGGACAAGTTGACAGCCCGCCGCACCGCGCCTAATATCGCCACTTGTCCGGACAAGTTCGAATCCCGTCCCTTTCCCCCGAGGCCGCCATGATCACCGTCACCCGCAAAGGCAAGCACCTCGGCGCCGAGATTTCCGGCGTCGATCTTTCGCAACCACTCGACGACGAGACGTTCGCTCAGATCGCGAAAGCGTTCTTCGACAACGAAGTGGTCTACTTCCGCAATCAGAAGCTCACGCCGGCGCAGCAGGTGGCTTTCACGAAGCGCTTCGGCGTGCTCGAGCAGCACGTGCGGAAGGAAAGCCGTCTCGCCGAGCATCCCGAGATCCTCATCATCTCGAACGTCCTCGACGAAAAAGGCAATGCGATCGGTTCGCAGGACGCGGGCCGGTTCTGGCACAGCGATCTTTCGTACAAGAAGGAGCCGAGCATGCTCTCGGCGCTCTACGCGCTCGAGATTCCCGTCAAAGACGGCAAACCCCTCGGCGACACGAGCTTCGCCAGCACGACCGCGGCGTACGAGGCGCTGCCCGAAGAGATGAAAAAGCGCATCGCGAATCTCAAGAACGTCCACAGCTATCGCTACTATCGCGCGAAGAACATGCAGGCGCAGCAGGAGGAGCAGGCGCGCGGCGGGCGAGTGATTCAGGAGCACATGCTCACCGAGGAACAGCTTGCGAGCGTTCCCGACATCGAAACGCCGGTCGTGCGCACGCATCCGGTCACCAAACGCAAAGGCCTTTTCGTGAACGAAGCGCACACCTCGCACATGGCGGGCATGGCGCCGGAGGAATCGGAGAAGCTCCTTGGCGAGCTCTACCGGCACGTCACGCGGCCCGAGTTCATCTACACCCATCACTGGCAGCCGGGCGACCTCCTCATGTGGGACAACGCCGCGGTCCAGCACAAAGCGACTTTCGATTACGACCTTCCGCTGCGACGCGTGATGTATCGCACCACGGTGCGCGGCACCGCGGCGGTGTGATGGCAGCCGCGCAGGGTCTCATCACCGTCTGGCTCGACGTGCCCGCGGAGCACGACGAAGAGTTCAACGACTGGTACAACCGCGAGCACCTGAAGCAGGTCGTCGATCTCCCGGGATTCGTCCGCGCGCGCCGCTATCGCTGCGACGACGCGCCGATCCGCTATCTCGCGTGGTACGAGACGACGGATGAGCACGTCGAGGCGGGCCCCGACTTCCAGGGCATCGTTTCGAATCCGACGCCGTGGTCCCAGCGCATGCGCAAGCATTACGGGGAAAAGCGCGAGCGGATGAACTTTCGGCTGATGCGCGACGTGGGCCGGGTGTCGGAGACCGACACGCCGTGGCTTTACATCGTGCACACCGACATTCCGGACCACATCGTCGACGAATACAACGAGTGGTACGACAAGGAGCATCTGCCGCGGCTCGTCACCGTGCCCGGCGTCATCCGCGCGAGGCGCTACACCGCGACTTCCGGTAACCCGCGATATCTCACGGCATACGAGCTCACCGATCCGAACGCGTTCGAAAGTCCCGAAGGCCTTCAGGCGCGGAAGACGCCGTGGACCGCGAAAATGCGCTCGCTCTTCGAGAACACGCGACGCCGCATGTGTAGCCTGATCCTGCCGTCGATCGAGCACGGCGGACGCTGATGTATCTCCTCGAGCACGACGCGAAAACGCTGCTCGCGCAGCACGGTATCGCGGTCCCGGCAGGCGCGCTGTTCGAACGTGACGACGCCATCGGTCGCGACCGTCTCGGCGCCGGCCCATGGGTGGTAAAAGGCCAGATCAGCGCAGGCGGCCGCGGCAAGGCAGGCATCATCCGCACGGCCGGAAGCGTCGAGGAAGTCGCCGAGATCAGCCGGGCGATCATCGGTCAGACCGTCAAAGGCAAGCGAGTCGAGAGCGTTCGCGTGGAGCAGCAGGTCGCCGGCGCCGAAGAAGCGTACATCGGGCTCCTCGTCGACGCTGCGACGGCCGGGGTGCGCATCATCGTTTCGGAGCGCGGCGGCGTCGACATCGAATCGCTGCCGCACGATGATTTGCGCGCGCAAACGGTGCCTGCGGACCGCGAGGCGATGCTGGCGTGCCTCCCGCGGCTCGTCGCAGGGATGGCGCCGCACAAGGCCGCCGCGCTGCGCGATGCGGGCGAGCGTCTTGTCGGATTTTTTCTCGAGCGCGAAGCGTTGCTCGTCGAAGTGAACCCGCTTTTCGTGAAGCGCGCAGGGACGTGGATCGCCGGTGACGCGAAGATCGTCACCGACGACAACGCGCTCGAACGCCAGCCGCTGCTGCGCGACCTTGTCGAGCAACGCAAAACCGCTTATCCGGAAGTCGCGCTCAAGCTCGAGCACGAGTTCGATTACGTCGTGGTCGACCCGGAAGGCGAGATCGGCCTCCTCACGACCGGCGCGGGACTGTCGATGATGCTCATCGACGAGCTGCGTTCAGCGGGACTGAAGCCTTACAACTTTCTCGACATCCGCACCGGCGGTTTTCGTGGCCAGCCGACGCGCCTCATCAAGGTGCTGACGTGGCTGGGCGCGGCGCCGCACGTGCGCGCTGTCCTCATCAACATCTTCGGCGGCATCGCCAACATGGGCGAATTCTCGAAGCTCCTCGTCGCCGCGATACGCGAAACGCCCGCGCTCAAGGTACCCGTCGTCGCACGCCTTGCCGGCAACGGCCTGCCCGAAGCGCGCGAGGTCCTCCACGAAGCCGGTATCGCCCTGCACACCGATCTCGATGCCGCAATCGCTGACATCCGCCGGCACTTGGCGCGCTAGCGCCCGACCGTTCACCCGTTGACCCCTTCACCCGTTCACGGCTTCCAAATGCTCAACCCCCGCATCGACCGCACGACCCCCGTCATCGTGCAGGGCATGACCGGCCGCGCCGGACGCACCCACAGCGCGCTCATGAAGAAGTACGGGACGAATATCGTCGCCGGCGTGTCACCGAAGATGACGTCGTCCGAGCTCGACGGCGTTCCGCTTTTTCCCGACTGCAGGAGCGCGGTCGAGGCGACGGGCGCGACGACGTGCGTCGCATTCGTCGGTGCGTACGATCTTCTCGACGCGATGCGTGACGCGGTCGAAGCCGGCGTTCGTTACATCGTCACGCCGACCGAAGGCATGCCGGTGCACGATGCGCTGCAGGTGAAGCGGCTCGTCACGGAAGCCGACGTGCTATGGATCGGCGCCTCCACACCCGGCATGGCGGTTCCGGGCGAAGCGAAGCTTGGCTTTCTACCCGACGTGTCTCTCCTCCCCGGCAGCTTGGGGGTGATGTCGAAATCGGGAACACTGTCGTACGAGGCGGGCTTTCGTCTCGCCGATCGCGGCGTCGGCAGCTCGATCTGTGTGGGCGTCGGCGGCGACCCCGTGAAAGGCGTGCGCTACGCGGATCTCGTACCGTTCTTCGCGGCCGACGAACAGACGAAAGCCGTGCTCGTCATCGGCGAGATCGGAGGCCACGAAGAAGAAGACTTCGCGGCCGCGCTGACCGCCCGGCGTTTCGCGAAACCCGTATTCGCGCTCATCGCGGGCCGCACCGCGCCGGCCGGCGTTTCGATGGGACACGCGGGGGCGCTCGTCCACGGCAGCCACGGCACGTTCGAAGCGAAGAAGACGGCGCTCGAAAAAGCCGGTGCGACCGTGTTCGACACGCTGAACGCCATGGTCGACGGGATCTGCGCCCGTCTCGGCGCGTGATGTCCGAACGAAGCGCCGACAACGGCGATACCCGCACGGCCGAGCGCAAGCCGCGCTACCAGGAGCTTGCGGAAGAGATCGGCCGCGGCATCGAAGCCGGCGCGTACCCCGTCGGCACGCTCCTCCCGAGCGAAAACGAGCTATGCGAGCGCCACAGCGTAAGCCGTCACACGGTGCGCGAAGCGACGCGCGTGCTTCAGGAGCTCGGGCTTGTCGCTCGGCACCAAGGCTTGGGCACGCGAATACAGGCGGCGAAAGCGCCATCGCGTTACGTGCTCGCGATGGACGCGATCCCCGATCTCTGGGAGTACGTGAAGAACACCGAGCTCAAGGTCGTGCGCCGCAAGCTCATCAAGGCGAAGGATGCGCTCACGCCGCTTCCCGGCGAGCCCGGCGATAGCTGGCGCCTGCTCGAAGCGGTTCGCTACGAGAAATCCGGCGTGCCGATCGCGTGGAAACAGGTTTACCTCGACGCACGCTACGACGCGGTCGCCTCCGAGATCGGCAAGCGGACCGTGCCGATTTACTCCCTGATCGAGCAGCGCTTCGGCGTGAAGACCGAGAAGGTGCGGCAGGAGATCAGCGCCATGGCGATACCGCCGGAAGCTGCACGCGCGCTCGAAGTCGAGCCGGCGTCATCCGGCCTCGCGATATTGCGTCACTACGTCGACACCGAGGAACGCGTGTTCGAAGTGACGATGAGCCTCTATCCCGCCGATCGCTTTCGCTACAGCGTGGAGCTGAAGCTCGAGCGCGGGCGTTAATCGATCTTCGCGCCCGTCAGCTTGATCACCTTGCCGTATTTCTCGTAATCCGATTTGAGCCGCGCCGCGAACTGTTCCGGCGACATGAACATCGGATCGAGGGTCTGGCTCTTCAGCTTCTCGGCGACGTCGGGTGACTTGAGCGCCTTCTGGATGTCCGCGTTCAGCTTGTCCACGATCGGCTTCGGCATTCCGGCCGGACCGAGCGCGCCGATCCAGGCGGTGAATTCGTATCCGGGAACACCGGACTCGGCGAGCGTCGGCACCTGCGGAAACACTTCCACGCGGTAATCCGAAGTCACGCCAAGCGGACGCACGCGGTGATTCGCGATCTGCTGCATGACCGCGCCGATCGTTCCGATCTGCGCCTGGGTCTCGCCCGACGAGATCGAGATCGCCGCCGGCCCGCCGCCTTTGTAAGGCACGTGCACGAGCTTGATCCCGGCGCTGTTCGCGAAGAGCGCCATCGTGAGGTGCACGAAGCTGCCGTTGCCCGAAGAGCTGTAGGTGATCTGACCCGGGCGCGATTTCGCCAGCGCGATGAATTCCTTCGTCGTCTTGACCGGCAGCGAAGGGTGCACGACGAGGATGCCGATCTGCGCGCTGATCGGCGCGATCCCGACGAAATCCTTGAGCGTGTCGTACGGCAGGCTCTTGTAGAGGTGCGGATTCGACACGTGGGTCGCCGAATGCACCATGATCGTGTAGCCATCCGCAGGACTTTTCGCGACCTGGTCCGCGCCTATCGTCCCCGCCGCGCCGCCGCGGTTGTCGACCACGAACTGCTGCGCGTTCATCTCGGTGAGCTTCTGCGCGATGATGCGGCCGACGATGTCGTTCGAACCGCCCGGCGGCCAGGGGATCACGACGCGGACCGGCTTTGCGGGGTACGTTTGAGCCGTGGCCGGCGCGGCGGCTCCGAAAGCGAGCGCAACCGCGACCGCGTAGACGTGTTTCTGCATGATTTCCTCCTCGTTATGAATTCGACGCGAGTGAAGCGCAACGCATTATGTTCCCCGCCCCATGACACAACAAACCCGGTGAAGGCGCCGGCGGTCTAAAATCCGGTTCACCGCATTTTCATGCAATCCACTCGAGGAGACACGAACATGGCGCTTCCACTCGAAGGGGTCCGCGTGCTCGACCTGACGAGCATCATGGCGGGCCCGTACTGCACGATGGTGCTCGGCGACATGGGCGCCGAGGTGATCAAGGTCGAGAATTTTCCGGAAGGCGACGGGTCGCGCCGCTTCGAGCCGAAAGTGAACGACGAATCGTATTGTTTCGCGGTGCTCAACCGGAACAAGAAGAGCATCGGCCTCAATATGAAAGACCCGCGAGGCAAGGAAGCTTTCATGAAGCTCGCCGCGAAAGCCGACATCATCACCGAGAACTTCCGTCCCGGCGTGGTGAAAAAGCTCGGCATCGATTACGACTCGATCAGCAAGCTGAATCCCGGTGTGATCTACGCGTCGATGTCGGGGTTCGGCCAGACCGGCCCGTACGGCAAGAAAGGCGGTTTCGACATCGTCGCGCAAGGCATGTCCGGAATCATGATGATGACCGGCTATCCCGGCGGCCGCCCCGCGAAAGTCGGCATCGCGATGAACGACATCGCGAGCGGCGTCACGGCGCTCACCGGCATACTCGGCGCATACATCGGACGGCTTCGCACCGGCAAAGGCCAGTACCTGGAGACTTCGCTGCTCGAAGCCGGGCTCGCGTGGACGTTCTGGGAGTTTGGTGCGTTTTTCGGCGGCGGCGAGATCCCGACCGCGACCGGCACGCGCCATCGCCGCTCGACACCGTACCAGGCGTACAAGACGCAGGACGGCTACGTCACGGTCGGCGCGAACAACAACAAGCTGTGGTCGAACTTCTGCAACATCGTGGTCGAGAAGCCCGAGTGGCTCGACGATTCGCGATTCAATCCGCTTTCCGCACGGCTCAAGAACATAGACGAGCTCGAGCGCGAGATCGAAGCGGTGCTCACGACGAAACCGACGGCGCACTGGATGCAGAAGCTCGACGAAGCCGCGGTGCCGGGCGGTCCGGTCTATACCTACGAGCAGATCCTCGCGGACCCGCACATCAAAGCGCGCAAGATGGTCATGGAGATGGACCATCCGAAGATCGGCCGCATGAAAGCGATGGGCATTCCGGTCAAGTCGACCGGCGAGCTGCTCGAGATCCGCGAGCCCGCGCCGTGGCTGGGGCAGCACACCGATGAGGTCCTGCGCGACATCGGCTACAACGCGGCCGACATCGCGAAGCTGCATTCGGAAGGCGTGTTCTACGACAAATACCGCGACACCGCGGCGGCCCGGCCGGCGCAGGCGACGGTGGACGCACAGTAGGTGGCCTGGCTGTTTCTCACGCTCGCAGGTGTGCTCGAAATCGTCTGGGCGATCGGGCTCAAGTACACCGAGGGCTTCACGCGGCTCGTCCCGAGCGTCATCACGATCGCGGGCATGGTCGCGAGCGTCTGGTTTCTCGCGCTCGCGCTGAAGACGATTCCGGTGGGAACCGGTTACGCGGTGTGGACCGGAATCGGCGCGGTGGGGACCGCGATTCTCGGAATCGTGCTTTTCTCAGAGCCCGCGACTGCCGCGCGCCTCGCGTGCATCGGGCTCATCGTCGCGGGGATATTGGGACTGAAGCTCGTCTCTTGACGCGGTGCCCTGCCACGCACCGTACGTTCCGGTGCGCTGCGGTCACCCGCGTCGCATCGTTACCGCTACTCCGTTTTCAGCGGGTCGCTGCGGCTGTTTGACAGTGATCGGAAGAACGAGCGGAAGGGATTGCCGCCGGTGCTTTCGGCCGGCTTCTCACGCGCGGCGGACTTCTCGGGCGCGGCGGCCGGCGTTGTCGATTGCGCTTCGGCGGCTTTTGCGGGCGCCTGCTGCGCCGGCGCATCCTGTGCCGGCGGCTGCGACGGCGCCGCGGTCGCCTGCGTCTGCGCTGCGGTCGCCTGTGTCGACGCTGCCGAAGGTTGTGTGGCC
>JADMIO011167686.1_pt1 | contig 96914 bp, 97 predicted proteins | sample 8958161 | NCBI WGS metagenome assembly JADMIO01 (sample SAMN16585339, study PRJNA669376) | soil metagenome | isolation source: Crop rotation soil | place: USA: Cullars Rotation, Alabama | collected 2011
CGACTTCAAGTCACGTGAATTCCAAGCTTCGGATCCCACTGTGCTGGAAAGGAGCTGGCGGACGCGCTCGACTTTCTCGGTGAGGCGGTCGATCGTGGCATTGACGCCGTCATCGTCCAGGACCTCGGCCTCATCCGCCTCATTCGCCGGCTGTATCCCGACCTGGAGATTCACGGCTCGACGCAGATGACCGTCCACGACGAGTCGGGTGCCGTGGTCCTCGAGGAGCTCGGCGTGAAGCGCGTCGTCCTCGCGCGCGAGAACACCCTCGATGATCTGCGGGCAATCCGCCAGCGCGTGCCCAATCTCGGTCTCGAGACATTCATTCATGGCGCGCTCTGCATCTCGTACTCGGGACAATGCTTCATGTCCGGCATGATTTCCGAGCGCAGCGCGAATCGCGGGTCGTGCGCGCAGTCGTGCCGGAAGGACTATGTACTGAAGGATGCCGCGACTGATGCAGAGCTCGATCGCGGCTATCTGATTTCTACGAAGGATCTCGCTGCGTACGAGCATCTCCCCGCCATCGCGGAACTGGGCATCGTTTGCCTCAAAGTGGAGGGACGGAAAAAGCGACCCGAGTATGTCGCCACCGTCACGAACGGCTACCGGCAGTTCCTCGACCGGCTGGCGGCCGGCCTAACGACTCCGCCGCCGTCGTCCGAGATCGAGCCGCTGGTGCAGATCTACAGCCGGGGCTTCACCGGCGGGATGTACGGCGGTCGCGAAGGTCGTAGCTACGTGACGCGCAATCAGCCGGACAATCGTGGTCTCGCCATCGGCGAGGTGGCTGGCTACGAGCGCGGCGAGCTGCTCGTCGACGTTACCGCTGACATCGAGATAGGCGACGGACTCGCCTTCGAGGCGCCGGATGCGCTCGGCGGCCCCACGATCGGCTTTGCTGTCACGGCCGTTAGGCAGCTGTCGGCCCTACCGCGCCGTCGCCTCGCGCTGCGCACGCGAACAACGGTGCCAGCAGGATGGCGCGTCCTGCGCACCTCGCAGGCGAGCTTGTTGACGCGCGCGCGCGAGAGTTATGCCGGGGTCGAGGGTGCGCCGAAGCAAAAAAAGACGCGACTGGACGTCCGAGTCTTCGGATCTGTCGGCGCGCACCTGAAAGCGCTCTTCACGAGCGCCGGCGAGACGGTGGAGGTGCGCAGTGAAACGCAGCTCGTGCCGGCATCCAATCGCGAGCTCGATCGTGCCATGCTCCGCGAACAGTTCGGCCGCCTTGGCGAGACGCCGTTCGCGCTCGCGGAGATCGACGACCTCGCGCTGGACGGCGATCTCTTTCTGCCAGTGCGCGAGCTGAATCGGATGCGCCAAGCCGCAGTAGAGCAGCTCCTCCAGCGTCGCGATTGGCTGCTCGAGGCGAAACGCGCCGAGCGGACCGAAGCGATCGCGCAGGCAGTCGGGTCGATCGACAACGTGCGAGGGGTCGCGCCCGCGCGCGCCTTCTCGCTCTCGGCTCAAGTCTATCAATTGGAAGACGCCGAGTCGGCGGCAGTGGCAGGCGCCACTGAGATCGTCTTCGATCCGTTTCTGCGCCATCCCGCGCCGCCGCTCGCTCGCGTCCGTGGCCTCGCCGAGTCGTTAGGCACACGCGGCGTCTCCTTGCGACTGCGGACGCCGACGATCGTTCGTCCCGAAGATCGCCGCGGCATCAGCAAGTGGCTCGACAGCGGGCTTCCGCTGCTGAGCGGCCATCTCGGCCTCGTCGCCGAGCTCGCGCGCAGCGGCCGCGACGTCGTCGCCGACTACGGCGTCAACGTGATGAACCAGCATAGCGCCCAGGAGATCTTCGCGCTCGGCGCCAGCCGACTCGTGCTCTCCGTCGAGCTGACCGCCGACGAGATTCGGGACGTGGCTGCGCCATGGCAGGGCGCGGGCTTCGATGTCTTGCTGTACGGCAGACCTGAAGGCATGACCATCGAGCATTGTGTGCTCTCCGCGGCGTTCGATCGAGAGCCCACGACCTGCCGCGACCTCTGCGTGAAGACACACACGAACGTCACGCTGACGGATCCTGCCGGCTACGACTTCGCAGTCGCCACGGACTCGGCTTGCCGCAATCGCTTGCTCCATTCGCGACCCGTCGAGGGGTCCGAGTATCTGCCGCGACTCTGGCAAGCCGGCATACGCGGCTATCAGTTGGTGTTCAATGTGCCTGGCGAGCCGGTCCATGCGGTGGTCGCCGCTTATCGGCGCATGCTCGACCGGCTGGCGGATGGACTGCCAATCGCCTACACGGACAGCGAGGAAATTCGGGACATGCTTGGTGGCGCGTTCACGCGTGGCCATTTCGCGCGAGCCGTCTGATGGTGCAACCGATCGGTACGTTCGGGCGCGGAGCGATGCTGGTCCGCATTCGAGTGCGATCGAGTCTCGGCGCATGACGACAACCATCGACGAAGCACGGGCCGCACTCAAGCAGCATTTCGGCTACTCCGATTTTCGGCCAGGCCAATCGCAGGCCGTCGAGTCGGTGCTGCAGGCACAGGACACATTGGTGGTGTTGCCGACTGGGGGCGGAAAGTCGATCTGCTACCAGGTGCCGGCGCTGCTGCTGCCTCACCTCACGGTCGTCATCTCACCGCTCATCTCCTTGATGAAAGATCAGGTCGACGCGCTGACGCGACGCGGATTGCCGGCGACCTTCGTCAACAGCTCTCTTACTGCGTCGCAGGTGGCCGACCGACTCGCTCGCGTACAACGCGGTGAGTTCAAGCTGCTCTACGTTGCGCCAGAACGCTTCGATTTCGGCAGCACTGGGGAGCGCTTGAAGAGCCTCGGTGTCTCCCTGCTGGCCGTAGACGAGGCGCATTGCATCAGCGAATGGGGACACGACTTTCGGCCCAGCTACCTCCGCATCGCACAGGTTCGAGAGCGACTGGGATGGCCTCCAGTGGTCGCCCTCACGGCAACGGCAACGCCGCATGTCCGCGCCGACATCGTTCGGCAGCTTCGGCTCGATCATGCAAAGACGATCATCACCGGCTTCGATCGTCGCAATCTCCGCTATCATGTGATCTCGACGCGCACCGAGTCCGACAAGGACGCGGCACTCGTGCGCGTACTGCGCGAAACGCCCGGCCTCGCGGTGGTCTATGCGTCGACGCGCCGGACGGTCGAGCGGATTACGAATCTTCTCAACGACGCGCGGGTTGCGGCCGTCGCCTACCACGCCGGGCTGGACGACATCCACCGGCGAGAGGTGCAGGACGCCTTCATGAAGGAGCGCGTCCGGGTGATCGTCGCGACGAACGCGTTCGGGATGGGCATCGACAAGCCGAACGTGCGTCTCGTTGTCCACTACGCGATGCCCGGCACGCTCGAGGCGTATTACCAGGAGGCCGGTCGCGCCGGACGCGATGGTGAGCCCGCGGATTGTTTCCTCCTCCATTCGTTCCAGGATCGTTTCACTCACGAGTTCTTCATCAAGGGCTCGTACCCGGAGCGTCCCGTGGTCGAGGATGTGTATCGCACGCTCCGGCGCACCGCATCCAAGACGGGCGCCTTCGAGCTGTCCGCGGAGGACATCGCCTCGCGCGTTCCTGGCAAGGTGAACGTTCGCGAGGTCGAAGGCGCGCTCCGCATCCTCGTCGGAGCCGGGGCGTACAAGAAGCTCCCCGAGAACGGCGCCCGAGCATTCGTGCGCTTGCTCGCCACGCCACAGCGCATCAAGCGCGAGCTCGGCGGCGAGTCCGACGCGATGGAGCTCGGGCTGCTTCGCGCGCTCTGGCGCGTGGCCGGCGCTGCCATCGAAGATGGAACGACGATCGACCTCGACGCGTTGCCGCCGGGCTTTGGTGGCACGAACGCAGTGATCCCGATGCTCGACGCGCTCCAGTCGCGCCAGTTCGTGGAGTGGAAGCGCGTTGGAGGCGGGAACTACCTCGAGCATCCCGAGTACGAGGTCGATCGATACAAGATCGATTGGGAATTGCTCGATCGACGCCGCCGCGCCGAGCTGGCGAAGCTGGATGCGATGCAGCAGTACGCCTATCTGCGCAACTGCCGGCGCGGTTTCGTGCTGCGATACTTCGGCGATCCCGCCGCGAGGCCACGCTGCGAGGGCTGCGACAACTGCATGGGCACGCACGTCGCCGAGAGCGGTGCACCGCGACGTGCCGGCACGAAGCAGCCCGTGAAGCCGCGTCGAGCCGATGTCCCACTGCGGGTGGATGAACCGGTTATAGATGGGGCGAACGGCGCGCTTCTCGATCGATTGCGAACCCTGAGGCGAACGATCGCGCAGGAGCAGCAGGTTCCAGCGTACGTCGTTTTTCCGGATCGTACGCTGGCCGAGATCGCGGTGCGACGTCCCCGAACGTCGGCGGCACTCGCGGATATTCGTGGGGTCGGACCGACCAAGCTCGAGCGATACGGCGAACGGTTCCTCGCCGTCGTGCGCGCCGCTGACGAAACCGAAGCAGCCTAACGAGACCCATGGACGACGCACTCTACTTCACCGAGCAACACCTCGCGACCCGCGAGATGGTTCGGCAGTTCGCCCGCGACGAGGTGGCTCCCACTGCCGCGCACTGGGACGCCGAGGGAAAATTCCCGTGGGAGAACATCAAGAAGATGGGCGAGCTCGGACTCCTCGGCGTGCCGTGGCCTGAGGATCTCGGCGGTGCGGGCCTCGACGTCATCAGCTACATGATCGTGATCGAGGAGCTGGCGAAGGTTGACGCATCACACGGCCTCACCGTCTCCGCACACACCACGCTCGGCACCTCGCCGATCGTGCGATTCGGCACTGACCAGCAGAAGCGTCGTTACGTGCCGCTGCTCGCTTCGGGTCGAGTGATGGGCGGCTTCGGTCTCACGGAGCCAGAAGCCGGAAGTGACGCCGGCGGTACGAAAACCACGGCCGTACGCAAGGGCGACCGGTATGTGATCAACGGCGTCAAACGCTTCATCACGCACGGCAGCGTGGGCGAGATCTTCGTCGTCACTGCAGTCACGGACCGCTCGCAAGGAACGCGCGGCATCAGCTCCTTCATCCTCACGAAGGAGACGAACGACATCAAGATCGCGCAGACGGTCGGCGTCGGTGACGAGCCGAGCCTGCCGCGCATGAAAGGATTTCGCGCCGGCAAGAAGGAGGACAAGCTGGGGTGGCGCGCCTCGGACACGGCCGAGCTGATCATGGAGGATGTGGAAGTTCCGGTCGAGAATCTGCTCGGCGAGGAAGGGCATGGCTTCGTGAACTTCATGAAGACTCTCGACTCGGGCCGCATCGGCATTGCCGCGCTCTCACTTGGCATCGCCGAGGGTGCGTTCGAGCATGCGCTCCGCTACGCCTCGGAGCGAAAGCAGTTCGGCCAGGCAATCGCGAACTTTCAGGGCATTCAGTTCCAGCTCTCCGACATGGCCACGGAGATCGAGGCTGGGAAGCACCTCATGTTTCACGCGGCGTGGTTGGCGCAGAATGGCAAGCCGTTCAGCAAGGAGGCGGCGATCGCAAAGCTCTTCTGCTCCGAGCTGGCGATGCGGGCGACGATCAAGGCCGTTCAGATCCACGGCGGCTACGGCTACACGAAGGACTATCCAGTCGAGCGCTTCATGCGAGACGCGAAGATCTGTGAGATCGGCGAAGGCACCTCCGAGATCCAGCGCATCGTCATCGCGAGACATCTGCTGAAGGAGCTGGCGGATTGAGGGGCGCGGGACGGGGGACGAGGGCCGCGGGTTTCTACGCCTCGCATTTCACCCGCGCCCGCGTCCCTCACCCCGCATCCCGCCCAGCCCCTAGCACTTAACCCGTAGCCCCTCTTATCATTTCGCACGTGACGACTACCGTTGTCCTTCCTGCTCGGCTGGCGAGTCGCGACTCGGCGCGCCTTTCGAGCCCATTGCGCCTGATGGCAGCGACCGTGATGTCGTTGCTGTTAGCGCTCGTTCGCGATCCAGTATTCGACCTCGTGAGGAGTGTCGATCGCATGTCGATCTGATCGCTGCTGAAGCGTCTTCGTGAAGCGCTTCAGCCGGATGCGACGTGGACGATCAACTGGATTGGCGGCGCCCCGACACCATTTGCCGACATGCGGGTGCATCCGCATCAGCGACACTATCCGCTGGGCAGCAAACCTTTGAGCCGCGCCCCCGCCGTCGCCGAGTCGCCGACGCCGAGGATCAGCGCGCAGCACGATGAAACGAGAGCTATTGATCAATGCGGCGCCGCGCGAGACGCGCGTCGCGATTCTGGAGGACGACGAGTTCGTTGAGCTTCTCGTCGACCGGCCGGAAGCTCGGCGCATGGTCGGCGACATCTACTTCGGCCGCGTGGAAGCAGTGCTTCCCGGCATTCAGGCCGCGTTCGTCGACATCGGTACGGAGAAGAGCGCCTTTCTCCACGCGTCGGATCTCGTCTTTCCCGACGACGACACCGACCGCGACGACGATGACGACGAATCCGAGGACGACGCGCGCGACGAGAAAGATGACCAGCGCGGCGGGCGCCGGAGTAAGGCTCCCCCCATTCAGGATCTGCTGAAGCGCGGTCAGGACATCGTCGTTCAGGTCTCGAAAGAGCCGATCTCCACGAAGGGACCGAGGGTCACAGCGCAGATCTCCCTCGCTGGGCGTTTTCTCGTCTACATGCCGTTCGCGTCGCGCGTGGGCGTCAGCCGGAAGATTGGCGAGCGCGCGGAGCGCCAACGTCTTCGTGAGCAGATGCAGAAGCTGCTGCCGGACAACTCCGGCGGCATCATCGTGCGCACGGTCGGTGAAGACGTCACCGAGGAGACGTTCGAGCGTGAGATGAACACGCTCATGAACCAGTGGAAGCGCATCAAGCGAAAGACGCATTTCGTGCGCGCCCCCGCACTCGTGCACCGTGAGACGAGCCTGACTCGCGGCCTGATGCGAGACGTTTTCAGCACGAAAGTGGAGCAGGTGACGGTCGATTCGCGTCAGGTCTTCAACGAGATCGTGGAGTACCTGAAAGGCATCGCGCCGGAGCTCATCGATCGCGTGAAGCTGTACGAAGACGTCGTTCCGCTGTTCGACAAGGCGAACATCGAGCACGAGATCCGCGATTTATTCAAGCGGCGCTGCGACCTGCCGTCTGGTGGCTACCTGATCATCGAGCCTACCGAGGCGCTGGTTTCCATCGACGTGAACTCGGGCCGATACACTGGAAAGCGTGACCCCGAGAAGACGATCCTGAAGACGAATCTCGAGGCTGCGCGTGAAGTGGCGCGTCAGCTGAGGCTGCGCGATGTCGGCGGCATCATCGTCTGCGACTTCATCGACATGGAGACGAAAGGGAACCGCGACCGCGTGCTCCAGGAGCTCCGCACCCATCTCGGGCGCGACCGCGCGCGAACCAAGGCGTTCGCGGTGAGCGACCTCGGTCTCGTGGAGATGACGCGGCAGCGCGTGCGTCAGAGTCACCTGCAGAACATGACCGAAGCGTGCCCGACCTGTCACGGCACCGGACGCGTCTTCACGGCCGAGACGATCGTGCGGCGGGTGGAGCGCTCGGTGAAGCGGATGGGCGTCGAGGGCCGACGCGATCATCTCATCGTGAAGCTCCACCCGGATGTCGCGATGTACGTCCTGGAGCACGAGAAGGATCTGCTGAAGAAGCTCGAGAAAATCGCCGGCTTTGCGCTCGAGCTGCGTGACGATCCGCTCCTTCGGCCGGACGAGTTCAAGCTCGTTGTGAAGTCCGCGGGCCGGGACGTGACGCAGCAGTACGCAGTCGCCTGACGTCGGTGGTTGGTGACTGGTGACTGGTCGCTCGTTACTACCAGTTACCAACCACTAGCCACCAGTCACCGGTGTATTTAAGTTTACGGGCTCTACCTACTTAGCTCCTTCCATGCCTTACGCTATCATCAAGACCGGCGGCAAGCAGTTTCGCGTCGAGCCGGGTCGTACATATCGAATTCCGTCGCTGGTTGGCGACGCTGGCAGCGACGTCGAGTTCAACGAGGTTTTACTCGGCTCCGACGGCAGTAACGTCCGCACCGGTGTTCCGGCCCTCAAGGGTGCCCGGGTCACGGGCGAGATCGTCAAGCACGGTCGCGGCGAGAAGATCATCGTTTTCAAGCACAAGCGTCGGAAGAACTACGCGCGCAAGCGCGGTCACCGTCAGGGCTTCACCGAAGTTCGCATCAACGACATCAGCCTCGGCTGAGCGAGGATAGGCAGATGGCACATAAGAAAGGCGTCGGCTCGTCACGCAACGGCCGCGACAGCAACCCGAAATACCAGGGCGTGAAGCGGTTCGGCGGCGAGCGCGTGCGTGCGGGCAACATCATCATCCGCCAGGACGGCACGCGATATCACCCTGGTACGAACGTCGGTCTCGGCACGGACTACACGATCTTCGCCCTCGTGGACGGCGTCGTGAAGTTCGAGCACAAAAACCGCAAGCGCTACAAGGTGAGCGTGTATCCCGAAGGCGCGGCGGTCGCCGCCGGCGAGTAGCTCGCTCCGCCTGCAGACTCGAAGCCTCCGCCATCCGCGGGGGCTTTCGCTTTTACAGCGCCAGATATTGTCTTCGGAATCTGCTCACGAAGAGCGTAGCATGGCACTTTGGGATCGTGTACGAACGGAGCTCGACCGAGCCGGCCGGGTCGCGCAGGAGGCCTTCGACGAGGGTCGACTTCGCCTCGAGATGCTCCGCGTTCACCGCCAGGCCGATGGCGCCGCTCAGCGCCTGGGCTACGCTGTTTATCGCGCCAAGCGCGAATCGCGCGAGCTGACACCCGACGAGTATCTCGCGCTGTCACGCGCGATCGAGACCGCGGAAGCTGAAGTCGAGCGCTATCGACGCTTGATCGACGAAGCTGCCTCCCGCCGGCGGAAGAGCATGTCGCTGACGGTTGACAGTGGACGGTAGATGGTAGACGGTGTTCGGCACTTACGAATTACCGTCAACCATCAACCGACAACCGACTACGGCTGTCGATAATTCGGCGGCAGCGTCTTGTACCGCTGCTCCAGAAGGTCCTGCCGCGTCGCGCCACGAACCTCGCGGCCACGGATGAAGACGTGCTCCGGCTGCGTGGCGAACTCGAACGGATCGCCTGACCAAACCACGACGTCCGCGTCCTTACCGGGTTGCAGCGACCCAATTCGATCGGCGACGCCGAACACTTCAGCTGGCGTCAAGGTGATCGCCCGAAGTGCGTCGTCGCGTGTCATGCCGTACGCGACCGCGTTGCCTGCCTCGAAGCGCACGTTGCGCACGTTGAACGCTTCCTCATCACCACCGCCTGCGTTCCCGATGATCACCACCGTAACGCCGGCCCGGCGCAGCAGCCCTGCATTCTCCTGGCGCGTACCGAGACTGGAGAAGCTGATCGGAATATTGTTCATCGCGCCCGTGAGTACCGGCACGCGCGCGGCGGCGAGCTTGTCGGCCACCATCCACGCCTCCGCCGCTCCGGAGATCATCAACTTCAGGTTGTAGTCGCGCGCCAACTTGAGCGCGCTCTCGATGTCGCTGGCGCGATCGACCTCGAGGAGCAGCGGCACACGTCCGTCGAGCACCGGACCCAACGCCTCGAGATCGAGCCGGCTCGCCGAGAACTGACGCGTCTGCGCCCGTTCATAGTCGGCCTTACGACGCGCGTAGGCTCGTGCGTCGTCGAGCACCTCGCGGAGCTTCAAGAGCAGCTCACCGCGCGACTGCGCGTTCGCCGCCTGCGGTGAGCCGATCTGCCCGACCATCGCGACCGGCGATCGCATCACCATGTCCGCCGCGGTTCCTTCGACGAGATGGAGCACCGCCGCCTGGCCAGAGAGAAGTCCGCCGCGCGGCGCAATGACAACCGACGTGATCCCCGCGCTTCGCGCGGGTGGAATGAGCACGGACGCGGGGTTGAGACCATCCCATACCGTGAATGCCGCGGCGATCCCTTCTCGACCACGCGCCGACACGTTGCGAGTTGCGGCGACAGCCCCGATGTCGACCACCGACAGCTCCGTGGCGGCATTCACGATTCCCGGAGTTACGATCTTGCCGGACGCGTCGATGCGCTGAGCGTCGGAGGGAACAGCGACGCCGGCGCCAACGGCAACAATGCGTCCGTCGCGCATCAACACCGTACCGTTGCTGATCGGCGCGCCGCTCACCGGGTACACGGTGCCGCCGGTGATCGCGATCGTCTGCGCGCCGGCTCGCGCCGCGGCCACGCCGAAGAGCGCCAGGCCGAGGATTTTCGTTAGGCGAGGCATCAGCGGTTTCCTCCGGTGCTGTCGGGAACGAAGCCGAGCTCGAAGTCGGTGCGCCAGCGCTGCGCCGGGTCCAACCGGTCAAAGAGCATCGCCCCGTCGATCCACACTTTCTCGGCGCGTGAGTAAACGCTAAACGGGTCGCCCGACCAGAGGACGACGTCGGCGTTCTTGCCAGCCTCGATCGAGCCGATCCGATCGTCGAGGCCAAGGGCCCATGCAGGATTGATCGTGAGCCACTTGATCGCTTTGTCTTCGTCGATCGGCACGCCGATGCGGTTGCCCTCGGCCATTCCCTTCGCCGCCTCCTGGTTCAACCGCTGCTCGCCGGACGCGTCGTCGGAGTGGACGATGGTGCGGACGCCGGCGCGATCGAGCAGCGCCATGTTCGCGCGAACCGCGTCGGCTGCCTCGAGCTTGAACGCGCCCCAGTCTGCCCACACGGACGCCGAGATCCCTTCGCGCGCGAGAATGTCGGCGATTTTGTACGCCTCGACGCCGTGGTGGAATGAGCGAATCTTGTAGCCGAATTCGTGCGCGATGTCGATCATCTGCGCCATCTCGTCGGCGCGATAGCAGTGGTTATGTACGAGAATGTTGCCGCGAAGCACTTCGGCCAGCGTCTCGAGGCCGAGGTCGCGCTGCGGCGGATCGCCCTGATGCGTCTCGTTCCACTTGTCCCATTGGCGGCGGTAGCGCTCGGCCTGAATCCACGCCGCGCGATATCCCGCGACGTTGCCCATGCGCGTCGACGGGCCGCGGTTGGCGTAGACTCGTTTCGGATTCTCGCCACAGGCCATCTTGAGGCCGTACTTCGCGCCGGGGAACTTCATTCCTTGTGCAGTGCGCGAGGGGACGACTTTGAGCACGACGCTGCGCCCGCCGATGAGATTCGCGGAGCCCGGGAGCACCTGAAGCGTCGTGACGCCGCCGGCGAGAGAACGCGGGAACTGGGGATCCTGCGGCCACACCGAGTGCTCGACCCAGACATTTGCGGTCACCGGATTGGTCGCTTCGTTCACGTCATCCGTCTGCGTTCCGGGATCGGAGGGGGCAGCGCCGGCGCCGATATGAGAATGCGTGTCGATGATACCCGGCGTGACGTACTTGCCGCTGCCGTCGATTATCACAGCGTCCGCCGGTGCCGTGACGTTCGCGCCGACCTGCGCGATCTTCCCGCCCGAGAGCAACACCGAGCCGTTCCGGATCGTCGGCCCAGCCGCGGTGAGAATGGTAACGTTGCGGATCACCGTCGGGCGCGAAGCGAACGGCCGATAGGTGCTGGGGAAGGGATTGGCGTTAGGCGCAGAGATCGCGCCATCGCCGGCGGCGACCGCCGGACGTGCCGCCGAGTCGCGTCCAGTCGCGGGCCCGGCGCTCGCGGGCGGCGAGCTCTGAGCGGGAGCGGGCGAGGTCTGCGCCGTTCGGCTCGCCGACGAACAGCCGGCGATGAGCGCGCACGCCGCGACGAACGTCAACGGAAGTCGCATGTGACCGAGGTTCTCCGGGGGCGGGTCGATAGTGCGGTCGTTCGGCGGTGAACCTAGACGCATTCTGCGTCTCCGCCAGAGCCGAGCGGGAGCTATGTCGAGAGGAGGCGTACGTCGTCACCGCACAGACCATCGACGCCGAGACGGACCAGCTGCTCAGCGGCGGCAGTTGCATTGACCGTCCATGCGATCACGTGTCCTCCGTTGGCATGGACCCGTTCGACGAGCGCTGTGTCGATCAGCTGCCACTGCGGCCAGACGTCGAGCGCCGATGCCTTCTTCATCGCTGCATCGACGTCATCAGGATACGAGTCGAAAAGAATGCCGCGCCGAACAGCTGGCGCCAGCTGCGCGGCGCGGGCGATCATGGCGTGGTCGAAGCTGTGTACGGCGCAGTGCGCCCCACTCGCGGCGATCACGGCGAGCGTCGCGCGCTCCGACTTGTCGCCTTTGAGCTCGACGTACACCGTCGCGCGCCTGCCGACGGACGCGAGGACCTGTTGCAGGCTGGGAACTGCGATCCCTGGCGCAAGCTCGACGCGAGCGACATCGCGCCAGGTCATATCGGCGAGTGCCCGGAAAGTGTGCACGCGGGCGTCGGGGGCCAGCTCGGCGTCGTGATGAACGACTGGAACGCCATCGGCAGTGACATGCACGTCGAGCTCGATGGCGTCAGCACCCAGCTCGAGCGCGCGCTCGAAGGCAGGAAGGGTGTTTTCGGGATACTCGCGCGGGGCACCGCGATGGCCAATCCGCTCTATGAAGCGTTTGGCGGCGCGCGGCGGCACAACAGGTGGAGGAGCCATCGGCCTGTATATTCACCGTCGCGCCCGTCAGGCGGTAGCCGAGAAGGGCAAAATGGCCTTAACAGCGGTACGCTCGTGACGTCTACCAGCCGAACCGGATGACTGACACGTCACGAGGTGGCGATGGCCAAACGGACCTGGATCTCATCGCGCGCTGGCGTCGGGGCGATGAGCGCGCCGCCTCGGAGCTCGTTGCGCGTCACGCGCAGGCGCTCGCGCGGTTCGCGGCGAGCTTCGGCGCGAACGACGAGATCGACGATCTCGTGCAGGACACGTTCATCCGTGCCTTTCAGTCGCTCGATGGCTTTCGCGCCGAGAGCTCGTTTCGCACCTGGCTGTTCACGATCGAACGGCGGCTCTTGCTCGACCGGCGGCGTGCGGAAAAGCGCCGGCCGGGGCGCGTGGAAGTGCAGGAGAGTGACGCCACGACGGAGTACGATGCGCTCGACACGTTGGTCGCCGGCGAGGCGGCGCAGCGAGTGCGTGAGGCAATGAAGAATCTCTCGCCGACACAGCGTGAAGTGTTCGCGCTGCGAGTTGCACAGGGGCTCTCCTACAAGGAGATTGCCGAATTGGTAGGCACGACGGAAGGCGCGGCGCGGGTGCACTATCACAACGCGATGCGCGCCGTGAAGGAGCATATCGATGACTGATTGTCCCAATGCGGAGATGCGCGATCGGCTGCCCGATCTGCTGCACGAGCGACTCGAGGCGAGCGTTCGCGCGGTAGTGATGGCGCACGTCGAAGGGTGCGATGATTGCCGCGCCGAGATGGTGCTGTTGCGCGAATCGCGTATCGTGCTGTCGCCGGAGGTGCGTGCGGTGGACGTCGTCGCGATCTCGCGCATCGTCATCGAGAGGACGCGCCCGCCGGTGAGCGCGCGGGCCCAACGCTCGCGGTGGACGGACTGGCGGATCGCTGCCTCGGTCGCTGTGCTCCTCGTGGGTGCGGGATCGGTCGCACTGTTCGTGCGCTCGCGTGAAACGGCGCCGCGTGTTGCTGCCGTTGCTGACAATCCGTCGGTCGCGCCTAACGCGACACCATCCGTCGCTGCCGAGCCGACGCGTCGCGCCGATTCGCCGTCTTTGACGACCGCCGCCACCGCGGAGCTTTCCGCGGCGGCGCCCGTCGGCGACCTGAGCGAAAGCGACCTGCGGGCTCTGTTGGGTGAGCTCGATCAGATGGACGCCGTTCCGGCGACGGAGCCCGAGCAGGTGAACGTCCGCGTGTCACTGCCCGGTAGTGGGGGCTCGGAATGAGGACGCCCGCGGCAGCGCTTTCGCTCGGCGCGCTCTTGCTGATGGTCGTCGCGCTCGATGCGAACGCGCAGCTCCGTCCGCGGCGGGAAAGCACGCTGCCCCGCGCGGGCGCCGCGCGTCAGCGGCCTGACGAGGGTGGCAAGGCGGCCAATCGCGCGCAACTCGAGCAACGCTTTCGGCAGATGCTGTATCAGGTCACGCGACGGCGTGTTGGCCTCACCGACGCACAAATGAATCGGCTCATGCCGATCAATCAGCGCTTCGAGACGCAGCGGCGTGCCATTCAGCGTCAGGAGCGAGAGACGCGTCTCTCTCTTCGCGACGCGATGCGCGATTCGACGCACGCCGATCAGGCGCGGATCACGGGCTATCTCGACAAGCTCGTCGAGCTGCAGAAGCAGCGCGTGGAGCTCGTGACGCAGGAACAGCGCGACCTGGCAGAGTTCATGACGCCGTTACAGCGCGCGCGGTACACGGCGCTGCAGGAGCAGGTCCGCCGGCGCGTCGAGCAAATGCTGCGTCAAAACCGCGCCCAAGGTGACAGCACCTTGGCCGTGCCACCAACGCACTGAGCGGTAGCGCACCGATCCATCCGCGTTGAGGAAGTACACGCCGAGCAGTACATTGCCGTGCACCGCCCGGGTGGTGGAATTGGTAGACGCAGGGGACTCAAAATCCCCCGACCTTCGGGTCTTGCGAGTTCGAGTCTCGCCCCGGGCATTTGATCGTAGTCATTTCGCCTGGTCTCGTCTCGAGATCAGTCGCGGAATGTGTTGCACCTTTCTCTGTGCCCGCCTGGCGGGATGCCGCTGCCAATGCTGAGAAGCCCCAAGGTCCTCGCCCTCCGAGACACGCTCGCCCGCGCGCTCGCGACGCCGGATCGCTCCTGGGAAGAGAAAGTGATGCACGACCAAGTCTGCGAGGTCGTCGAGGACCTGAAGGCAGCCGGTTGGCCTCCGGAGCGCACTATCATCGCGATCAAGCAGATCGCCGGCGACGCGGGGCTGCTCGAGTCGCGAAGCGTACTCTCGCTCACCGTCCAGGACCTCGACGCGCGCGACACGCTGATGACCAAGCTCGTTCGGTGGTGCATCGAGTGCTACTACGACGTTCAGCAATACGCCTGAGCGACTCGACCTCGCCTCGTCGAGGAGTGAGCAGCAACGTATAGAGAACGTTCAACATTCTCGCCGGGCCTCGCGTACTCTGCGCGCCCGGCTTGGACGAGGTTGCCAGATGCACTGATGGCCGCGGCCCAAGTCCTTGCCGCTCTTCATCATGCTCCCTAGCTTTCTCGGCCCGCGTAGGGCCGAGCAGCACCTCCAGCAATCCGTTCGTCCATCGCATGCCCAACTACAAGTTCGCGAAAGTGCCCAGCGCGGGAGAGCGCATCGGGTATGAAGGCGGCGTCCTCCGCGTTCCCGACAATCCGATCATCCCGTATGTGGAGGGTGACGGTACCGGCGCCGACATCTGGCGTGCCTCGGTGCGCGTCTTCGACGCCGCGATAGAGAAGGCGTACGGCGGCGAGCGACGCGTGAACTGGATGGAGGTGTACGCCGGCGAAAAGGCGTACACGAACTTCGGCGATTGGCTGCCGCAGGAGACGGTCGACGCGATGCAGGAGTTCCGCGTCTCCATCAAGGGACCGCTCACCACTCCTGTTGGCGGCGGCATCCGCTCGCTGAACGTCACCCTGCGCCAGGTGCTGGATCTCTACGCCTGCATCAGGCCCGTGCGGTACTTCGAGGGCGTCGGAAGCCCGATGCGCGAGCCGCAGAAGCTCAACATCGTCGTCTTCCGCGAGAACACGGAGGATGTGTACGCCGGCATCGAGTGGAAAGCGGGAAGTGCGGAGGCGAAGAAGGTCCGCGACTTCCTCGTCTCCAACTTCGGCGTCGAGATTCGCGAGGGTTCGGCACTCGGTGTGAAGCCGATGTCGGAGTTCGGCTCGAAGCGCCTCGTCGAGATGGCGATTCGCTACGCGCTCAAGCACTGCCTCCCCTCCGTGACGCTCATGCACAAGGGGAACATCATGAAGTTCACCGAGGGCGCCTTCCGCGACTGGGGCTATGAAGTCGCGCGGACGCGCTTCGGGGAGAGCACCGTGAGCGAGGCCGACCTGTCGAAGGGCGGGTCCAACGCTCGCGCCGATGCCGTCGTCGTCAAGGACCGTATCGCGGACTCGATGTTCCAGCAACTCCTCCTGCGCCCCGATGAGTATTCTGTCATCGCGACGCCGAACCTCAACGGCGACTACGTCTCCGATGCGGCTGCGGCGCAAGTCGGCGGACTTGGTATGGCGCCGGGCGGCAACGTGGGCGACGGGCTCGCGGTTTTCGAAGCCACGCACGGCACCGCGCCCAAGTATGCCAATCTCGACAAGATCAACCCGGGAAGCGTGATCCTCTCGGGTGTCATGATGTTCGAATACATGGGCTGGAACGAGGTCTCGGAGCTGATCGTGCGAGGCATCGAGAGCGCGATCCGGTCACGCCGGGTGACGTACGACCTCGCACGGCAGATGCCCGGCTCGACCGAGGTCTCGACCTCGGAATTCGGCAATCAGGTCATCAAAGGGATGGGATCGTGAGTCGTCGCCCGCCCACGCCTCACCTTCGCCCTCTCACGACATGAGCCTTGCTCTCTCGGTGCGCGCCGCGGACTTCGCGTCGCTCGACACCCCGTTGCTCGTCCTCGCACTGTCCGCGAACGCCGCTGTTGATGAAACGCTAAATCCGCTCGACCGGCGCACGGGCGGCGTCGTGCGTCGCACGCTCGAGCGTCGCGAGTTTCGCGGCGGGCGCGACGAGCTGCTTCACCTCTCCAGCAGCACCGCGGGCGTGGAGCGCCTGCTGCTCGTGGGCATCGGCAAATCGGAGGATCGCGTCGCCTCGCTGCGTCGGGCGGCTGCGCTGGCCGCACGGCAGGCCGGCAAGCTCGGCGTCAAGCGGCTTGCGTTCTTCGCACCCGGCCTCACCGAGCAGGAGGCCGAGGCGACGGCGCTCGGATTGATCGCCGGCGCGTGGGACTTTAAAGAGCTCAAAACTCCGCCGCCCGCCGACGATCGACGCGACCCGCTCGAGGAGGCGATCATCCTCGCGGCAACACCCGGCGCGCAGCGCGGCGTCGCGAACGGGGTCGCCATTGGTGAAGGCCATTCGCTGGCGCGCCGGCTCGGTATGCTCCCGGGCAACATCTGCACGCCCGACTATCTTGCCGACACCGCCCGTGAGATTGCGCAGCGGCATGGAATGACCGTCACAGTGCTCGGTCGGGCAGAGATGGAGCGCGAGAAGATGGGATCGTTCCTCTGCGTGGCGCAGGGAACACCCCAGGATCCGAAGCTGATCGTGCTCGAGCACCGCCGTGGACCGCGCGATGGGAAACCGGTTGGCCTGGTGGGGAAGGGACTCTGCTTCGATTCGGGAGGCATCTCCATCAAGCCGGCGCAGGGCATGGAGTGGATGAAGTTCGACATGTGCGGCGCGGCCGGTGTCCTCGGCGCCATGGAGACGATCGGCCGGCTGCAGCTTCCGGTGAACGTTGTCGGGCTGATCGGCTCGACCACGAACATGCCGAGCGGCACAGCGGTCAAGCCGGGCGACGTCGTCCAGGCCAGCAATGGCAAGTACATCGAGATCATCAACACGGACGCCGAAGGCCGCCTCGTGCTCGCGGATGTCCTGGCGTACGCAGCGCGCTACAACCCGTCGGCGGTGATCGATGCGGCGACGCTCACGGGCGCATGCGTGATCGCGCTCGGCCACACGGCGACCGGCGTGATGGGCAGCGACGACGCGCTCGTGCAGGAAGTGCTCGATGCCGCCAAGCGCGCCGGCGAACCGGGATGGCCGCTGCCGCTCTGGGATGATTACAAAGAGCTCATCAAGTCGGACGTCGCGGACATCAAGAATTCGGGGGGCCGGCCGGCCGGCACGATTACCGCCGCCCTCTTTCTCAAGGAGTTCGCCGAGAGCTATCCGTGGGTGCACCTCGACATCGCGGGTACCGCGTACACCGAGTCGGATCTGGGCACGATTCCGCGTGGTCCCACGGGCGTACCCGTGGGAACGTTCGTCGAGTTCGTGCGAGGACGGACGCGCTGATCGCGAAGGCCCGACGTCTCGTCGCCATGCTCGGCCTCGGCCTGCTGGTCGGGGCCGTTTTGCAGCGGACGGCCGGGGCGCAGGCGGACACCTCACGAGCGCGGCGTGATTCCGCGGCCCGCGTCAGGCGCGACTCCACCGTGCGGCGCGACTCCGCGGCGATCGTCGTACCGGCTCGGCCAACAGCGGACTCGGTGCTCCGCGACACCCTCGCGAAACGGGACTCGCTACATCCGAAGGTCCCGCCGCGGGATTCGATCAAGGCGCCGTTCACACGCGCGCCGATGCCGGTCCCGATCGAGATCGGCCAGAGTCTCGTGTTCGATCGGGCACAGCTCTTTGCAAGCGGCGCTGTCACCGTGCAGGATCTCCTCGATCGAATCCCGGAGCTGTCAGGACTTCGCGCGGGGTGGATCGCGTCGCCGATCGTGTCGTCGTTCATGGGCGACGTTCGGCGCGTCCGCGTCTTCTTCGATGGCGTCGAGTACGACGAGCTGGATCCGCGCACGGGCGGTATTCTCGATTTGACCCAGGTGCAGCTCTGGGTGCTGGAGGAGCTGCGCATCGAGCGCGGGGCCACCGAGGTCCGCGTCTACTGCCGCACGTGGCGCGTCGAGCGCACGACGCCGTACACGCGGACGGATATCAGCACGGGCGATCAGCAGACGAACCTGTATCGCGGCTTCTTCGGCCGGCGGTGGGGGCATGGTGAGGGAGTGCAGGTGGCCGCGCAGCAGTACGGAACGACACCGGCGCAACGGGGAAGCCCGAGCAGCGACGCCACGACGCTGCTCGGTCGCGTGGGGTGGGCGCGCGGACGGTGGAGCGTCGACGGCTTCGTGCTCCGCAACAATCGGAACCGCGGCACCCTCTTTCCCCAGGCGCTTCGTGGCGTGACGTTCTTCGATACGCTTCCCGCACTGCAATCGACGCGGACGGATGCCTACGTGCGCGCCGGTTACGGGGATCCCGAGCGCGGACCCTGGCTGCAAGCGATTGCCAGCTCGTTAGGCTACAGCATACAACACGCGACGTCTTCGGGGTTCGGATCGAGCACGGCGGATACGACCAAGCACGATACGACGCTCTTTCGCGCGCAGTACGTCGTGACGGGAGGGCTCACCTTCGGCGGTCTCCGGCTCGACGCCGCCGAACGTCTGCGGGTCGGGCAAGCTCAGCGCCTGTGGACGCCGTCGGCACGAGCCGAATTCGTGAGCGGTCCGCTCGCGCTCTCGGCCTTCGCGGAAGGGCCTGGGCCAGACTCGCTTTCCCGCGTCGAAGCGACGGTCCGCCTAACGCCACTGTCGTTCGTGAGCGTGCTCGCGGCCGCAGGGCGAGGCAAGGATCAGCATGCACCCGATTCGACTACCACGGGGAACTTCCTTCGGGCAGAAGCGGCGATTCGCTTCTTCGGCCTCTGGCTCGGGGGCGGTGTCGTCCGGCGCGACAGCGTCTTGCTATTCCCGCCCCTTGTGTTCGGTCCGTACGCCCCGGTGGAGGAGCCAGCGGCTACCGGCATCACGGCGCGCATCGAGGGCCGACTCTACAAGGCACTGCGCGTGAACATCAGCGGCATCCGGTGGAACGATTCCTCCGGCTTCTATCGGCCGCGCTATCAGGCGCGCAGCGAGATCTATCTCGCGACGAACTGGCTGAGTCGCTTTCCGAGCGGGAACTTCGGGGTGCTCGCGTCGCTCTCCCACGAGTATCGCTCCAAGACGCTCTACCCACTCTCGCAAAGCGCGGGAGGATTCGTGGTCACGTCGGTTCCCGATTCACGAGTTTATAACTTCCATCTCGAGATCCGCATCGTCAGCGCGGTGCTGTCGTACCAGTTCCGAAATATTCGCGGAGACCCGTACCAGCTGGTCCCCGGCTATCTGATGCCGAGACTGAACCAGTTCTATGGCGTGCGGTGGGAGTTCTGGAATTGACAATGTCGTTGTCAGCACGTAGGATGGCCGCTTGCCCATGATACGGAGCATGACCGGGTTCGGATCCGCCGAAGGCCAGGTCGGCGGGGCGCAGGTGGCGGTCGAAGTACGATCCGTGAACCACCGGTTCTTCAACCCGTCGATCAAGCTCCCCTCGGAGTTCGCGCGGTTCGAGAGTGATGTGCGCGAATCGCTGCGGCGCGCGGTGACGCGTGGTCACGTGACTCTCTTCGCGCGCATCGCGCGGGAGCAGGCTGCCGGTCGCATCGACGAGGAGCGCTTCGCCGCGTACGTACAGCAGCTGCGCGATCTCCAGCAGCGCTACGGCCTCGATCCGGCGCTCGATGTCGGAACGATTCTCCGAATGCCTGAGGTCCTTGGCTCGCACGAAGACGGCAGTGAGCCTGCGGGTGACTCCGCAGAGCTTGTCGAGATCGTGTCACGCGCCGTTGCGGCGATGGACACGATGCGCGTTGCGGAGGGATCTCGCCTCTGCGTCTACATCGAGGAGCGGCTCCAGCTCATCGCGGAAGCTGTAGAACGGATCGCGGTCCGAGCCCCGCAGCGACTCGTCGAACAGCGAGAGCGGCTCCGTCAGGCGGTGCAGGAGCTTGCCGGTGGCGTCGCGCTGGACGAGCAGCGTCTCGCGCAAGAGATCGCCATACTGGCTGACCGACTGGACGTCAGCGAAGAGATTGCGCGCTTTCGCTCGCACCTCGAGGCTTTCCGAGCCACGCTCCGGAACGCGCCGGCAGACGGCGTGGGGAAGCGTCTGGGGTTCTTGCTCCAGGAGCTCCTCCGTGAGGCAAACACGACCGGCAGCAAGGGGAACGATGCCGCCATCCTCCAGGATGTGCTCGCCATCAAGGAGGAATTGGAGCGGATCCGGGAGCAGGTGGAGAACCTGGAGTGAACCCGTTCCCGGTCATTCTCTCGGCACCGTCCGGAGGGGGTAAGACGACGATCGCGCGGGAGCTTCTACGCCGCCGGCAGGACCTCGGTTATTCCGTTTCGTGTACGACGCGAAACCCCAGGGTCGGAGAAGTGGAGGGAAGGGATTATTATTTCCTGTCCCTCGCCGAGTTCGAGCGGCGGCGGGACGCCGGGGAGTTCGCCGAATCGGCACAAGTACATGGAAACATGTACGGTACACTCCGGTCGGAGATCGAGCGGGTGCTGGGCTCGGGGAAGCATGTGGTGATGGACATCGACGTGCAGGGCGCACAGCAATTCACGCGCGTCTTCCCGCAGTCGGTCACGATCTTCGTTTTGCCTCCGTCCGCGGAAGTGTTGCTCGAACGGCTGCGGCACCGTCGAACGGAGTCGAAGGAGCAACTGGCGAAGCGGTTGCAATCGGCATTGCAGGAGCTGCAGGCAGTCGAGCTCTACGAATACGTGGTCACGAACGACGATCTCGCGAAGGCGGTACAGCGGGTTTCGGCGATCGTCGACGCGGAAGTGGTGAGTCGGGAACGCGTGGCGGGCCTTCGGCATCAGGTGTCGCTACTCGTGCGCCGGCTGGAAGAAGAAATTCGGGATTGAGTGTTCTTCAACAATTGAGATGACGACCAATGCGTGTTTTCACTCCCAGTGACGTCGTGGGCAAGGACAAGGCGGCGAACAAGTACCTCGGCGTGCTCATCGCCGCGAAGCATGCGCGCGTGCTGAACGAGTTTCCGCGAGATCGTTCGTCGACGCGTGAGAAGAAGCTGACGACGCGCTCCATGGAAGAGTTGTCGACGGGCAGCATCGTCTATCGCGTCGTGCCGCGCCGCCGCGCCGAGTAGGCGCCAGCGGCCCCCGCATGCGGCCGTTCGACCGACGTCGCGTCCTGCTTGGCGTCACCGGCGGCATCGCGAGCTACAAGTCGGCATGGCTGGCGCGCTTGTTAGGCAAGGCCGGCGCCGAGGTCGACGTGGTTCTCACCGCGGCGGCGGCCGAATTCATCGGGCGCGTGACGTTCGAAGCGCTCACAGGTCGCGCGGTGCACACCGGGCTGTTCGATCCGGGCCGCGCGCTGGACCACATCAAGCTTGCGCGTGAGGCGCACGCAGTCGTCATCGCGCCGGCAACCGCAGACTTCATGGCACGGGCGGCAACGGGCCAGGCAGGCGATCTCCTCGGTGCCGTCCTGCTGGCCACGAAGGCGCCGGTGCTCATCGTGCCGGCGATGAACGACGCCATGTGGGCTCACCGCCAGACGGTCGAGAACGTGAGACATTTGACCGAGACGCTTGGCTACCACGTGCTTCAGCCCGACGAAGGCATGCTCGCCGCGGGCGAGGGCAGTGGCCCCGGACGAATGCCGGAGCCGGAGACGATCTTCGCACATACCAGTCGGCTGCTCGAGTCGGACTCGGTGCTCCGCGGCAAGCGCGTCGTCGTGACCGCGGGCCCGACTCGCGAAGCGATCGACCCCGTTCGGTACATCAGCAACCGGAGCAGCGGGAAGATGGGAGTGGCCATCGCGGCAGCGGCCTGGCGGCGCGGTGCCGACGTCGTGCTCGTGGCCGGCCCGATGAGTGTGGCGGCGCCCGTCGGCGTCGAGTTGAGAGAAGTCGAAACCACCGAGGAAATGGCAGTTGCCGTCGAGGCCGAGCTTCCCACGGCGGCGGCGTTGATCATGGCGGCAGCACCGGCCGACTTTCGCGCAGCGAGCCCGGTTGGCTCGAAGATCAAGAAGAAGTCGGCGCCATCGTCGATCGAGCTCGCACCGACGCCGGATATTCTCGCGAGCACGCGCGGCGCCCGCGCGAAAGGCGCGGTCGTCGTCGGCTTTGCACTCGAGACGGACGACGCGCTGAGTGGCGGGCGCGAGAAGCTGAAAGCAAAAGCGTTGGACATGGTGGTGGTGAACGACGCCCGCGAGGCAGGCGCTGGCTTCGGCGTCGACACCAATCGCGTGACCTTGCTCGGCTCGAATGGAGAGGAAGAGGCTCTGCCCTTGCTCTCGAAAGACGCCGTGGCAGACGAGATCCTCGATCGCGTGGAGACGCTGTTGCGTGAGCGATCCTAGAGAGCAACTCCGACGATATCTGGAGCAGCGGCGCGAGCTCGGCGAGCGAGAGCTCGTGCTCGACCAGCTGAGCGTGGAGGAAGCGCTGCGCATCGTCGGCGGTGCGCGGCCGGCCCCGAAAGCCGACCGCGCGCCCGCGCCACCCGCAGCGCCGTCACCTGCCGCACCGGCATCAGCTGACGCCCCGCCATTGGACACGGAAATGCCTAACGATTGGCGTGAGGCTCTCCGTGCCGCGGGCGCAGCGCCGCAGGAGAGCGCCGCGAAGCCAATACGCCCCTCTGAAGGCATTCCCGCGTCGACTCCTGAAGTCGGCGGTCAGCTTGCGCCGACAGGCATCGTCGTGGGCACGACGTCGCGCGAGCTCTTCGGGAGTGGTGGGCCGAGCCTGGAGTCGCTGGATTCGGTGAGCAAGGCGATCGCGACGTGCACGCGCTGTCCACTCTACGCGACGGCGAAGAATCCCGTGCCCGGTGAAGGAAATCCCAATGCCGACTTCATGCTCGTGGGTGAGGCACCGGGCGCGACAGAGGACGAAACCGGTCGGCCGTTCGTCGGGCAGGCTGGTCAGTTGCTCGAGAAGATTCTTGCCGCGATCAAGTTCAGCCGGGAAGACGTTTTCATCGTCAACGTGTTGAAGCACCGGCCGCCCGGCAACCGAAACCCGCGTCCAGAAGAGGTTTCGGCGTGTAGCCCTTATCTGGTACGTCAGATCGAATTGATCCGGCCGAAGGTACTCGTCGCGTTGGGCACCTTCGCCGCGCAGACTCTGCTCGAGACCAAGCTTTCGATTGGCAAGCTTCGGGGACAGATTCATCGCTACTACGGGGTGCCGCTCATCGTGACGTATCACCCTGCCGCGCTGTTGCGGAATCCCTCCTGGAAGCGCCCCACCTGGGAAGATGTCCAGCTCGCCCGTCGAATACTCGATCGCGCCGCAAGCGGCGCGTGACCCATATCGCGACCGTCGTCCCCCGTATTCCGAGGACGCCGAGCAGGCCGTGCTCTCGGCGATGCTCATGGATCAGGATGCGGTGCTCCGCGCGACGGAGACCGTGGACGACACGATGTTCTACGCGGAGCGGCATCGCCGGATCTTCCGTGCGATGATCGCGATCGCCGAGCGCGGCGGCGTCGTCGATCCGCTGACGCTCTCCGAGGAGCTCTCGCGGCGCAGTGAGCTGGAGGCGTCGGGCGGCAAGGATTACGTCGGCTTCCTCGTCGACGTCGTGCCGACGGCCGCGAACATCGATTATCACGCGCAGATCGTAAAAGAAAAAGCGCTGCGGCGGCGGCTCATCGAAGTTTCGACGGTCATCGTTCAGGAGGCGTACGAGAGTCAGCTCACGAGCTTCGAGCTGCTTGACGACGCCGAAGCCAAGATCTTTCAGGTCGCGCAAGCGCGTGCGCGCGAGGGATTCACGCGCATCAAGGAGTTGCTCTGGCCGACGATGGAGCGGATCGAAGCGCTCCAGCACGGCGGCAACACGGTCACCGGTGTCGCGAGCGGCTTCTCCGATCTCGACGACTTGACGTCCGGCTTCCAGCCCGCTGATCTCGTCATCGTTGCCGCCCGTCCGTCGATGGGAAAGACAGCATTCTGTCTCAACATCGCGCAGCACGCGGCGATCGTCGATCAAGTGCCGGTCGCGTTCTTCTCGCTCGAAATGAGCAAGGAGTCGCTCGTTCAGCGGATGCTCACGGCGGAGGCGCGCATCGACGCGCAGCGGTTGCGCAAGGGAATGCTCCGGGACGATGACTTTCCGCGCCTGGCGCGGGCCGCCGGGATATTAAGTTCGGCCCCGGTATGGATCGATGACACGCCTGGTATCACGCTGCTCGAGATGCGCTCCAAGGCGCGCCGGCTCAAGGCCGACTCGGGCGTGAAGATGGTGATCGTGGATTACCTGCAGCTCATGCAGGGACCGTCGCATTCCGAGAGCCGGCAACAAGAGGTGAGCATGATCTCTCGGGGCCTGAAGGCACTGGCAAAGGAGTTGAGCGTTCCCGTAATCGCACTGTCGCAGCTCTCGCGCGCTCCGGAACAGCGGACCGGCGAACACAAACGGCCGCAACTCTCCGACCTCCGCGAGTCGGGCGCCATCGAGCAGGACGCCGATCTGATCATGTTCCTCTACCGTCAGGAGATGTACGACGGGCCCGTCGACAAGGATGGCAACTCGCTCGAAGGCAAGGCTGAAGTGATCATCGGCAAGCAGCGCAACGGCCCGACAGGTGTCGTCAATCTACATTTCCATAAGCAGTACACGCGGTTCGAGAACTACTCCAAGCGCGGCTCCGAGTGAGCGCATCGGGCTCTGTTTACGCTCCAAATCCTGCAAAAACCTGATCACGAATGACGCGAATGAACGCGAATCGCTGCTTGATAGGGATGGCTCCCCGTTCCACGAGCCGGGATATTCTTCGAAATGGCCTCGGGACGCCTCTACCGCGGACTCGACCCGTGTGCCGTTCACAAGAGTTCCGGAGCCGACGCGGGCCGCAGAAGGGTTGGCCGGCTATCGGAGAAGTTCGCGTTCATTCGCGTCATTCGTGATCAGGGTTTCTTCATCCCAGGTATCGTAGTGGCGCGGGGCGACCGCTAGTGGCCAAGACGAAAACCGTCTACCGCTGCACGGAGTGCGGCGCCGACTACGCGAAGTGGCAGGGGCGCTGCGACACCTGCGGCGAGTGGAACACCCTCGTCGAGGAGACCGTCGCGCCGAAGGTCGCGGTCGCGGCGGGAGGATCGGCCCGGCGGCTCGGAGGAGCTCGCTCGTTAGGTGAAGGCGGGAGCATTGCCGTCACCCCGCGGCTGCGCGACGTCAGCGGCTCCGAGTCCAAACGCTGGCCAACGGGCATCGACGAATTCGACTTCGTCGTCGGCGGGGGTATCGTCCCGGGCTCGATGATCCTCATCGGGGGCGAGCCGGGCATCGGCAAATCGACGCTGCTATTGCAGGTAGCGGCGCGTCTCCAGGCGACGGGCCATCGCACACTCTACGCGTCGGGCGAGGAGTCGCCGCTGCAGGTCAAGCTCCGCGCGGACCGCCTCGCGGGCGATGCAGGCGACGTGGAGCTCCTGAGCGAGACCAACCTCGAGACTATTCTCGCGACGGCGTCGGCAGCCTCGCCCTCGGCTTTGATCGTCGATTCCATTCAGACCGTGTTCACCGCGGATCTGGAAGGCGCGCCAGGCAATGTCGGGCAGGTGCGCGAATGCGCCGCCCGATTGATGCGCTTCGCCAAAGAGAGCGGCACCACGGTGTTCGTCGTCGGCCACGTGACCAAGGGCGGCGGCATCGCCGGGCCGAAGACGCTCGAGCACATTGTCGATACGGTTCTTTACTTCGAGGGCGAGAGCACCCTTGACCATAGGGTTTTGCGCGCCACGAAGAATCGCTTTGGTTCTGTCGACGAGATTGGCGTCTTTCGCATGTCGGAAACCGGCCTCGATCCCGTCGCGAATCCGTCGGAGCTCTTCCTCGGCGATCGTGCCAATCACGCCTCTGGGAGCGCTGTAACGGCACTTCTCGAGGGCACGCGTCCCGTTTTGATCGAGGTGCAAGCGCTCGCCGCGAAGGCCGGATTCGGTACCCCGCAGCGCGTCGCCACGGGCTACGACGGGCGTCGCCTCGCGTTGCTCCTCGCGGTACTCGACAAGCGCGCAGGCCTGTCGTTCGCGGCGCTGGACGTGTTTCTCAACGTGGTGGGCGGCGTCAGGCTGCAGGAGCCCGCCGGCGATCTCGCCGTCGCCGCCGCGCTCGCGTCCAGTGTCTACGAGCGGCCGCTGCCGCCCGATGCCGTGTTCGTCGGGGAAGTTGGGCTGGGCGGCGAGGTGCGGCCCGTGTCGCAGGTCGAACGGCGAATAGCCGAAGCGGCGAACATGGGAATGACCCGCGTGTACGTTGCCGAGCGCGGCGTGCCGAAACGATCGAACGCGAACCGCGAGCTGCAGGTAGTCGGCGTGCGTACGATCGGCGAGCTCTTTCAGCGCCTCTTCGCGTGAGCGCTGGCGCCGCCGCCGGCGCGCCGGATGTCGGCGTGGTCATCGTCGCCGCGGGCGCGAGCACGCGCGCGGGCGGGGGGGAGCTCAAGCAGCTCCGCTGGTTGGCCGGCAAGCCGATGTTGCTGCACAGCCTGCAGACATTCATGGCGCGCGCCGACGTCGTGAGCGTCGTCTGCGTGCTGCCCGCTCGTTATGCGGGCGATCCACCGCCATGGATCTTTCAGTGTGACGTCGATCGCCTCATGATCGCGCCCGGGGGCACTACGCGAACCGAATCCGTTGCCAACGGCCTCGACGATCTGCCGGACGAAGCGCAGATCGTGCTCGTCCATGACGCCGCTCGGCCGCTGGTCGACGATGCGACGATCGACCGCGTCGTGCAACGCGTGAGGGCCGGCGAGTGCACAATTGCCGCGCTGCCGGTGATCGACACACTCAAGGAAGTGGACGAATCCAATCGCATCGTGCGCACGATCGATCGTGCCCGACTGTGGCGTGCGCAGACGCCGCAGGGGTTTCCGCGCGAGGTGATCGTCCGGGCGCACCGCGAGGCCGCGGCCGCGCGCCTAACGGCGACCGATGACGCGGCCCTCTGCGAGCGACTCGGCATCCCGGTGTCCGTGGTCGCGGGCAGCGAGCGCGCGCTCAAGATCACCACGGAGGAAGACTTCGGGCGCGCCGAAGCACTGGCGAGGATGCGCGAGTGACGGGGATCGGCCGCGAGTCACTCGCAGTGCCATTCTGGTCGCCTGAGGAAGTGCATTCGGCAACACGCCTGGCACTCGCGCACATGGAGATGCGTCGTGTGCTGGCGTATCCTACCGAAACCGTGTACGGATTTGGCGGCGCGATCGATCGCGACTCCGTCGATGCACTTGTGGAGATGAAGCGCCGCCCACCGGGAAAGCCATTCCTCCTGCTCGTCGCCGGCAGTGACATGCTCGAGCGGCTCGATCTGCATCTTCCTGCCTATGCGGCGAACCTGGCGGCGCGGCACTGGCCCGGCCCGCTCACGCTCGTGCTGCCGGGCGGAGAGCGACGCGTTCCCGATCGCTTGCGCGGCCCAGAGGGCGGCATTGCCGTGCGCTGGACGAGCCACATGGGAATCGCGCGGCTCATTCGGGCGCACGGCGACGCCATCACGTCGACGAGCGCAAATCGCCCGGGGGTTCCGCCGGCCACGTCGGCGGGAGAGATTCTCTCGCAGTGGAGCGACGCAATCGCGCGCGGTCAGCTTCGGGTGCTCGACGGCGGACGTTTGATGCCATCGCCGCCTTCCACCGTCGTCGACTGCACCGGACGCCGGCCGCGGGTCATTCGTCCTGGAGCAATCCCGGCGACCCGACTGCGCGAGAGCGTGCCCAACCTGATCGGAGACGCGTGATCGCATGAAGGTTCTGTTCATCTGCACCGGCAACACCTGTCGCAGTCCGCTCGCCGAGGCAATCGCGCGGAAGATCAGCATCGAGCGCGGCCTGTCCGAGGTCGAGGTCGGGAGCGCCGGCACCAGCGCGTGGGACGGCGCCCCGGCCTCCGACGGCGCGCTGCTCGTCGGCATGGAACGCAACATGGACCTGAGCTCCCATCGGGCACAGTCGCTGAATCGCGATCTCGTTCGCGAGGCCGACCTGATTCTCGCCATGGGTCCGCATCACCTCGAGCGCATCGAAGCGCTCGGCGGGAGCGGGAAGGGATACCTCCTGTCGGACTTCGCCTCGTACGGCGCGTCCGTGCGGCCGATCAGCGATCCGATCGGCGCGGAGCTCGACGTGTACCGTGCGACGACGGACGAGCTCGAAGAGGAGATCCGGCGCGTGATGGACCGAATCATGGCGGAGCGCTCCTCGGGAACGACGTGATCAAGCGGCCCAAGCGGCTCGTGCTCGTGGGTCGCTCGTTAGGCCATTCGCTCTCCCCGACCTTCCAGAACGCGGCGCTGCAGCACGCAGGTCTGTCGCTGCGCTACGAGACGCTCGACATCCCGGCGAGCGCCCTCGACGACGCGCTCCAGGAGTTGGCAACGCAGGACGCTGCCGGCAATGTCACCGTACCGCACAAGCAGGCGGTCTTCTCGCGCTGCGATCGCTTGATGGCGCCAGCGGTACGCGCAGAGGCCGTGAACACCTTCTGGTTCGAGCGGGGTGAGCTCGTGGGCGACAATACCGACGTCGCCGGCTTCGACGCGGCGGCGCGGACACTGCTGGAACGCCCGCCCACGCGTCTGACCGTTGGCCTCATTGGCGCAGGTGGTGTGGCGGGCGCTGTGCTCACCGCAATCGAAGGCTGGCCCGAGTGTCGCGTCCTCGTGAGCAATCGCACCAGGGAGCGCGCGACCACGCTCTGCGCGCGCTTTTCGTCCTTCGCGCAACCGTCTGATGCCGACAGCATCGCCCGTGAGGCAGATCTTGTCGTGAACGCGACCACGATCGGGCTTCGCGACGGTGACTTCCCGATCGATCCCGCGCGCCTCCGACCATCAGCCATGGCTCTCGACATCGTGTATCGACGCGGGGAAACGGCATGGGTGCACGCGCTCCGCACGCGCGGACTGCGCGCGATGGACGGGCTCGCGATGCTCATCGAGCAGGGCGCCGCTGCGTTCGAGCGCTGGTTCGGCTTTCCGCCCGATCGCGACGTCATGTGGCGTTCGGTGCAGTAGCGCGCGTCGCGCCACTCGTTGCGCGCGCCCTTGCGGCGCTCGCTGATCTCGTCCTTCCGATCGCGTGCGCGAGCTGCGGACGCGTCGTCGACGATGGCGAGCCGGGAATTGTCTGCGGACGCTGCTGGGCTCGATTGCGCCTCCTCCCGGCACCGCGCTGCGAGCGATGCGGTCATCCGACCTCCGGCCGGCGCTGTCGCTGGTGCGACAACCTTCCGCCATACGTGCGCTGCGTGCGCAGCGTCTGCTGGGCAACCGCCGACACCGGCCAACGCATTCTGCATGCACTGAAATACGACGGATGGTGGCGTGTGGCCGACGGCGCAGCGGCGCGCATGGCGCGGCTGCCGTGGCCGAGCGATGTGGTTGAGGAGCGCGGCCTGCTCGTGCCCGTTCCGCTCGCCGCTTCCCGCCAGCGCCAGCGTGGTTACAATCAGAGTGAGTGTTTGGCGCGCGCGCTCGCGCTCGTGTGGAAGGTGCCCGTTCGTGTGGACTTACTCGTGCGAAGTCGTTCGACGGAGACGCAGACGCGCCTCACGCCGGATGAGCGCGTGCGAAACGTGCACGGCGCCTTCGCGGCTGCTTTGGCGGCGCGGTCGGCGCTTCGCGGGACTCACGTCGTGCTCGTCGACGACGTCGTGACGACCGCGGCGACGCTCAACGCGTGCGCGGCAGTGCTCCACGAGGCCGGCGCGCGCATCATCAGCTACGTCACATTTGGTCGAGCACCAGCAATCGGCGACCGCGTTTAAACGGAGAGGGAACTGAGGATGGCCATTCGCGTCGGCATCAACGGCTTCGGGCGGATCGGGCGGCAGGTCGTGCGCGCGGCGAAGCTGCAGGGAAAGCAGGACATCGACTTCGTTGCCGTGAACGATCTCACCGATACGAAGACGCTTGCGCATCTGTTCAAGTACGACTCCGTTCACCGGACGTACAAAGGCAACGTCGGTGTTCGCAACGGATCGATCATGGTGGACGACGACGAGATCAAGGTGCTTGCCGAGAAGGATCCGGCGAAGCTGCCGTGGGGTGATCTCGGCGTCGACATCGTGCTCGAGTCGACGGGACGCTTCACGAACGCGCCGGACGCGCGCAACCACATCGACGGCGGCGCGAAGAAGGTTATCATCTCGGCGCCCGCGAAGGGCGAGGACATCACCATTGTCCTTGGCGTGAACGAGAAAAAATACGATCCGGCCAAGCACACAATCATCTCGAACGCCTCCTGCACCACGAACTGTCTTGTGCCAATGGTGAAGGTCGTGCGCGACACTTTTGGCTTCGTGCGCGGCTCGATGGTGACGATTCACAGTTACACGAACGATCAGAACGTGCTCGATTTGCCGCACAAGGATCTGCGGCGCGCACGCGCCGCGGCGCTCTCGATCATTCCCACGACGACCGGTGCCGCGAAGGCGACCTCGCTCGTGATTCCGGAGCTCAAGGGCAAGATCGACGGCATCGCCATCCGCGTGCCGACGCCGGACGTATCGCTCACCGATCTGGCTGTCGTCGTGGAGAAGCCCGTGACGGTCGACGCGATCAATGAGGCCTTCCGCACCGCGGCCTCCGGTCCGATGAAAGGGATTCTCGAGTACACGGAGGAGGAGCTCGTGTCATCGGACTTCATCGGCAACCCCGCGTCGTGCATCTTCGACGCGAAGAGCACCAATGTCGTCGACGGGCTCCTGCTGAAGGTCTCCGGGTGGTACGACAACGAGTGGGGCTACTCGTCCCGCTGCGTCGATCTGCTGCGCTTCGTCGGGAAGCAGCTCGGCGATTAGTTGTCATCCCGAGCGAAGCGAGGGATCTGCTTTTGCCGCTGCTTAGTTTTCACCTGCGTTCAGCACTGAAAGCAGATTCCTCGTCGCTTCGCTCCTCGGAATGACAACGTTCAACAAGAAAACGATTCGGGACCTCCGCGATTCCGATCTGCGGGGAAAGCGCGCCCTCGTGCGCGTCGATTTCAATGTGCCGCTGGACGACCAAGAACAGGTTGCCGACGACACGCGCATCCGCGCGGCGCTGCCGACGATCCGGTATCTCGTCGAGCACGGCGCGCGGGTCGTGCTGCTGTCCCATCTCGGCCGGCCGAAGGGCAAGCCGGAGGCCAAGTACTCCCTCGAGCCTGTCGCTCGGCGTCTTGGCGAGCTCCTACCTAACGAGGACGTGACCTTCGTCGAGAGCACCGACACCGATGAGGCGCTCAAGGCCACGCGGCATGGGGGCCCTGTCGTGCTCCTCGAGAATACGCGCTTCCTCGGCGGTGAGGAGAAGAACGACGAGCGGCTCTCGCGCGCGCTCGCCGAGCTGGGCGACGTGTACGTCAACGATGCGTTCGGATCGGCGCATCGGGCGCACGCGTCGACCGAGGGAGTTGCACGCTACCTCAAGCCCGCGGTCGCGGGCCTGTTGATGGAGCAGGAGCTTCAGTACCTGGGCGCAACGATCGCCGATCCGAAGCGACCGTTCGTCGCAATTCTCGGCGGTGCAAAGATCTCGGGCAAGATCGATGTCATTCAGAATCTGCTGCCCAAGGTCGATCGACTCATCATCGGTGGCGCGATGGCCTGCACGTTCTTCAAGGCGATGGGCCTGGAGACGGGACGATCGCTCGTCGAGGCGGATCGCGTGGACATGGCGAAGGAGCTGCTCCGCACCGGGGAGAAGAAGCTCGAGCTACCGCGCGATGCGGCGGTGGCACCGTCGCTCGACGAGGGCGCAAAGTCGCATGCTGTCATGCGCGACCGGATCCCACCTAACGAGGGGATGTTCGACATCGGGCCCGAGGCGGCGCGTCAGTTCAGCGAGATCATCGCCAGTGCGAAGACCGTCGTCTGGAATGGTCCGATGGGTGTCTTCGAGAAGCCGCCCTTCGACGCCGGCACGCGCGCCGTTGCGGATGCGATGGCGAAGGCGACGAAGAAGGGTGCGACCACGGTAGTCGGCGGCGGTGATTCCGCGGCCGCGGTTGCGGAGCTGGGACTCGAGAGCGCGATGAGTCACGTCTCGACGGGGGGCGGCGCGTCGCTCGAGCTGCTCGAGGGCAAAGTGCTTCCCGGCGTCGCCGCGCTCGACGATCGCACCGGCGGCGGAGGAACGCGCGCCGCATGATGAGGCGACCATTCTTTTTTGCGAACTGGAAGATGAATCACGGGCCCACTGAGGCCCGTGCGTATATCGCCGCCTTTCTCCGATTCTTTGCGCCGCATGACGACCGCACCGTGGCGCTCTTTCCTTCGGCGCTGTCGCTGGCCACAGTGCGCGACGCACGTGCCGATCGTACGGATGTGCTGCTCGGCATTCAAAACATCCACTCGCAGGAGAAGGGAGCCTTCACCGGCGAGAACTCCGCGCCGATGGCGATCGATGCGGGTGCGCAACTCGCGCTCGTAGGGCATTCCGAGCGCCGTCACGTTTTCGGCGAGACGAACCTGGAGGCCGGCAAGAAAGTGGGTTTCGCGGCGAAGTTCGGCCTCACACCAGTACTCTGCGTCGGCGAAACCCTCGAACAACGACAGATGGGCTCTGCCGAAGCAATCGTTGACGAGCAGCTGCGCGTCGGGTTGAGCTTGATTCCGAATGTCGACATCCCATCCGTAATCATTGCCTACGAACCGGTGTGGGCCATCGGAACGGGGCACAGCGCCACGCCGCAGGACGCATCGTCGATGCATCGAGCAATTCGTGGAACGCTGCGCGAGCTCTCCGGCGAAGGCGCCGCCCGCATGCCCATTCTGTACGGTGGGAGCGTCAATCGGAGCAACGCGAAGTCGCTGCTCGACGCTGAGGGCGTCGACGGGCTGCTGGTCGGCAGCGCCTGCCTCGATCCCGAGGGTTGGGCGGAAATTTGCCGGACTTGACGTGAGGTGCTAAGTCGCGTGATATTTGTGGCTTACACTGCCCACCGATTACCGAGTTACGCATAAATGCTGTACACCTTCCTGATGGTGCTCCTCACCATCGACAGTATCGTCGTCATCGTCGCCGTGCTTCTCCAGAGTGGTCAGGGGCAGGGCCTCGCCGCGACCTTTGGTGGCGTGAGCAGCTCGGCGAGCTCGCTCTTCGGAACCCGTCAGACGGGCAATCTCCTCACGAAGGCCAGCTGGTGGGGCGGCGGAATCTTTCTCTTCCTCGCGTTCCTCCTCTCGCTGGCATCATCGCGGAGCCGCGCGCCGAAGTCAGTGCTGGATCAGGCCTTTCCCAATGCTCCCGCGTCCGCGCCCGCGGCGCCGAGCAACGCCGGAACCAAAGCGCCGGTTCCGTTGACTCCGGCGCCTCAGCCCGCGACGCCCAACCAGGGAACGCAGGCACCGACCAAGAAGCCGTAACGAGTGAAATCAGCGTGAGCGATCGGTCAGAGCAGCCAGGGTTCCTTCTTCTCGAAGATGGAACCCTTTTTCACGGGACGGTGGAGGGATCGACGACGCCAACCGTTGCCGAAGTCGTCTTCACCACGAATATGAGCGGATACCAGGAGGTCTTCACGGACCCTTCGTATCAGGGCCAGATCGTCGTGATGACGGCACCGATGATCGGTAACTACGGTGTGAACGACAGCGATCCGGAATCGGCGCGGCCACAAGTGGCGGGCGTCGTGATGCGCGAGCTGTCGAAGAACTACTCGAGCTGGCGAGCCAAGGGCGAGCTCGGCACCTGGCTCTCCGACAATCGCATTCCTCTCATCGAGGGCGTCGACACACGCCGCCTCACGAAGCATCTCCGCACCGTGGGGGTCATGCGTGGAGTCATCGGCAGCGGTGACACGCCGGGTGCCGAGGCGGTGGCTGCGCTCGAGTCGTGCCCGTCGATGGAGGGACTCGACCTCGCTTCGCGCGTCTCGACGAAGGAGAGCTACGTTTGGGGAGATCCGCGAGCACCCTGGCACGTCGTCGCTTACGACTACGGCATCAAGCGTAACATCCTTCGGTTGTTCAGCGACCACGGCTGTCGTGTCACCGTCGTCCCCGCAACAACGACGGCGGAGGAAGCGCTCGAGCTCGAGCCGAACGGAGTATTCCTGTCGAATGGGCCCGGCGATCCGGCCGCGGTGGAGTACGCACCCGGTATAGTGAAGCAGATCGCGAAGAAAGGCGTGCCGATCTTCGGCATCTGCCTCGGCCATCAGATCATCGGGCTGACGTATGGGGCCGGCACGGTGAAGATGCCGTACGGGCATCGCGGCGGAAATCATCCTGTGCGAGACATCGCGTCGGGCCGCGTTCTGATCACGTCGCAGAATCATGGTTTTGCCGTCGAGGGAACCGAGCACGGCATCACGGGCGCGAAGGAGCTGGAAGTCACGCACGTGAACTTGAATGACGGCACGGTCGAGGGCCTCCGGCATCGCGAGCTTCCAATCTTTGCCGTCCAGTATCACCCCGAGGCCGCGCCCGGTCCGCACGACGGTCGACCGCTCTTCAACCAGTTTCTCGATGTGGTCCGAAAGCAGTCGGCCTAAAGTGGCTCAAACTCTTGACACACAAGAGTTAACGGCGATAAGTTCGGCAAGCGTCCACGGCTGAACGGCGCGCTCACACGAGGCACATTCATGACCAAAGCAGACCTGGTCGAGAGAGTCACTGAGCAGATCTCCCGGACCGCGGGTCCGATGATCTCGAAGAAGGACTGCGCGCGCGTCGTCGATGCCTTTCTCGAGGCGATCAAAGAGGCGCTGCAGAATCAGAAGAACATCGAAGTGCGCGGATTTGGCACCTTCAAGATCCGACATCGCAAGACCCGCATGGCGCGGAACCCACGCACCGGTTCACCAGTCGAAGTCTCGGCGCGGCCCGTGCCGGTCTTCAAGCCATCGAAGGAGTTGCGTGCGATGGTCGCGGGGGTAGAGGAGAGCGACATCGAGGACGAGCCGGAAGAGATAGCGCAGTGATTCGTCTGTCTTCGACTTGGGCCCGGCGCACTTGCGCCGGGCTTTTCATTTCAGTCCTGTCTCCTGAGCGAAGCGAGGGATCTACTCGACCTTGCGTAGATCCCTCGCTTCGCTCAGGATGACAAGAACGGAAGTCCTGCAGGATCCCGCATCGCCACATGACCGTCACTGTCTTGCTCTTCGCCTCCTACGCGGACGCCGTCGGTCGCTCTACCATCGAGCTCGATCTCGAGGCGGGAGCGACGGTGCAGGACGTCGTCGAGCACGTGCGCGAAATGGGAGACGCCAAACGACTTCCGCCCGCTCCGATGGTCGCGGTGAACGAGCAATACGCGTCCCGCGATTGCGAGCTCCGACAGGGCGACGAGATCGCCCTCATTCCTCCGGTCGCAGGGGGATGACGATGTATTCCGCGATCGTCGATCAGGCAATCGATGTGTCCGCGATGCTCGGCCGAGTGAGCCGAAGCGGAAACGGTGCTACCGTGCTCTTCCTCGGGATGGTGCGCGACCTGAACGAGGGACGCGACGTCACGGGCATCGAGTACACGGCTTATCGCTCGATGGCGGAGCGCGAGCTCGCGACGATCGTCGAGGAGGCGGCGGCGCTCGCCGATTCGGGTGACATCGCGGTCGAGCATCGGCTCGGGGAGCTCACAGTAGGCGAGTGTAGCGTCGCCGTCGCCGTCGGGCATCCGCATCGAGGCCGGGCCTTCGAGGCCGCGCGGTACGTGATCGAAGAGCTCAAGCAGCGCGTTCCGATCTGGAAGCGCGAGCACTACGTGGACGGCACGCGCGAGTGGGTGGCGGCGAATCACGAGGCTCCTCCGGCGCTGGTCGACGCAGGGGGCGACCGATGAGCGAGGCGCTGCGCGATCAATTCGGGCGGACCATCGAGTACCTGCGCATCTCCGTCACGGATCGCTGCAACTTCCGCTGCCTCTATTGCATGCCGCTCGAGGGGCTCGCGTGGCTGCCGAAGACGGAGATCCTGAGCTACGAGGAGATCACGAGCGTCGTTAGGCAGCTCGCCCCGCTGGGACTCAGGCGGCTTCGCATCACCGGCGGCGAACCGACGATCCGGCCCGAGATCGAACGGTTGATCGCGATGCTTCGTGAGATTCCGCAGGTGGAGGACATCGCGCTCTCGACCAACGGCGTTCGGCTGCCCGAGCTCGCTCGACCGCTGCGCGACGCCGGGCTCGATCGCGTGAACATCAGCGCCGACAGTCTGCGCGCGGATCGAATCACGGCGATTGCGCGTCGAAACATCGCCTTCGATCCGATCGCTGCCGCCCAGGCTGCAGAGACGGCCGGAATCGCGCCGATCAAGTTGAACATGGTCGTAATGCGCGGCATCAACGACGACGAGATCATAGATTTTGCTCGGCTGACGCTCAACCATCCGTGGCACGTGCGCTTCATCGAGCTGATGCCGGTCGGCGGACTGCGCGAGCTCACGGCCGAGCACATCGTGCCAAGCGATGAAGTACTCGACCGCGCCTCGACGCTCGGCGCGCTGGAGCCCGGTGGCGGTCCGCCACGCGGCAACGGACCGGCTGCGTACTATCACTTTGCCGGTGCACCAGGATCGATCGGCGTCATCACGCCGATGACGCACACCTACTGCGGCTCGTGCAATCGTGTTCGCCTCACGGCCAATGGCCGACTCCGCACGTGCTTGTTCGGCGATCACGAGGTCGATCTGCGAACGCCGCTGCGCGCCAGCGAACCACTCGAGAGCTATTTTCGCCGAGCGCTCGCCGAGAAGCCGAAGGAGCACGAGCTCCTGCAACTGCGCATTGGTGGATTGAGCGCATTGTCGCAGGTTGGCGGGTAGCTCCGCACTTCTGTCATCCTGAGCAAAGCGAAGGATCTAGGATCCCTTCTGTGGGACGCGCTACCGGGACGGTAGTGCAGATCCTGCGTCGCTGTCACTCCTCAGAATGACGGCGCAGAGCGAGCTACACGCCGCGCCGCGAACCGGATAGGTTTCGTCCCCGAAGGCGTACTCACCTCAAGCTCAACGAGCGACATGGTCAACAAGATTACGGTCGTCGGCGCGGGGAACGTGGGCGCGACGACCGCGCAACGCATTGCCGAGAAGGAGCTCGCGCGCACGGTCGTGATGGTCGACGTCGTCGAGGGCGTTCCGCAGGGGAAGGGACTCGACCAGTGGCAGTCGGCGCCGATCGAGGGCTTCGATTCCCGAATCGTTGGAACCAACGGATACGACGAGACGAGCGGATCCGACCTCGTGATCATCACCGCGGGCATCGCTCGCAAGCCGGGCATGTCGCGTGATGATTTGCTCAACACCAACGCCGGCATCGTTCGCGACGTCTCCCAGCAGATCAAGCGCAGCTCGCCGAACGCGATCGTGATCGTGGTGTCGAACCCGCTCGACGTGATGTGCTACGTGGCGAAGGAAGTCACGGGGTTTCCGCGCGAGCGCGTGATCGGTATGGCGGGTGTTCTCGACACGGGTCGCTATCGCGCCTTTCTCGCCGAAGCGATGGACGTCTCCGTCCGCGACATCCAGGCGATGGTGCTCGGCGGCCACGGCGATACGATGGTGCCGTTGATCAGCTACACGTCGGTGAGCGGCATTCCCGTGACGCAGCTCCTCGAGCGATCGCAGCTCGACGCGATCGTCGATCGCACGCGCAATGGTGGCGCCGAGATCGTGAAGTATCTCAAGACTGGCTCGGCCTATTACGCGCCATCGTCCGGCGCGGTGCAGATGGCAGAAGCGATCGTGAACGATCAGAAGCGCATTCTCCCCTGCGCGGCGTGGCTCGAGGGCGAGTACGGCATGAAGGGCCTCTTTCTCGGCGTGCCCTGCAAGCTCGGCCGTCGCGGCCTCGAGCGGGTGATCGAAGTGCAACTCACCGCGGACGAGCGCGCAGCGCTCGCGAAGAGTGCCGACGCCGTTCGTGAGCCGATGAAAGCCGTGAAGCTCTGATCGCGAGCGACGGGGACGATGCTCGTCCAATTCTATCGTTCGACGATCGGTAAGAAGATCATCATGGCGGTCACGGGGCTGATCGGCGTCGGCTTCGTGATCGGCCACATGGCGGGGAACCTCCAGGCGTTCGTCGGGCGCGACAAGCTGAACGCGTACGGCGCTCTGCTGCACGGGCCGCTGGCCGAGCTCCTCTGGCTCGTGCGGCTCGTGCTCATCGTCGCGGTCGTGCTGCACGTGGTCATGGCGTACCAGCTCACGCTGCGCTCGCGCGCGGCGCGTCCGGTGGGGTATCACGATCGTGAGCCGCAGGTATCGACCTGGGCATCGCGCACCATGCGATGGGGCGGTGTGCTGCTGCTCATCTTCATCGTCCTGCACATTCTGCACTTCACCACGGGGCAGGTCGATCCGGCGGGCTGGCGCGAGCGGGTCGATGCCGCCGGGAGACACGACGTGTATGGCAACGTCGTCGCGAGCTTTCACATCTGGTGGGTCGCGGGGTTCTACATTCTCGCGATGATCTTTCTCGGCCTGCATCTCTATCACGGGGCGTGGAGCTCGGTTCGCACGTTAGGCTACGCGAAGCCCTCGCCCCATCCGCTGCATCGTCGCATCGCGCTCGTCGTCGCGGCCATCATCTGGCTCGGCTTCACTCTCGTTCCGCTCGGCGTGATCGCCGGCCTCATTCACTAATCGCGCACAGACGCATGGAACTTCGCGCGCGCATCCCGTCGGGACCGATCGAGCGGAAATGGGAGAAACACCGCTTCGACATGAAGCTGGTGAATCCCGCGAACAAGCGGCGGTATTCCGTGATCGTTGTCGGCACGGGCCTCGCGGGCGGCGCGGCCGCGGCGTCGATGAGCGAGCTTGGCTATCGCGTGAAAGCGTTCTGCTTCCAGGACTCGCCGCGGCGTGCGCACAGCATTGCCGCGCAGGGCGGCATCAACGCGGCGAAGAACTATCAGAACGACGGCGACAGCATCTACCGCCTCTTCTACGACACGGTGAAGGGCGGTGATTTCCGCGCGCGCGAAGCGAATGTCTACCGGCTCGCCGAGTTGAGCGTTCGCATAATCGACCAGTGCGTGGCGCAGGGCGTACCATTCGCCCGTGAATATGGCGGACTGCTCGCGAACCGATCATTTGGCGGCGCGCAGGTGTCGCGCACCTTTTACGCGCGGGGTCAGACCGGCCAGCAGCTTCTTCTGGGATGCTATCAAGCACTGGAGAAGGAGATCGCGAAGGGCGGCGTGACGATGTATCCCCGCACGGAGATGCTCGACGTCATCGTCGTGAACGGCCGAGCGCGTGGCATCGTGACGCGCAACATGGTGACGGGCGCCATCGAGGCGCATCTCGCGGATGCGGTCATCCTCGGCACGGGCGGCTACGGGAACGTCTTCTACCTCTCGACGAACGCGAAGGGATCGAACGCCACCGCGATCTGGCGCGCGTATCGCCGCGGCGCAGCCTTCGCCAACCCGTGCTACACGCAGATTCACCCGACGTGTATTCCCGTGAGCGGCGACTATCAGTCGAAGCTCACGCTGATGAGCGAATCGCTGCGCAACGATGGCCGGGTCTGGGTGCCGAAGCGGAGCGGCGACACGCGCGCGCCGAACGAGATTCCGGAAGCGGAGCGCGATTACTATCTCGAGCGAAAGTACCCGAGCTTCGGCAACCTGTCGCCGCGCGACATCGCGTCGCGCGCCGCGAAGGAGGTCTGCGACGAAGGACGAGGCGTTGGGCCGGGTGGGCGCGGTGTGTACCTCGACTTTGGGGACGCGATCAAGCGGTTAGGCGCCGAGCGAATTGCCGAGCGGTACGGGAATCTGTTCGAGATGTACGAGCGCATCACCGATGAGAATCCGTATAACGTCCCGATGCGGATCTATCCCGCCGTGCACTACACGATGGGCGGGCTCTGGGTCGACTACAACCTGATGAGCACGATTCCGGGTCTGCACGTGATTGGCGAGGCAAACTTCTCCGACCACGGCGCGAACCGACTCGGCGCGAGCGCCCTCATGCAGGGGCTCGCGGACGGCTACTTCATCATTCCACTCACGATCGGCGATTATCTCGCGTCGGCGAAGCCTGAGCCCGTCGGGGAAGATCATCAGGAGGTGCGCGCGACGGTCGCCGCGGTGCGCGAGCGGACGAAGCGCCTGACGTCGATCGGCGGCAAGCGGTCCGCGACGTCGTTCCATCGTGAGCTGGGCAAGATCGTGTGGGAGTACTGCGGCATGGCTCGCAACGCCGAGGGTTTACAGACGGCGCTGCGGCTCATTCCCGCGTTGCGCGAGGAGTTCTGGAGCGATCTCTACGTGCCGGGCACCGGCGAGGAATTGAACCAGGAGCTCGAGCGCGCAGGGCGCGTCGCGGACTTTCTCGAGCTCGCCGAGTTGATGTGCATCGACGCACTGCAACGTGAGGAGTCCTGCGGCGCACACTTCCGCATCGAGCACCAGACTCCGGACGGCGAAGCGCTGCGGCACGACGACAAGTTCGCCTATGTCGCCGCGTGGGAGTTCGCCGGCGACGGCAAGCCGCCGATTCTCCACAAGGAGCCGCTGGCCTTCGAGAACGTCGCGCTGGCAACGCGCAGCTATCGATGATATGAACCTAACGCTCCATGTGTGGCGACAGGCGTCAGCGACGAGCGCGGGATCGTTCGTCACGTACGCGGCGAAGGACATCACCCCGGACATGTCGTTCCTGGAGATGCTCGACGTCGTCAATGAGGGACTCGTCGCCGACGGGAAAGAGCCGATCGCGTTCGATCACGACTGTCGTGAAGGGATCTGCGGCTCGTGCGGCGTGATGATCAACGGCATCGCGCACGGCCCGATGAAAGCGACGGCGACGTGCCAGCTCCACATGCGGCACTTCAAGGACGGCGACGTCGTCTGGATCGAGCCGTGGCGCTCGCGAGCGTTTCCCGTCGTGAAGGACCTCGTCGTGAATCGCGGCGCGCTCGACCGCGTCATTGCTGCCGGCGGCTACATCAGCGTCAACACCGGAAATCCGAAAGAGGCGAATGCGCAGCCTGTCGCGAAGCAGGACGCGGACGATGCGATGGACGCGGCCGCGTGCATCGGATGTGGCGCGTGCGTCGCGGCGTGCCCAAATGGATCCGCGTCGCTCTTCACGGCGGCGAAGATCTCGCACCTCGGACTACTGCCTCAGGGACAGCCCGAGCGAATGCGCCGCTCATTGCGCATGGTCGCACAGATGGATGCGGAAGGCTTCGGCCACTGCACGTTGTACGGCGAGTGCCAGGAAGCCTGCCCGAAGGAGATCAGCATCGACACGATCGCGCGGATGAATCGCGACTACCTGCGCGCATCAGTCAAGCACCGCGAGGAGAAAGCACTGGCTGGCAGCGGCTAGTTGGCGCACTTGCTGCACGCCGGCGATCTCACTGGAGACAGGAGAGCTCGTGGAGCAGCAGCCCCAGCAAAACCCCATTCCACGCGATCGGTATCGCGACGCCGAGGCCGAGCTCGGCGGCGCGGACAATGTCGAGAAGACGACGTATGTGGTGGGAAAGGGCACCGACCCGAACGCGCGCAAGGGCGAAGGACCGTCAGCCACAGTGCCGAGTGGCGCGCCGAAGATGGTCGCAATCGTTGTCGTCGTTCTGGTGCTGCTGGTCGCTCTCGCGTACCTGATCGGTGCAATGCGGTAGGGTCAGATCTTCGGCAGGGTCACGCCGTGCTGACCCTGGTACTTTCCCTTCTTGTCCTTGTACGACACCGCGGGCTCTTCGTCGCCGCGGAAGAAGAGCACCTGCGCGATGCCTTCGTTGGCGTAGATCTTTGCCGGGAGCGGTGTCGTGTTCGAGATCTCGAGGGTGACGTAACCCTCCCACTCGGGCTCGAAGGGAGTGACGTTGGTGATGATGCCGCAGCGCGCGTAGGTCGATTTGCCGACGGTGACAGTGAGGACGTTGCGCGGAATGCGGAAGTACTCCACCGAGCGCGCGAGGGCGAACGAGTTCGGCGGCACGATGCAGACGTCCCCCTCGAACTCGACGAACGACTTCGGATCGAACGCTTTCGGATCGACGACGGAGTTGAGGACGTTCGTGAAGATGCGAAACTCGCGGGCGACGCGCATATCGTAGCCGTACGAGCTGACGCCGTACGAGATGACGCCCGAGCTAACCTGACTCTGCTCGAAGGGCTCGATCATGCGCTGCTCGGCCGCCATGCGCGTGATCCAGCGATCGGACATCAAGGACATGCGGGCCGCAGGATGTGGGACGCGGGACGTGATGTTGAAGTCGGCATGGCGCGAAAAGCTAGACGAGCATGACCATCGCGCCAAGCGTGGCACGACAATTCCTCGCGAATCACCTCTTCGCGCACACGCGACCCGCGCCTCGCGCCCCGCGTCGCGCCGTTGACACTGCGTCTCGGACCCGAATAGTTTTCGGGCACTTAGTGAAAGTTTTCACGAAGTCGGGAGATTATGGAACGCGCGTACGTGCCGGTTCTGCTGCTTCTCGGGTTCGTGGTTTTCAATGCCGTGTTGATGCTGGGGCTGTCGGCGCTCACGTTGCGCTCGCGGCCGACGCCGGTGAAGCAGACGGCGTATGAGTCCGGCATTCCACCACTCGGAGATGCGCGTGAGCGCTTCTCGGTGAAGTTCTACATGGTGGCGGTGCTGTTCATCATCTTCGACATCGAAACCGTCTTCATGATTCCGTGGGGCGCGCACTTCCGACAGCTCTCGTGCGCGCGGCCGCTCGTGATGAATGCCTGTCCCACAGGGCAGGTGTCGCTCTTTGGTTTCGCCGAGATGGTGGTGTTCATCATAATTCTGCTCGTCGGCTTCATCTACGTGTGGAAGAAGGGAGCGCTGCAATGGGATTGAGCCGGCGGCCCGATGCCGCGACGGTGCAGGTAAGCGGTGGCGGGGATCCGTGGGTCGCGACGCGTCTCGATTTTCTCGTCAACTGGGCGCGCGCCAATTCGCTGTGGCCGATGCCGTTCGGCACGGCGTGCTGCGCGATCGAATTCATGGCGACGGCGGCGAGTCGATTCGATCTCGCGCGGTTCGGCATGGAGCGGCAGAGCTTCTCGCCTCGTCAGGCAGACGTGCTGATCTGCGCGGGTCGCGTTCCGTTCAAGCTCGCCCCGGTGCTGCGCCGCATCTGGCAGCAGATGCCGCAACCAAAGTGGTGCATCTCGATGGGCTCGTGCGCGTCGAGCGGCAACGGCATCTTCGACAACTACGCCGTCGTGCAGGGCATTGACACCATCATTCCGGTGGACGTCTACGTGCCCGGCTGTCCGCCACGTCCCGAAGGATTGATGTACGGGATCCTGCTGTTACAGAAGAAGGTGATGAACGAGCGCGCGGCCGACAAATCACTGCGCAACGAGATGGAACCGGATCCCAAGAGTCAGCTCTACATTCCACCGTCGGTGATTGACGAGGTGTCGGAGCCGTTCGGCAATTCGGTTCATCAAACGCGCAGCGGATTGTGAGCACCAGCTTCAGGCCGGTCGTCGCGGGGAGCGCGCTACCGCAAGAGACCTCCGCGGCCGCGACACCGAAATCGGTGCCGCACCGCGGCGGCGCGGTGAATCCGAGCGCCGAGGCGCTTCGCCAGCGCTTCGCGAGCGCCGTGAAGACCGTGTCGGTGGTGTGGGGCGAGACGACAGTCGTCGTCGAGGGCGGACAGTTGCTCGAGATCGTGCGCTGGCTGCACGATGATCCCTCGCAACAGTACAACTATCTCTCCGACGTCACGGCGGTCGAGTTTCGCGATCTCGAACAGCCGCTCGAGGTCGTCTGGCATTTGCGCTCGCTGCCCTTCCGGCGATTCCTGCGACTCAAGGTGCTGCTGTCGAAAGGCTCGCCCCTCGAAGTCCCGAGCGTCTGGAGTGTCTACCGCGCCGCGGATTGGATGGAGCGCGAGTGCTACGACATGTTCGGCATTCGCTTCACGGGCCATCCGGATCTGCGGCGGCTACTGATGTGGGAGCAGTACAAGGAAGGATATCCGTTGCGAAAAGACTTTCCGCTCCGCGGCCGCTTCAGCCGCTCGGAGCAGCTGCGGCAGGCGCTGGCGGCGAATCCGGAAGCACGGTACTCGAAAGAGGAGCTCTCGATCGCGCAGGCGTTCGAGGATCTGCCTGACGATATGCGCCGGCGGTTGGGCTCCGGCGAGAAGACGGGAGAATAGAACGGGCATGGCGACGACGCGACGCACGGTGGAAGTCGAGCTCTCGACGAGCGGCCTCGATGCACAGGGGCGCCCGCAGCGCGTGCCGCTGGTGGTGGACGATAATGGCTCGCCGCTCGCCCTCGAGGCGCCGCCGTCGGCCGAGCCGGAGCTCGCTGGTGAGCATATGCTCATCAACATCGGTCCCCAGCACCCGGCAACCCACGGCGTGCTACGGCTCGTCCTCGAGCTCGACGGCGAGACGGTCGTGCGGTGCATCCCGCACATCGGCTACCTGCACTGCGGCTTCGAGAAGTCCGGCGAATACCGGCAGTACAATCAGATCATTCCATACACCGACCGTGAGGATTATCTCAACTCGCCCGGGAACAACGTCGCCTTCGCGCTCGGCGCGGAGCGGCTGTTCGGGATCGAGATCACGGAGCGGTGCAAGGTGCTCCGCGTCATCCTCTGCGAGCTCTCGCGGATCATCTCCCATCTTGTCTGGCTCGGCACGACGTGCATCGACATCGGCGCGTTCACGCCCTTCCTCTGGTCGTTCGAGAAGCGGGAGAAGGTCTACGAGCTGTTCGAGTCGTGGATCGGCGCGCGGCTGACGACGACGTTCACGCGCGTCGGTGGCATGGGTGCGGACATCCCCGATGGCTGGCTCGACAACCTGCGTTCGTTCGTGAACGATTTCCCGAAGACGGTCGCCGAGATCGATCGGGTCGTGACGCGCAACGGCATCTGGGTCGGCCGCACGATCGGCCTCGGCGTCATGACGGCAGAGGAAGCGATCAATCACGGTCTGTCCGGCCCGATGGTTCGCGCGTCGGGGGTCGCCTACGACGTCCGCAAGGATTTTCCCTATCTCGATTACGAGACGTACGACTTCGACGTGCCCGTCGGGACGAACGGCGACGTGTACGATCGCTATCTCGTGCGCATGGAGGAGCTACGCCAGTCGGTGCGGATCATCGAGCAGGCGATGAAGCGGTTGCCTGACGGACCGGTGAACGTCTCCGACCACCGCGTCATCCTCCCACCGAAGAGCAAGGCGACGAGTGACATGGAGTCGATGATCCATCACTTCAAGCAAGTGATGGAGGGCCCACGTCCGCCAATTGGCGAATGCTACGTGCCGGTCGAGAGCCCGAAGGGTGAGAAGGGCTACTACATGGTTTCGGATGGAACGTCGAAGCCGGTGCGCTGGCGCATCCGTCCGCCGGCGTTCGTGAATCTCTCGGCGATCCCGAAGATGGTAGAAGGGCATCTGCTCTCCGACGTCATCGCCATCAACGCGAGCATCGATATCGTCATGGGAGAAATCGATCGATGAGGGACGCGGGGCGAGGGGAGCGGGAGCACGCGCGAGCAGCGCGCGCGACTCCACATATGTTTGATCTGCTTCGAGCGCCAGCGAGAAGCAGATCCTTCGCTTCGCTCAGGATGACACATCCATGAGCATTCATGAAATGGGCGGCGTCGAGGCGCCGTCGGATACTTCGCACCACGGCCACGGCGGCCCGTACCAACCGGTCTTCGTCGGCGCTCGGCGGCAGGAGCTCGACGAGCTGCTGACTCGCTATCCCTCGAAGATGGCGGCGCTGTTGCCGGCGTTGTGGATGGTGCAACACGACCGCGGCTGGGTGAGCGACGACGCGATGGCGGAAGTCGCGACGTTGCTCGAGCTCACGCCGGCGTACGTGAAGGGCGTCGTCACGTTCTACACCATGTATCACCAGCACCCGGTCGGAAAGTATTTCGTCCAGGTGTGCACGACGTCGCCCTGTCAGGTCTGCGGTGCCGAAGAAGTCGTCGACGCGTTCCTGCGCCACACGGGGTGTCAGGAGCTCGGTGTCACTTCGCCCGACGACCGCTTCACCGTGATCGAAGTCGAGTGCCTCGGCGCGTGCGGCTTCGCGACGCCGGTGATGATCAACGAGGATTTCATCGAGTCGGTCACGCCGGAAGGCGTTCCCGAGCTCCTGGCGCGATACAAGTAACATGGGCTATCCCCACACACCGCACCCGCGCGAGACTCCCGTCCTCTCGGGCCACTTCGGCGAGGCGGAGGCGACGACGCTCGACGGCTGGCGCAAGCGCGGCGGTTACGTCGCGCTCGAGCGCGCGTTAGGCATGGCCCCCGCGGACATCGTGACCATCGTGAAGGATTCGGGGCTTCGCGGCCGCGGCGGCGCCGGCTTTCCGACGGGCGTGAAGTGGTCATTCATGAAGCCGGGCGATGGCAAGCCGCACTACCTCTGCTGCAACGCAGACGAATCCGAGCCTGGCACGTTCAAGGATCGCGAGATCATGCGCTGGACGCCGCACGCCCTCGTCGAGGGATGCGCGATCGGCGCATACGCCATCGGCGCGGAGACGGCGTACATCTACATTCGCGGCGAATTTACGGAGCCCATCGCCCGGATGGAGGCGGCGATCAAGGAGGCCTACGCCGCCGGCATCCTCGGCAAAAACGCGATGGGCAGCGGAAAGACGGTGAACGTGTGGGTGCATCGCGGAGCCGGCGCCTACATTTGCGGCGAAGAGACGGCGCTCATGAACTCCCTCGAGGGGCGTCGCGGCAATCCGCGGATCAAGCCGCCGTTTCCAGCCGTCGCGGGCGTCTTCGGCCAGCCAACGACGATCAACAACGTCGAGACGCTCGCCGCCGTTCCACAGATTCTCAACAACGGCGCCGACTGGTACAAGAAGTTCTCGCGTTCGGACAACCCCAAGAGCACTGGCACGAAGCTTTACTCGGTCTGTGGCAACATCGCGCGGCCGGGCAACTACGAAGTCCCAATGGGATTCCCGTTCAAGGACTTCCTATATGATGTCTGCGGCGGTCCGCTGCCGGGGAGGAAGTTCCGCGCGATCATTCCCGGCGGCATCTCGGTGCCGATCCAGACCGTCGCCGAGGCCGAAGCCTCGCTCATGGATTACGAAGGCTTCGTCGCCCAGGGGACGATGCTCGGCTCCGGTGGCGTCATCGTCGTCGACGACGCGCAGAATCTGGTGAAGTTCATCGCGCGCGCCGCGCGCTTCTTTGCCCACGAAAGCTGCGCGCAGTGCACGCAATGTCGCGAGGGAACCGCGTGGACAACGAAGATCCTCGAGCGCATTGCTGCCGGCGACGGTACGACGGAGGACTTTGACACGCTGCTGGAGATCGCGGACAACATGACGGGCAAGACGATCTGCGTGCTGAGCGATTCCTGCGCAACGCCGGTCGTGTCGGGCCTCAAGAAGTTCCGCGGCGATTTCGAAGCGCTGATCAAGAAGAAGACGCACGTTCTCGTGCCGGCTTTCGCGTGACCGGCTCCGCACGCATAACGACGCACAACGATCGATGACGGCTCCCGCATCCAGCACGCAGACGGTCAACCTAACGATTGAGGGGCGCCCGGTCTCGGTGCCGGCGGGGACATCGATCCTCGAGGCGGCAAAGGCGGCGGGCGTACTCATTCCGCACTATTGCTACCATCCCGGCCTTCCTGTGGCCGGCGTGTGCCGCATGTGTCTCGTCGAGGTCGAAAAGGCGCCGAAGCTCGCGCCCTCGTGCGCGACGGCGGTGGCCGAAGGCCAGGTGGTGCGCGTGCACACCGAGAAGGCGCTCGAAGCGCGGCAGGGCGTGCTCGAGATGCTCCTCATCAACCATCCGCTCGACTGCCCGATCTGCGACCAGGCAGGCGAGTGCGAGCTCCAGGATTACACGTACCAGGAGGGCCGCGCCGAGGGCCGATACCGTGAACCGAAGCGATTCAATCCGGTCGAGGACTTCGGGGGCGATGTCATCTACGTCGCGAACCGATGCATCCTCTGCACGCGTTGCGTTCGGTTCATGGACGACGTCGTCCACCATCCGATCCTCAACGTGAGCGAGCGCGGTGATCGCGCGGTGATCGGCAAGTTCGAGGGCGAGGATCTGACGCACCCGTGGGCCGGGAACGTCATCGAGCTCTGTCCGGTGGGCGCACTCCTCTCGAAGGACGCGTTGAACAAAGCGCGGGCTTGGGAGCTCGATCGCGCGGGCTCGATCTGCCCGAACTGCTCACAGGGTTGCAACGTCATCATCGAGGCGCGCGACAACACCGTCGTCCGGATGCGGCCGCGTCCTAACGAGGACGTCAACAAGTACTTCATGTGTGACCACGGCCGGCTCAATTACCGCTGGCTGAACCGGCGCGACCGCGTCGATGTGCCGATGGTGAAGCAGGGGGCGACTCTCGCCGGTTGCGATTGGGATCGCGCGCTCGCGGAAGCGACGCGACTCATCACGGGGAAGCGGGTCTTCGTGCTCGCGTCGCCGATGCTCTCCAACGAAGCGCTCTATCTGCTCTCGGAGATTGCCCGTCGGACGGGCGGTGCTGGGGCGTTTCGCGTGCAGACGGGCGCCGAGGCGCCCTTGCCGGGCGTCGAGGATCTTGCGCTTCGCGCCGATCGCGCCGCGAACGTGCGCGGTGCCGAGCTGCTTGGCTTCACGCGCAGCGAACGGCCGCTCGAGCGGCTCGGGGCGGGCGACGTGCTCCTGGTCGCTGACGAGGAATTGGTCGGCGAGGACGCGTCCGGCGCGGCGAAGGCCGGCGCGACGATCGTCATTGGCACCACGCTGCCGTTCTGGGCCCGACACGCCGCCGCCGTGGTGATGCCGATCGCCAACATGAGCGAGGAGGAAGGCACCTTCACGAATCTCCGCGGACGCGTCCAGCGCTACCTGCAGGCGAAAGCTGCGCCTGGGTTCGCGCGCCCTGGCTGGTTCGTGCTGAGCGATCTCCTCGCCGCGTTAGGCGGCGCGCCGATCGCCGGCGGCCTGCCGAGCGACGTCTTCGCGGCGCTGGCCACGACTCGACCCGAGTTCGCCGGGATGTCGTACGACACGTTAGGCATGCGCGGCGCACTGGTCGCCGGCGCGATGGCGGAGGCGTCGGCATGATCACGCCCGCGTTCGCGCTACTCCAGGCGCAGGCGGCCCAGCCCCTCATCACCACTGAGGGGCCCGAGCACTTCGGGTACTGGCTCCTGTTCACGATCGTGAAGATTCTCGCGCTCTTCACGATCTATCTCGTCGGCGTGGCGTATCTGACGCTGCTCGAGCGGCGGATCGCCGCGTGGGTGCAGGATCGACGGGGACCGAACCGCGTCGGTTTCCACGGTCTGCTGCAGCCGGCGGCAGATGGTCTCAAGAACATCATGAAGGAGGAGACGTATCCCGGCGCAGCCTACAAGCCCCTGTTCGTTCTGGCGCCGGCGCTCTCCTTCATTCCCGCGCTGATGACGCTGGCGGTCATTCCGTTCGCGGCGCCATGGTACTCACGGTATGGCCTGGTCGAGATGGCGATCGCGCCGGTCCCGATCGGCTTCCTCTACATTCTGGCGATCTCGTCGTTAGGCGTCTACGGCATCGTCCTCGCCGGCTGGTCGTCGAACAACAAGTACTCGCTCCTCGGTGGGCTCCGGTCGAGCGCGCAGATGGTCTCATACGAGATCGCGATGGGCATGTCGACGATTCCCGTGCTGCTCCTCGCCGGCAATGTCTCCCTGAGCGCGATTGTCGAGCAGCAGACGACGGGGCGATGGCCGTTCGCCTGGAACGTCTTCGGCTGCACGCTCGCGTTCTTCATCTTCATGGTCTCGGCATTCGCGGAGACGAACCGCCTGCCGTTCGACCTGCCAGAGGCCGAATCGGAGCTCATCGCCGGCTATCACTCGGAATACAGCGCGATGAAGTTCTCGCTGTTCTTCATCGCCGAGTATGCGAACATGGTGACGGCGAGCGCCTTGATGACGACGCTCTTCTTCGGCGGCTGGGACATTCCCTTCACGCTCTGGGACAACTACGCGCACAGCCTCGCCGCGTCGATCGCGACCTTCTTCGTGTTCATGGCCAAGATCCTGTTGTTCGTCTTCCTCTTCATGTGGGTGCGCTGGACACTCCCGCGGTTCCGCTACGATCAGCTGATGTCGCTCGGCTGGAAGGTCATGCTGCCGCTCGCCCTGGCGTACATCGTCGTGCTGGCTGGTGCGATCCTCGGACTCAGCTACGCGGGCTACGTGCGCGGCTCGTGGCAGTTCGGCGCGACACTGCTCGTGCTCAACATTCTCGTCGTCGCGGCCGTGTTCCTGATTCTCGACCGCGGGCGGATCGTAAGCCCCGCGTACTCGCGACTCGACCGTCGCAACTTGCAAAAGCTGCGTCAAGCTGCGCTCGATCGCGCGCGCTTTTCTCCCGCGGAGGCGGGCGACTGATGGCTATCGGTGTGAAGGTTCTCGAGCGTCCCATTGCGCAGACGAGCTACGTCCGCGCGACACTGAGCGGGATGGCAGTCACCTTGAAGCATCTCTTTCAGGACAAGGTGACGATCCAGTATCCCGAGGAGAAATGGGCGCTCTCCCCGCGCTGGCGCGGAACGCACCGCATGCTGACCACGGAGGACGGGAAAGCGAAGTGCGTCGCGTGTGGGCTCTGCCCAACGGTCTGTCCCGCGAACTGCATCAAGCTCGTGCCGGGCGAGGACGAGCAGGGTAATCGCTATCCGTTGCTCTTCGAGATCGACGAGTTCCGCTGCATCTTCTGCGGCTACTGCCAGGAAGTCTGTCCCGAGGAAGCGATCCACGTCGGACGGCATTTCGAGAATTCTGAATACAGTCGCGAAGGCTTCGTCTACGATCTGGAGCGATTGATGTCGCAGACCCATCCAGTGTGCGAGATGTGGGACCCGGCCGACCCGAAGGGTGAGTGACGTGCAACCCACGCTTCCACTCTTCTACAGCTTCAACTTCTACGTCTTCGGCATCGTCGCGATCATCGCGGCGTTGTTATTCGTGACGCGGAAGAGTCCCGTCGCCGCAGCGCTGTGGCTCGTGACGACGATGTTCGCGCTCGCCGCGCTCTACGTCATGATGGATGCGCAGTTCATCGGCGCGATCCAGGTGCTGGTCTATGCCGGCGCGATCATGGTCGTGTTCCTGTTCGTCATCATGCTCCTGAACCTGGGGCAGCCGAGCGAGGTCGCCGACGCGCGCGGCCGAGCGTGGAAGCTGGTGGCCGGTGCCGTTGGCGTCGCGATGCTCGCGCAGATCTTCGCCCTCACGCGCGCCCACGTGCAGCCGGCAATTCCGCCGGGATATCTGGCGCGGCAGATCCAGTACACCGGCGTCATCGCCCCGGTCGCGGGTCCGCTCTTCAACGAGTATCTCCTCGCCTTCGAGGTCACGAGCGTGCTGCTGCTCGCCGCCGTCGTCGGCGCGGTCGTGTTAGGCAGACGCAGGTCCGCGGTGGAGGAGGCAGCCAATGCTCGCTGAGGCGCTGTTCTTTTCGGCGGTGCTATTCACGATCGGCGTCGTCGGCGTTCTCACGCGGCGCAACGCGATCATCGTCTTCATGTGCGTCGAGCTGATGCTCAACGCGGTGAACCTCTCCTTCGTCGCCTTCGCGCAGGTCTATGGGGTGGCGGGGCAGGTCTTCGTCTTCTTCGTCATGACCGTGGCCGCCGCGGAAGCCGCCGTCGGGCTCGCGATCATCATCGCGCTCTTCCGTCATCGACAAACGGTGAATCTGCAGAACATCAATCTGCTGAAAGGCTGATGCTTCCGTTCGCACTCCTTCAGGAAGCCGCGGGAGTCGCCCACCCGCTCGCCAGCACCGTCGCTCGCTGGATGTGGTTGCTGCCGCTTCTGCCGCTGCTCGGCTTCGTGATCAACGGCGCCCTCTCGATCATGAGTGCCTTTCACGCCGGGCCGGGCGATCCCGGTGCGCATCCCCACGACGCCCATGCGTCGGCCGAGGAGCATCACGAGGCGCATGCGGGGCACGACGTCACCGGCGGCGGCGCGCACGGCGATGACCACCACGTAGTCGTCCGGCATCGCTTTGCTGGGCTGGCGACGATCATCGGACCGGGTGTGATGGTGCTCGCGTTCGCGCTTGCCGCGGCGATCTTCGCCGCGATGCGCGGTGCGGGCGACGCGGCGCTGCACGCGCCATTCGTCCAGCGCTACTTCGAGTGGATGCCGGTCGGCGATCTGCGTATCGACGCCGCATTTCAGCTCGATCAGCTCTCGATGGTGATGATCCTCGTCATCACCGGCGTCGGGATGCTGATCCACCTGTTCAGCGTCGGGTACATGCAGGACGACCCGAGCTACCCGCGCTATTTCGCGTATCTGAATCTGTTCGTCGCGTTCATGCTCGTGCTCGTCATGGGCGCGAGCTACCCGGTGATGTTCGTCGGCTGGGAGGGCGTCGGCCTCTGTTCGTATCTGCTCATCGGCTTCTGGTATCTCGACAAGGCGAATGCGGACGCGGGCAAGAAAGCGTTCATCATGAACCGCATCGGCGACTTTGGCTTCCTCGTCGCCATGTTCATGTTGTTCGCCAACATCGGGACGCTCGAGTTCGAGGGCGTCCGCGCGCAGGCGACGGCGCTCGGTCCGTCGGTGGTCACCTGGATCTGCCTGTTCTTTTTCCTCGGCTGCACGGGCAAGAGCGCGCAGATTCCGCTCTACACCTGGCTGCCTGACGCGATGGCTGGTCCGACGCCCGTGTCGGCGCTCATTCACGCGGCGACGATGGTTACCGCCGGCGTCTATCTCATTGCCCGGAGCAACTTCCTGTTCTCGCTGTCCCCCGTCGCGAGTCTGACGGTGGTCGTCATCGGCGCGCTCACGGCGATCTTCGCGGCGTCGATCGGGCTCAAGCAGTGGGACATCAAGAAGGTCCTCGCGTATTCGACGGTGTCACAGCTCGGGTACATGTTCATCGGCGTGGGCTCGGGTGCGTATGTGTCTGGCGTCTTCCATCTCGTGACGCATGCCTTCTTCAAGGCGCTCCTCTTCCTCGGCTCCGGTTCGGTGATCTTCGCCATGCACCGCGCGTATCACGCGACGCACAGCACCGAGGACGCGCAGGACATGCGGAACATGGGAGGTCTCGCGCGCTACATGCCCTGGACGTTCTGGTTGATGCTCGCCGCGACGCTCGCGATCGCCGGCATCTTCCCGTTCGCCGGCTTCTTCTCCAAGGACGCCATCCTCGGCACCGTATTTCTGCGCGCCCGCGAGTCGACGCTCGCCGAGGCGCACTGGTTAGGCATACCGGGCAGCATCATCCTGTACGCCTGTTACGCCATCGGCCTCGCCGCCGCGTTCATGACTGCCGTGTACATGACACGGATGCTCATCTACACGTTTCTCGGACCAAATCGGTCGGGCGAGCGAGAGCGCGATTTCCTCGGCGAGGCGCCGTGGATCATGACCGGGCCGCTCGTCGTTCTTGGTGTGCTGAGCGTGATCGGCGGCTGGCTCAACCTGCCCGAGTCGATTCCGATCGGTCGCGTGGGCGTGTTGGACCACTGGCTCGATCCGGTCGTCGGGGAATCGACGCTCCGCATTACGCACGGCGCGGCCGCCGAGGCGAGCTCCACCATTGAGTATTCACTCATCGGCGCGGCGGTGCTGATCGCCGTGACGGGCATCATCGTCGCCTGGGTGATGCTCAAGCCGGAGCGGCTCGTCCCGAAGCGCGAGGCCAAGCAGGAGGAAGGGTTCGAGCGCGTGCTCGTCAACAAGTATTACGTGGACGAGATCTACGACGACGCCGTCGTGCAGCCGACAGTCGGCGTCTCGCGCAACCTGCTCTGGCAAGGCATCGACCAGGGCCTCATCGACAACGTGATGGTGAAGTACGTCGGAACTGGCATTCCGCGGTTCTTCGGCTGGGTGGGCTCCCAGCTTCAATCGGGGCAGGTCGGGACGTACGCGTGGGTGCTCGTCGTTGGCGTGTTGTTCGTGCTCGGCGCTTTCACGATCCGGTGATCATGAACGGCTTCTTGACCTCGATCGGCTACAATCACTGGATCCTCCCGGCACTGCTGGGCATTCCACTGCTCGGCGCGGTCGCCATCTGGCTGCAGGCCGCGTTAGGCGGGCGCGACGAAGGCGCGGCCCAGCGTGCGGCTCCGGAGGAATCGGCGGCGGCGCGGGCGGGTGTGGACCCACGCACCGCTGTCGACGAGATCGCGACGGGAGTCGCCGGCCCCGCGCGGGTCATCGCACTCGCCACATTCATCGTCGAGTTCATCGTCTCGCTTGGCCTCTGGCCGGCGTTCGATCCGGCGGACGGTCGTTGGCAATTTGCTGTCGACACGGCGTGGATTCCGTCGTGGGGCGTGCGCTTCACCATCGGCATCGACGGCATGGCGCTGATGATGATCCTGCTGACGACGTTCATCATGGTGCTCTCGACGCTCGGCAGCTGGACATACATCCGCACCCGTACGCACAGCTTCTACGCGCTGATGCTGGTGCTCACGACCGGCATGCTCGGCGTCTTCATGAGCCTCGACCTCTTCCTGTTCTACGTGATGTGGGAGGTCATGCTCGTGCCGATGTACTTCATCATCGGCATCTGGGGCGGTGAGAATCGGCTATATGCGAGCCTGAAATTCTTCATCTATACGATGGTCGGATCGATGCTCATGCTCGCCGCCATCGTGTATCTCGGACTCGCGGCGAAAAACCCGGCGACGGGCATTCCGACTTTCAGCTACGACTACATCCTGCAGAATGTCGTCGTGTCACCGACGGCGGCGCTCTGGCTCTTCGGCGCGTTCTTCATGGCCTTCGCTGTGAAGGTGCCGATGTTCCCGTTCCATACCTGGCTGCCCGACGCCCACGTCGAGGCACCGACCGCAGGGTCGGTGGTGCTGGCGAGCATCATGCTCAAGCTCGGCACCTTCGGCTTTCTGCGCCTCGCCGTGCCGCTCTTTCCGTCGGCGGCGATGAACGAGACGGTGCGCAACATCATCCTCGGGCTCGCGGTCATCGGAATCGTCTACGGCGCGCTCGTGTCGATGGTGCAGACCGATTTCAAGAAGCTGGTCGCGTACTCGTCGGTGAGCCACCTCGGCTTCGTGATGCTCGGCATCTTCGCGCTGACTGTACAAAGCGTGCAGGGCGCGCTCATGGTCATGATTAATCATGGCATTTCGACCGGCGCCCTGTTTCTTCTCATCGGCATGATCTACGAGCGGCGCCATTCGCGGTTGATCGAAGCGTACGGCGGTATTGCGCGCGTCGTCCCCATGTTCGCCGCGCTGCTGACGCTCGTCTCGTTGAGCAGCATCGGTCTGCCCGGCACGAATGGCTTCATCGGCGAGTTTCTCGTGCTCATCGGCTCGTTCAAGACGGTGCCGATCTTCACCGTCATCGCCACGACAGCCGTCATCTTCGCCGCCGCGTATCTCCTGTGGGCGATTCAGCGAATTCTCTTCAACGCCTTCACCAAACCGGAGAATGAGCACCTTGCCGATCTGAACCCGCGCGAGCTGCTCATCATGGTGCCGTTGGTCATTGCGATCATCTGGTTGGGTGTCTATCCAGCGCCGGTGCTCCGTCGCATGCAGCTCTCCGCCGAGCGTTTTGTGAGCGTCGTGCAGGGTCGCGCGACGGCGCAGTCGCGCGTCGTCAGCGCGGGTGAGGTCGCGCGATGAGCTTCGCCATGCCTTCCGTCTTCGACCTGTCCCGACCGCTCGACCTGACGGCGGCGTTGATCCCCGATCTCGTACTCATCGTCGGTGCGATGATTCTCGTCGTCGCCGCTGCGTGGCGGCCAGACAGCGCGCGCCGTCAGCGCGCGATCGGCTGGGCGAGCATCGTCGTCACGTTGCTGGCGATGGCGGCGGTGATCTACTTCCTCGTCAGCGGGTACGGCGCGGGTCCTGGTCCGATCGCCGTCGACAACTACCGGTGGATGGTCGATCTCGTCATCCTGCTCGGCACGTTGTTGACGTTGATGCTCGCCATCGACGACAACGATCGCGAGCTCATCACCGAGCCCGAGACGCACGTCCTCGTGCTCCTGGCGTCGTCAGGCATGATGCTGCTCGCGGCGGCGCGCGATCTCATGATCGTGTTCCTCGGCATCGAGCTGATGTCGATCTCGGTCTATGCGCTCGCGGGGATCAATCGTCGGAGCATCCGCTCTGCCGAGGGCGCGCTCAAGTACTTCCTCCTTGGCGCATTCTCGACGGCATTCCTGCTCTACGGCATCGCACTCGTGTATGGCGCCACGGGCGCGACCAATCTCGAGGTGATAGGCCAGCGCGCCTTGGCGAACAATGGCGGCGGTCCGTTGTTCGCGATCGGCATTGCGATGCTGCTCATCGGCTTCGGCTTCAAGGTCGCGACGGTGCCGTTCCATATGTGGGCGCCGGACGTCTACGACGGTTCACCTTCGCCGATCACGGCGTACATGGCGGCGACGGTCAAGACAGCGGCCTTCGCGGCCTTCCTGCGCGCCTGGCTCGAGGCATTCCCGTCCGCGTTCAATACGTGGCATCCGGCCGTCGTCGGTCTCGCAATCGCGACGATGGTGCTGGGCAACGCGATTGGCCTCTGGCAGCAGAACATCAAACGGATGCTCGCGTACTCGAGCATCGGACATGCGGGCTATTTACTGGTCGCACTGGCGGCCGGCACAACGCAGGGCGCGTCGGCGCTGATTTTTTATCTGCTCATCTACACCCTCGCGACCTTCGGCTGCTTTGCTGTCGTCAGCTCGCTCACGCGCACCGGTGCCGGCACCGTTCGCCTCGACGAGCTGGCCGGACTCTGGAACGTGCGCCCGTGGACGGCCTTTGGCATGGCCGTGTTGATGCTCGCGCTGCTCGGCTTTCCGATCTTCGGCGGCGCTGGGTTCTTCGCCAAGTGGTACGTGATTCAGGCCGCGCTGCAGTCCGAAGCCCCGCAGACGTTGCTCGTCGTCGTTCTCGTGCTGACGACGGTCGTGTCGGCGGGGTATTACCTGTACGTCATCCGCGTGATGTTCATGCGGCCGCGTCTCGAGGGCTTGGCGCTTCCCACGCGCTCGGGAGGCTTGACGCGCTTCGTTCTGGTAGCGACGGTACTGCTGCTGCTGATCCTCGGCGTCGTTCCTGACTATGTGGTGCACCTCACCTGGGCCGGACGGCCGCAGATGCGGTCGCCCGTGCGGGCCGCGGCGCCCTACGCCGTTGGGAACGGCGCTCCCGAAGGGCTGCCGCTCGTTCGTCGCTGAGCAGCGCCTGGCCGAGCATCCTCGCTCGGCTAGTTCGCAGATTCTAAACTAGAGACTCGCATGGCCGTCGCAGCAGGAATCTTCCGGCAGTACGACATTCGTGGGATCGTCGGGCGCGACCTCACGCCCGAAGCGGCGCGCGCCATTGGCGGCGCGTACGCGGCTTATCTCCGCGAGAAGGGCCGTGGCGCCAGCGACCAGCGACTCGGAACGGTCGCCGTAGGCCGTGATAACCGTCCGAGCGGCCCCGAGCTCCGGGACGCCCTCGTCGACGGGCTCACCGCGGCGGGTGTGGACGTCGCGGACATCGGTGTCGTTCCCACGCCGCTCAATTACTGGAGCCTGCATCATCTGGACGTCGTTGGCGGCATCCAGATCACAGGATCGCACAATCCGCCCGAGTACAACGGGTTCAAGCTCTCGCTCGGCAAGGGCTCGATGCATGGGAGCGAGATTCAGCGTCTGTACGAGATCATCAACAGCGGCGCCACCGCGCGCTCCTCCGGCGCGAAGGGAAAGGTGCATAACGAGGCGGTGATCGATCGCTACATCGACGACATCGTCCGTCGGGTCGGCAAGCTGTCGCGGCGCATCAAGGCCGTCTATGACTGCGGCAATGGCGCCGGCGCCCTCGTCGCCGACGCGCTCTTCGAGAAGCTGGGGCTCACCGGTCGCGGCATCTTCTGCGAGAGCGACGGCACCTTCCCCAATCACCACCCGGATCCCACGGTCCCCGAGAACCTCGAAGATCTCATCGCGGCGGTGAAAAAGGATGGCGCGGAAATCGGCATCGCCTTCGACGGAGACGCGGATCGCATCGGCGTCGTCGACGATCGCGGTGAGATCGTCTGGGGCGATCGCATTCTCATCCTCTACGCGCGTGACGTGCTCGCCCGCACGGGGTCGGGCCAACCGATCATCTTCGACGTCAAGTGCTCGCAGGCGCTGCCGGACGCCATTCAGCGCTCGGGTGGCAAGCCAATCATGTGGAAGACGGGCCACTCCCTCATCAAGGACAAGATGAAGGAGACGCACGCGCCGGTCGCTGGCGAGATGTCCGGCCACATGTTCTTCAGCGAAGGCTTCTACGGCCACGACGACGCCCTCTACGGCGCGGCACGGCTCCTCCGCATCCTCGCTGATTCGGGGAAGACCGTTAGGCAGCTCCTCGCCGACGTCCCGAACTTTGTCTCGACGCCCGAGATCCGCGTCGAGGTCCCCGAGGAGCGAAAGTTCGGCCTCGTCGACAAGGCGGTAGAGCACTTCCGCTCGAAGCATGACGTCATCGACGTCGACGGGGTACGCGTGCTCTTCGGCGACGGTTGGGGCCTGATTCGCGCCTCCAACACACAGCCCGTGCTGGTGGCGCGTTACGAGGCGTCGTCGGCGCAGCGGTTGGCGGCCATTCAGGGCGAGATGGAGGGGTGGCTGCGATCTCAGGGCGTCCAGGTGTGACGACGCGCTGATGGCCTCGACACGGCGCTGGGTGCTCCTCGCTGTCGCCGGCGCCGCGATTCTTCTCCTCGCGGCGCGCGCCGTCGCTCAGATCTACGTCGAGTACGAGTGGTTCGACGCTGTCGGTGCCCTCGAGGTATGGCGAACACGCGCCGCGTACGTCGTCGTGATGCGGCTCCTGTCCGGCCTCGCCGCCGGAGTGTTCGTGTTCGCTAATCTCTACGCGGTGCGGCACTCCGTTGTCTCGCTTGTGCTCCCGCGCAAAGTCGCGAATCTCGAGATCGGCGAGCAGGTGTCCGGTCGCTACCTCATGCTCGCCGTGGTCCTGATCTCCGTGCTCCTCGGTGGTCTTCTGAGCCTCCCGCCGAGCGACTGGACGACCTTTGCCGCGGCCTACAGCAACGTCCCGTTCAACGAGCCCGATCCGTATTTCGGCGCCGACCTCGGTCTCTTCGTCTACTGGCTGCCGTTCGAGCAGACACTCTACTACTGGACGCTCGTCGCGCTGCTCATCGTCACCGCGATCGTGGTCTTTCTCTATGCGCTGACTCCGAGCCTGCGATGGGATCGCGGCCGGCTGTACATCTCGGGCTACGTCCGCCGCCACCTCACCGTGCTCGCCGGCGTCGTGCTGCTCGTACTTGCCTGGAGCTTCCGGCTCGACATGTACGATCTGCTCACGAGCGGCAGCGGACCCGACGGCGCCTTCGGCTATGTCGATCACAAAGTACTCATCCCTGGAAATCTGATTCTGTCGATCGCGACGCTGGGCGCGGCGCTCATCGTCGTCTGGTCGGGGTGGACCGGGCAGGGACGTCTCGCGGGGGCAGCCATTCTTGGCATCATGGTGCTCGCGCTCCTCACCCGCGAGGTCGCCCCGTTCATCGGCGAGCACATCGCCGAGGAGCAGGACGCGACGCTGCGGGAGCGCCCGTATCAGAATGCCCGAGTGGCCTACTCGCGGCGCGCCTACGCCACCGATCTCGTGCGCCGCGCCGACAGCACCGTTGGATTCGCGAACCTCGCCGACGCGGCACGAAACGTCGCGGTCTGGGACGCGCCGGCGATCTCGCGTGCGCTGGAGACGACGACCCGCGCCGACGTCGGCTCGTTAGGCTGGCGCGCGTCGCCCGCTGGGATCGCCGCCGATGTCCCCGAGCGGCCTCCGCGCGCTGGCGATACCACGCGAGCCACCTTCGGACTCTCGCGCGTCCTTGCCTGGGACGTCGACGATCGCGGCGGCATCGTCCGCGCGCCGTCTCCTCGCGGCGGCGATGACGAGATGCAGCTCGGACCCGCCGTCGTCTTCCCGGGAGCACGGGGCTTTCTCATCGTTTCGGATTCCTCGGCGCGCGTCGTGGGCGCATCGATCGAGAGCGGCATGTCGCGCTTTGCGCACGCGCTGAGCTTCCAACGGCTGCGCTGGGCTTCGAACGACCTCCCTCGACCACATCCCACGGTCGTCACGCATCGCGACGTCCGCGAACGTCTCGCGACGCTGATGCCATTCTTCGTACAGGGAACCGTGGTGACGCCCATCGTTCTCGGTGACTCGCTCTTCTGGAGCGTCGATCTCTACGCGGCGTCCGCGGCGTATCCCCTCAGTCGACATCTGCAGGCCGCGGGCGACGAGCGCACCTATTTTCAGCACGCCGCAACCGCGATTACCTATGCCGCAACTGGCGAGACGTACGTCGTCGCCGATTCCAGTCCTGGACCGCCGGCGTTGACGTGGACGAGGCGGTTTCCAGCGCTCTTTGTACCATGGACGACGCTGCCGCCAACGCTCCGCACCAGCATTCCACCTCCAATCGACGGGCTGCGCGCGCAGGCAGCGGCGTATGCGGATTACGGAACCCGCGCCGACAGCGACGTGCCGCGTCATCTCGTCGCCCTCGACGGTGCTGACAGCGCGCTCGCTGGAAGCGTGCCCATGTTGACGACTCGCGGATCCGGCGCGACGGCAGTCGGCCTCGTCCTCCTCGACGGCGCCGATCGCGTGCGCGGAATGGTGATCGGGACCGGCGGCGCCGAGCGTCAGACGATCTGGTATGAGGTGCCACGACTCGGACCAAAGTGGTCCACGGTGCTCGATCGCTTGCGCGACGTGGACAGCTCGAGGAATCAGGCCACGCACGACGCGTCGGTGGCGCGTGGCCCCGTCCGCGGCATTCCGATCGCCGGCGGCATCGCGTTCGCTCAGCCGACCTACTCATGGCGCCTGCAGAGCGCCCCGACGCTGCTCAGCGTCGCGCTGCTGATGAATGACACCGTGCGGGTTGCGCCGTCGCTGGCGCAGCTTGCCGGCAGCTTGCCGCCGGCCGTGCCGTCGCCAGCGGCGCCAGCGAGCGTCGATCTCCGCGCGCGCGCGGCCGCGCTGTACGCCCGCATGCGCGATGCGCTCCGCCGCGGCGATTGGGTCGCGTTCGGCCAGGCGTTCGATGAGCTCGGGAAGCTCATCGCTGGAGCAAGCAGTTCTCGATGAGCGGGCTTGCCGAGCCTAACGAGAATCCCGGAACGGCTGTCATCGCGCTCGGGGGCAACGCGCTTGCGCCCGCGGGGCAGCGCTCAAACGTGTACGATCAATTTCGCCACACCCGCGCCAGCCTCGGTCCGATCGTCGACCTCGTGAGCGCGGGCTGGAATGTCTGTGTCGTGCACGGCAACGGGCCGCAGGTCGGTGACGAGCTCGTTCGCAACGAGATCGGGCGCTACGACGCGCCGCCGCTGCCGCTTGGCGTCCTCGTTGCCGCGACCGCGGGGTGGATCGGGTACATGGTGCAGCAGTCGATCGACAACGCGCTCCGACGTGCCGGCATGCCGCGCGACGTCGCGACTGTCATCACCCAGGTCGTCGTCGACCCGAACGATCCCGCGTTGCGCAATCCCACGAAGTTCATCGGTCGCGAGCTGCCACCGGAGCGCGCCGATGAGCTCGAGCGTGAGGGACACGTGGTGAAGGCAGACGGACATGGGCGCCCGCGGCGCGTGGTCGGAAGCCCGCGGCCCCTCGCCATTCACGAGCTCGCGTCGATCCGCCGGCTGCTGGACGCGGGGTCGGTCGTCATCGCGTGCGGCGGCGGCGGGGCGCCCATTTACGACGATCCTCGACTAGGTTGGGAGGGGCTCGATGCCGTCGTCGACAAGGATCTCGCGGCCGCGGTGCTCGCGCGCGATCTCGGCGCCGAGCTGCTGCTGATTCTCACCGACGTCGACGCGGTATACGCCAACTGGGGGACGCCGGACCAGCGGCCGCTGCCGCGCCTAACGATCGACGAGGCGGTGCAGATGGATCGCGACGGCGCCTTCGGTGAGGGCAGTATGGCGCCGAAGATTCGCGCCGCCGTCGATTTCGCGAGGCGTACGGGTGGCCGCGCCATCATCACGGCGCTGGAGAAGGGACGGGAGGCGGTGCGGGGCGAAGCAGGGACTACGATCACAACGGCAGAGACTGCGGAGCACGTGTGAACATTCACGAATATCAGGCGAAGGACATTCTGCGCCGGGCGGGCGTTCCCATTCCACCGGGCCGCGTCGCCACGACGCCGGACGAGGTCCAGGCCATCGCCCGCGAGTTCGGCGGCACGGTCGTCGTCAAGGCCCAGGTGCACGCGGGCGGGCGCGGCAAGGCAGGCGGTGTCAAGCTCGCCAAGTCGCCTGAGGAGGCGAAATCGATCGCGAGCAAGATCCTCGGCATGCAGATCAAAGGGCTCACGGTGAATCAGGTGCTCGTGACGCCGGCGGCGGACATCGCCTCCGAAGCGTATGTCGGCATCATTGTCGACCGTGCGGCGAAGCGCCCCGTCTTCATGGTGAGCCCCGCCGGCGGCATCGACATCGAGGAGGTCGCCGCGACGACGCCGGAGAAAATTCTCAAGCTACCCGTCGATACGCGATACGGCTTACTGCCCTTTCAGGCGACGCAGCTCGGCTTCTTCTTGTTCGACGACGTAAAAAAGGTGAGAGCCGTTGCGAAAATCATGCAGCAGCTCTACACCGCCTTTATGCAAAGTGGATGTTCGCTTGCCGAGATCAATCCGCTGGTGACAACGCCTAACGGCGACGTCGTCGCGCTCGATGCGAAGATGGTCATCGACGACAATGAGCTCGAGCGGCATCGGGAGATCGAGGCGCTGCGCGATCCGACAGCCGAAGCACCAAGCGAGGTGCAGGCGCGCGACGCGAACCTCACCTTCATCAAGCTCGACGGCAATGTCGGCTGCTGCGTGAATGGCGCGGGGCTCGCCATGGCCACGATGGATCTCGTGAAGTACTACGGCGGCGAGCCGGCGAACTTTCTCGACATCGGCGGCTCGTCGAATCCGGAGAAAGTGGTGAACGCCCTCCGCATCATTACGTCCGACCCCAGTGTAAAGGCGATCCTCTTCAATATTTTTGGCGGCATCACGCGTACCGACGACGTCGCGAACGGCATCGTCACCGCCACGAAACAGAGCCCGCTCAAGGTGCCGATCGTCATCCGCCTAACGGGCACGAACGAGGAGATCGCCGTCAAGATTCTCAAGGAGAACGGATTCTCGGCAATGACCGACATGGACGACGCGGTGAAACGCGCGGTCGAGCTGGCAAAGGGAGGCAAGGCCGCGTGAGCATCTTCATCGACAACAACACGACCCTGCTCGTGCAGGGAATCACGGGTCGCGACGGCTCCTTTCACGCGAAGCAGATGATGGAGTACGGCACCTGCGTCGTCGCCGGTGTCACGCCAGGGAAGGGCGGGCAGAAGTTCGAGAACTCTGTACCCATCTTCGATACCGTGTCCGAAGCCGTGCGCGAGACGGGCGCCAATACCTCGGTGATTTACGTTCCGCCGATGTTCGCCGCCGACGCCATCATGGAAGCCGCGGATGCGGGCATCAAGCTCATCGTCGCGATCACTGAGGGCGTTCCCGTGCTCGACATGACGCGGGTCTATCCCTTCGTGAAGGAACGCGGCGCGCGTCTCATCGGCCCGAATTGCCCTGGCTTGATCACGCCAGGCAAGTCAAAGGTAGGAATCATTCCCGGCCGTATCTGTACGCCGGGCAACATCGGTGTCGTCAGCCGGTCGGGTACGCTCACGTACGAAGTTGTCTATCAACTCACCCGCGCCGGTCTTGGCCAGTCGACGTGCGTCGGCATCGGCGGCGATCCGATTAACGGGACGAACTTCATCGATTGCCTCGCCGCCTTCGAGGCCGATCCCGGCACGCGCGCCGTAGCGATGATGGGCGAGATTGGCGGCACCGACGAGCAGGAGGCGGCTCACTTCATCAAGGAAAAGATGAAGAAGCCCGTCGTCGGCTTCATCGCCGGCCAGACGGCACCTCCGGGCCGTCGCATGGGGCACGCCGGGGCCATCATCTCCGGCTCGTCAGGCACGGCCGCGGAGAAAATTGCCGCCTTCGAGCAGGCGGGGATGGGCGTCGCGAAGCGGCCGAAGGACTTTGTCGACCTCCTCCGGCAGCGCATTGCCTAACGAACCGCGGCCGGTCGGCATGAAGCTCCGCGAGTTCGTTTCGGTCGCGTGTGTCGTCGTTCCGCTTCCAGGACGCACCCTTGGCGAGGCGAGCGAAGCGTTGCTCCAGCGCATCGAGGCGTCGTCCGCCGTACGCGACGCGGGTAAGCTCCGCCGTCGCATCAGCGAGTCGCGCAACGAGGATCTGGTCATCGTTGGCGGTCGTGCGTTCTTGTTGCACGTTCGTGCCGACTCGGTCGGTGCGCTTCGCGTCGCGATTGGCGTCGCGCCGAAGCCGATTGTGCGCGGCGACGAGGAGGATGCGCGGGCCCGCGTCGTCATGCTCGTCGTGGCTCCGCCTCGTGACGCGGCGCGTCACCTGCAGCTCGTCCGCGCTTTTGCGCGGCTCCTCGCGCGGCAAGAGGTGCTGGACACGATGCACGCCGCACCGACCGCCGACGCCATCGCGGCGCTCGCCGCCCTCGACGAGTTCACGTTGCCCGAGGAGCTCACCGTGCGCGACCTCATGACCGAGCGACCGCGCACGACAACGCCAGAGATGCCGCTGCGCGAGGCAGCGCGCGAGATGCTCTCTTCGGGGCTCAGCGCGCTCCCCGTCGTCGACCAAGACGGCGGTCTTCTCGGTCTGCTCAGCGAGCGGGAGCTGATGCGACACTTCATGACAACGACGCTCGCCACGGCAAGCGCGCGCTTCACGCCGCCGAGCGCACACGGACGCCGCACCGTTCGCGACGTCATGACGCGTCAGGTCCTCTGCGTCGCCCCGGAGCAGTCGCTCGCCGACGTCGCCGCCCTCATGACCAACAAGGATGTCGAACGCGTGCCCGTCGTCCGCGGCGGCCGGCTCGTCGGTTTCCTCACCCGCGGCGACATCGTTCGTAAACTCATCGCACCCTGAGCTCCACACTTCAATGGCCGGCAACTACACGCTCACCATCATCAAGCCTGACGCTTTCGGCAACGCGAAAGCCGGGAAGATCATCGCCCTCCTCGAGCAGCAGGGCTTCCGCGTTCGCGCCGCCCGCGTCGTTCACCTCACCGAGGCGCAGGCAAAAGAGTTCTATGCCGTCCACCGCGAGCGGCCGTTCTATGGGTCGCTGGTCACCTTCATGACTTCTGGCCCGTCGATGCCGATGGTGCTCGAGAAGCGCGACGCGGTTGCAGCGCTCCGGACCGCCATCGGAGCAACCGACCCGAAAGAGGCCGCCGAGGGCACGGTCCGGAAGCTCTACGCCGAGTCGAAGGAACGAAACGCCATCCACGCCTCCGACAGCGACGAGAACGCGGCACGCGAGGCCCGTTTCTTCTTCAGCGAGGTGGAGCTGATAGCGGCTCAGTGAATCCTTGTCATCCTTAGCAAAGTGAAGGATCTGCTCGAATTGAGTAGATCCTTCGTCGCCTCGCTCCTCGGGATGACAACGGACCATACGCTTCGTTCGGAACGCCGTGATAGCATTGGACAGATGGCTACAGACTGCCTCTAAACTCTGTCGGTAGCGCGACTTGTAACTCGACCTCCGCGCGCGTAGTTTTCCCGGCTATGCTGTCCTTTGACATCCGCTCACTCGAGCACCATGGGGTCGCCGTCGATGGCACCTTGTCACCTGACGATGCGATCTGGCAGGAGCAGGATCCCAGACCTTCGGGACCCCTCCACGTCACGGGACGGCTCTCCAACGCCGGCGCCGGACGCTACTACTGGCACGGTCGCATCGAAGGCGATGTCACCATGCCCTGCCGTCGTTGCCTCAACGACGCCACTGCACACGTGGCCGGCGAGGAGCACGTCATCTTTGTCGAAGCGGACGACGAGGAGGCCGACAACCCCGACGTCTACCCGCTCGATCCACGTGCCGACGAGATAGATTTGCGGCCCGCGGTTCGTGAAGCGTGGCTCCTGGCGGTGCCTGGCTTCCTCCTCTGCACGGAAGACTGCAAGGGCCTCTGTCCGACGTGCGGCGCCGACCTCAACGCTGGCGATTGCGGCTGTCCGCCGCAGGTGACTGCGGATTCGCGCTGGGATGCACTCCGGTCCCTCACGTCCGCAAACGAAGCCGACGTGCCGGCCCGTCAGACGAAGCAAAAGCGAAGCAGCGGCGGTAAGGCGCGCTGATCGCCGACGCAGCATACAGTTATCGATTCTCTAACCTTTTCTCCGACAATGGCCGTTCCGAAGAGACGTACCTCGAAGCGTAAGAAGCGCGCGCGTAACACCCACAAGACCGCGCCCGCCATCGCGCTCCAGAAGTGCCCGCAGTGCCAGGCGATGAAGCGCCCGCACCACGTCTGCCCGGAGTGCGGCTATTACGCGGGTGAGCAGCGGGTCGCGGCGCGGGAAGCGTAGCCTTGGCTCGGATCGCGTTGGACGCCATGGGCGGCGACTTCGCCCCTCGGGCGACTGTCGCCGGCGCGCTCCAATCTCTCGCCGAGCTCGATCCCGGTCACACGATTCAGCTCGTTGGTCAGACGGCGGTCATCGAAAGTGAATTGCGCACGCTCCTCGCCGGTGAATTCGGCGGCCAGAGCGCCCGCGGCGTTAGGCGTGACCGTATCGAGATCGTCGAGGCGCCAGACATTATCGAGATGACCGACAAGCCGGGCTCCGCGGTCCGCGGTAAACCGAACAGCTCGATGATCGTCGGGCTGAAACTTCAGGCCGAAGGCAAGTCGGATGCGTTCGTCTCGGCCGGCAACACCGGCGCGCAGATGGCCGCATCGATGATCATCCTCAAGCTGCACGAAGGCCTGAAGCGGCCGGCAATCGCGACGGTCTTTCCCACGGCGCGCCAGCCTGTCGTCGTTCTCGATTCCGGCGCGAACGTGGATTGCTCCGCTGACGAGCTCACCCAGTTCGCCCGACTCGGCGCCGTCTACGCCGAGGACATTCTCGGCCGAACCAACCCCGCCGTGGGGCTGCTCAGCATCGGCGAGGAGCCGGAGAAGGGGAACGCCGTCACGAAAGAAGCGCACGAGCTGCTCCGCGAATCGGGCCTCAACTTCGTCGGTAATGTCGAGGGTCGCGATCTCCCGGCTGGGCAGTGCGACCGCGGACCCGTCGACGTCGTCATCTGCGACGGATTCGTCGGGAACGTCGTGCTCAAGTTCTATGAGGCCGTCGCGCCGATGATGCTCGGTATCCTCAAGCGCGCCGGCGTCGAGCCCGAGCGCCTAACGGCTGCCCTCAAGGATCTCGACTACTCCGAGCACGGCGGCGCCCCGTTGCTTGGCGTGCGGGGCGTGAGCATCATCTCGCACGGCAAGTCGTCGCCGCGCGCCATCAAGAACGCGATCCGCGCCGCGGTGCGCGCGGTGGAGTCCCACATGAACGAGCACATCGGTCGCGGCCTGCAGTCCGTCGCGGGCGAGGGAGAAGCCGCATGAAGCGCCCGATCGCGTCCATCGCGGGTACTGGCCGCGGGCTGCCCGAGGCTGTGATGACCAACTTCGATTTCGCGAAGATCGGAATCGAAACCACCGACGAGTGGATCACGGAGCGCACGGGAATCAAGCAGCGCCACATTGCGCGCAACGGCGAATCGACGATGTCGATGGCCGCGGCCGCGGCTCGTCAGGCCATGCAGCGCGCGAGCGTCAGCCCTGGCGAGATCGACGCGATCGTCCTCAGCACCGCCACGCCGGACCGTCTGCTCCCCGCCACCGCCGTCGATCTCCAGGCGGAGTTGGGCGCCACGCGCGCGGCCGCCTTCGACATCGGCGCCGCGTGCGCCGGGTTCATCTTCGCCGTCACGATTGCCGAAGGGATGATCGCCGCGGGAACCGCCGAGACCGTGCTCGTCGTCGGTTCGGAGAAGATGAGCTCCATCATCGACTGGCAGGACCGGTCGACGTGCGTCCTCTTTGGCGACGGAGCGGGAGCCGCCGTGTTGCGCCGCGCGAAGCACCACCGCGGACTACTCAGTGCCTACATGCGCAGTGACGGCACGCTCGCGAACCTCCTCTATCGGCCCTCTGGCGGCGCGTGCCAGCCATTCTCCGAGGATGTCCTCAACGACCGCAGCCACTTCGTGAAGATGGCGGGTCGGGAAGTCTTCAAGCATGCGGTGCGGTCCATGGCCGACGCCTGCGACCGCGCCCTCGATGGCGCGAAGCTTACCGGTAAGGACATCGACCTCCTCATTCCGCACCAAGCCAACCTGCGCATCATCGAGGCGACCGCCAAGCACGCCAGCGTGTCGATGGACAAGGTCTACGTGAACGTGGATCGGTATGGGAATACCTCGTCCGCATCGGTGGCGATCGCTCTCGATGAAGCGCTGGAGAATGGGCGCATCAAGGAAGGGATGAACGTGCTCGTCGTCGCCTTTGGCGCGGGCTTCACCTGGGGCTCGATGGTGCTTCGCTTCTAGCATGGAGATCGTCCTCCTGTTTCCCGGCCAGGGCTCGCAGAAGCCCGGCATGGGGAAGGATCTTGCCGATGCCTTTCCCGAGGCGCGTACCGTCTTCGAGCAAGCCGACGACGTGCTCGGCGCGCCACTGAGCCGGCTCTGTTTCGAGGGTCCGGCCGAGGAGCTCACGCTCACCCACAACGCGCAGCCAGCGCTCCTCGCGCACGGCGCCGCCGTGTGGGCCGTGGCGCGCGAGCGGATCGGTCCCAGCGTGCGCGCCGCCGCCGGTCACTCGTTAGGTGAGTTCACCGCCTATCATGCCGCGGGCTCGCTTCCGCTCGCTGGCGCGCTGCGAATCGTTAGGCGGCGCGGTGAGCTGATGTACGACAGCGGCGTCCGCCAGCCAGGCGCCATGGCCGCCATCCTCGGCGACCTCCAGCAGCCGATCGAGACCGTGTGCGAGACCGCGACTCGTGAGGCAGGTCTCGTCGTGCCCGCGAACTACAACGCGCCAGGCCAGATCGTCATTAGCGGGGAAGTCGCCGGCGTCGAGCGCGCGATGGCCCTCGCGAAAGAGGCCGGTGCGAAGCGCGCGATGCGCCTCAATGTCAGCGGCGCGTTTCACTCGCCGCTCATGCAGAGCGCTCAGAGCGGTCTTACCGAGATCCTGGCGGCAACCGAGATGCGCGAGCCGCGATTCCCGGTATTCGCCAATGTCGATGCGCAGCCGGTGACGAGCGCCATGCCCGCGCGCGAGCGACTCGTTCGTCAGCTCACGAGCCCGGTGCGCTGGACGGAAGAGGTGCAGGCCCTCGCGAGCGCATATCCCGCGGCGCTCTTCGTCGAGATGGGTCCCGGAACAGTTCTCGTTGGGTTGGTTCGGAAGATCGCGCCGGCGGTGAAGACTGCGTCCTGCGGCACCGTGGCCGAGGTCGAGCAGCTCCTCGGGCTGGTGGCTTCGTGAACATCGATCTCTCGGGGCGCTCGGCGCTCGTCACCGGTAGCACGCGCGGCATCGGCCGAGCCATCGGCGAGTTGTTGGCACGCTGCGGCGCGAAGGTCGCGGTCGTCGGTCGCGATAAGACGCGTGCCGAAGAAGTTGCGACCCAGCTTCCGGGCACTGCAAAGGGCTTCGCCTGCGACATCGGCGATGTCGCGTCGGTTACGAAGCTCGTGGAGGACGTGGAGAAAGATCTCGGCGCTGTCGACATTCTGGTCAACAACGCCGGTCTCACACGTGACAATTTGCTGATGCGTCTCAAGGACGATGATTGGGATGCCGTGCTTGATGCCAACCTGCGAGGCGCGTTCGTCGCGATTCGCGCCGCGACGCGCGGGATGATGAAGCGCCGCTGGGGACGCGTCATCAACATCGCCAGCGTCGTCGGAATCGTCGGCAACAAGGGTCAGGCCAATTATGCGGCGAGCAAGGCGGGCCTCATCGGTCTCACCAAGTCAGTGGCGAAAGAGCTTGCGTCGCGCAACATTCTCGCAAATGCCGTCGCCCCGGGCTTCATCGAGACGGACATGACGGCGGCGATGACGCCCGAGGCGCGCACCACGCTGTCGCAGCAGATTCCACTGGAGCGACTCGGAACGCCAAACGACATCGCCGGCATCGTTGGGTTTCTCGCATCGGAGCATGCCGCGTACATCACCGGACAAGTGTTCGTCGTCGACGGCGGAATGGTCATGTAATGGCCCCATCCCCCTTCTTGACGCGCTAGATTTCCCGCAACCCCAGTCACCTGCAGAGGAGAGGACGCACGCCCATGGCCGACAACAACGCGCAGAAAGTCCGCGACATCATTGAGAAGGAGCTCGGAGTCGAGCGCGAAAAGCTCTCTGATGACGCCAGCTTCATCGAGGACCTCGGTGCGGACAGCCTCGATATCGTGGAGCTGGTGATGGAGTTCGAGAAGGAGTTCAACATCGACATCCCCGACGAGGACGCGGAGAAGCTCCGCACCGTCGGCGATGCGATCAAGTATCTCAACGACAAGGTTGCCGTCTGATGAAGCGTCGGGTCGTCGTCACCGGTCTTGGGGCGATCACGCCAGTCGGCAACGACGTGGCGGCGACCTGGCGCGCGATCATCGACGGGAAGCCGGGTGCCGGCCCGATCACGAAGTTCGACGCGTCCAAGTTCCCCGTGCGCTTCGCCTGCGAGGTGAAGGGCTTCGATCCGTTGCAATACATGGATCGCAAGGAGGCGAAACGCGCCGACGCCTACGCCCAGTACGCCATTGCCGGTGCGGCGCAGGCGATGGCCGACGCCGCCCTTACGGATCCAGCGCTCTATGATCCCGATCGCGTCGGCGTGATTCTCGGCAGCGGCATCGGTGGTCTGAAGAGCTTCGAGGAGCAGCACGACATCTACCGCGAGCGCGGGGCGAGCAAGATCAGCCCATTCTTCATTCCGATGTTCATCGCCGACATCGCCGCGGGGCTCGTCTCGATGCGCTTCAACGCCAAGGGACCGAACTACGCCACTGTCTCCGCGTGCGCGACGAGCGCACACGCAATCGGCGACGCCTTTCGGACGATCCAGTATGGTGACGCGGACATCATCATCACCGGTGGATCGGAGGCGACCGTGACGCCGATGGCGATCGGCGGTTTCGCAAACATGAAAGCCCTCTCGGAGCGGAACGATTCGCCGGAGACGGCGTCCCGGCCATTCGACCAGACGCGTGACGGCTTCGTCATGGGCGAGGGTTCTGGCATCGTCGTCCTCGAGGATTACGAGCACGCCGTGAAGCGCGGCGCCCACATGTATGCTGAGATCGTCGGCTATGGGGCGACGGGCGATGCCTACCATCTCACGGCACCCGCACCGGACGGCGAGGGCGCCCAGCGCGCCATGCGACGCGCCATGGCGGACGCGAAGCTTTCGCCGACCGACATCGACTACATCAACGCGCACGGGACGTCGACTCCGGCCAACGATCTCAACGAGACGAAGGCGATCAAGGCTGTCTTTGGCGACGCCGCGGCCGAGGTCAATGTCAGCTCGACGAAGTCGATGACCGGCCACATGCTCGGCGCCGCCGGTGCGGTCGAGTTCATTCTCTGCTCGCTGGCGGTGCGGGATTGTGTCGTGCCACCGACGATCAACTACGAGCATCCGGATCCCGAGCTCGATCTCAACTACACGCCCAACCGCGCCGTCCGCAGGGACGTCGAGATCGCGCTCAGCAACAGCTTCGGCTTCGGTGGGCACAACGTGACGCTCGCTGTGCGGCGCCTCCGCGAGTGACGCCGACCATGCGATCCGGTGTCGCTCTGGACCGAGCGCTCATCAGCGATCCGTCGCTGCAACCCGTGGCGGACCGGCTCGAGCGCGGGGAGCGCCTGTCGCCGGCAGACGGGATCACACTCTTCGAATCGTCGGACATCACCGGGATCGGCGCGATGGCCGACGCGGTGAATCGGGCGACGCATGGCGACCGCGTCCTCTTTGCCGCGAATCAGCATATCAACCCGACGAACGTCTGCACCCTTCGCAAGACGTGCGTCTTCTGCTCGTACGCGCGGCTGCCGAAGGAAGAGGGTGCCTATCGCTACACGCTCGAGCAGGTGCTCCAGGAAGCAGCGACCGCGAATAGCACGCTGACGCGCGAGTTTCACATCGTGGGCGGCTTGGACATGAAAGCCGGCCTCGCGTATTACAGCGAGATGTTCCGCGCCCTCAAGGCCAACTTCCCGCACGTCCATATCAAAGCGCTCACCGCTGTCGAGATCGCGCACATCGCGCGGATCGAGAAGATGAGCGTTCGCGAAACGCTCATCGCCCTCCGTGAGGCCGGCCTCGATACGATGCCGGGCGGCGGCGCTGAGGTCTTCAGCCCAGGCGTGCGCGCGACCATCGCCGACAAGAAGCTCGCCGGCGAAGAGTGGATTGCCGTCCATCGCGAAGCTCATCAGCTCGGCATCCGTACCAACTGCACGATGCTCTATGGTCACGTCGAGACCATTGCCGACCGCATCGCGCACCTGACGATGCTCCGTGACCTGCAGGACGAGACCGGTGGATTCCTCGCATACATCCCGCTCGCGTATCATCCCGACAACAACGAGCTCGGACACACGCTTCACCGCGAGGGAACGGCGACGAGCGCATTCGACGATCTGAAGAACCTCGCCGTCGGGCGCCTCTTCCTCGACAACATCGACAACATCAAGACGCACTGGGTGATGGTCACACCCTTCATCTCGCAGACGTCGCTGCACTTCGGCGTCAACGACATGGAAGGCACGATGGTGCGCGAGAAGATTTACCACGAGGCGGGCGCCCACACCGCCCAGGCGATGACCCTCGACGCGATTCTCCGGCTCATTCGTGGCGCCGGGAAGGTGCCTGTCGAGCGCGATTCGTTCTATCGCGTCGTCCGCACCTTCGACGGCGATCCCGCGCCCGAAGGCGCCGGCAATCGCTCCAAGGCCGCCTCAGTCGCGGCATGACGTCGATGCCTAACGGCAAGCTGCGCGTTGGTCGCATCCCGTACATCAATTGCTATCCCGTGTACGGCGCCGTCGATCGCGGCGCCGTTCGGCTCGACGCGACCCTCGTCGACGGCGTTCCGACGGCGCTCAATCGCCAGATGGCGGACGGCACGCTCGATGTCAGCGTCGTCTCCGCCGTGGAGTACGCGCGCGACGCCAAACGCTATCTGCTGCTACCGGATCTCGCGATCTCCTGCGATGGGCCGGTGCGGAGCGTCCTGCTCTTCTCCAGGCGTCCGGCGACGGAGCTGAATGGCCGCCGCGTGCTCGTGAGCCGCAGCTCGATGACGAGCGTCGCACTTCTCGAGCTCCTCTTCGAGAACGTCTGGAAGGCACGACCGATCTTTGTTCCCGCGAACGCCGAGATTTCGGACGTCGAGCAGTTCGGCGATGCCGAGCACGACGCTCGGCTCGTCATCGGCGACGCCGCACTGGTCGTCGGCTCGCGTCTTCGTGCGCATCGCGACGTCCCCGCGGGCTACTCCCATGCCTACGACCTCGGCGCCGAGTGGAAGCGCTGGACCGGCCTGCCGTTCGTGTTCGCGGTCTGGGTCGCGCAACGCGTGACACCGATCGCTGAAGCGTTAGGCGTCCACGCCACGCTCATCCAGTCCCGCGACTGGGGCCTGCAGCACCTTGATACACTCGCGGCGCAGGCGTCAGCCGCCACCGACGTGGACGAGCCGACATGTCTCGAATATTTGTCCGGCTTGGACTATGGACTGTCCTACCATCACCTTGCTGGCCTGACGGAGTTCTTCCGGCGCCTCGTGATGGCCGGCCGTGTGCCTAACGGTTCGCTCGCGTTCCTGCCGGCTGCCTAGCACTCAGCACCTAACACCTGGCACCCATGCGTGACCTTCTCGACTTCTACACTAACGCGCCGCTCCTCGAGCTCGGAGCCGAGGCCGACCGCGTACGTCGCGAGAAGCATCCGCATAACACGGTCACCTTCATCGTCGACCGCAACATCAACTACACGAACGTCTGCGTCGCCGACTGTGGATTCTGCGCGTTCTACCGTCGCCCGAAGCACGGCGAAGGGTGGACGCTCTCGTACGAAGACATCGGCCGAAAGATCGATGAAGCAAAGGAGCTGGGCGCCGTACAGATCCTCATGCAGGGCGGCCACAATCCGTATATCCCGTTCGATTGGTATCTCGAGCTGCTCCGCTACATCAAGACCAACCATCCAATCCACATCCACGGCTTCAGTCCCTCCGAAGTCGATTTCTTCGCCAAGACCTTCCGCATGGATGCACGCGACGTCATCCGCGAGCTCAAGGCGGCGGGGCTCGACTCGATCCCGGGCGGCGGCGGCGAGATCCTCGTTCAGCGCGTCCGCGATCTCGTCGCGCGCAAGAAGGCTGGCGCCGATCGCTGGCTCGAGATCATGGAGCTGGCGCATAACGAGGGAATGAAGACCTCGGTCACGATGATGTACGGTATCGGCGAGACGCTCGCCGAACGGCTCGAGCATCTCCACCGTGTGCGCGAGCTGCAGGCGCGCACAGGCGGCTTCACGGCGTTCATCTGCTGGCCGCTGCAGCCCGAGAACACGCCCTCGATGCGCAATCAGCCGAAAACCGACGCCATCGACTATCTGCGCACGATCGCCATCGCCCGTATCGTGCTCGACAACGTGCCCAATCTCCAGGCGAGTTGGGTGACGATGGGCATGAAGATTGGCCAGCTCGCGCTTCGCTTTGGCTGCAACGACTTCGGCTCGCTCATGATCGAGGAGAACGTCGTCTCCGCCGCGAACACGACCTACCGCACCACGACCGCCGAGATGGAACGCCTCATCCGCGACGCCGGCTTCACCCCCGCACGCCGCCGCCAGGATTACTCGATCATTCGCGAGCCCGAAGCAGCGGGTGCGGCAGCGTAATTGTCATCCTGAGCGAAGCGAAGGATCTACTCGGCATGCCGTAGGTCCTTCGTCGCTGACGCTCCTCAGGATGACATGAAAATGACGGTACGCGTCGGAATAGGGTATGATTCCCATCGCTTCGCTGACGGCGGCCCGTTGAAGCTGGGCGGCGTCGAGATCCCCTTCGAGCGTCATCTCGTCGGCCACTCCGATGGCGACGCAATAGCGCACGCCGTCACCGATGCCATCCTCGGCGCCGCCGCTCTCGGCGACATCGGAGAGATGTTCTCCGACCGTGATCCCGCCAATCGCGGGCGCGACTCACTCGACATGCTCGGTGTCGCGCTCGATCGCGTCAAAGCGACAGGCTATGAAGTGGCGCAAGTGGACGTGACGGTTATCGCCGAAGCGCCGCGGCTCGCGCCTCATCGTGAGGCAATGCGGTCCGCGCTCGCCGGCGTCCTCGACGTCGCTCCGACAGCCGTGAGCATCAAAGGCAAGACCAACGAAGGCATGGGGTGGGTCGGGCGCGGCGAGGGAATCGCCTGCATCGCCGTCGCGACACTCGCGCCTAACGAGCATCGGCGTTAGCGCGTGGATTCGTTCTTCGTCTGGCTCAACTCCGTGCCGATCGGCACGCTCTACGTCGCGCTCGGCGCCGTCGCCGCGATCGAGAACATCTTTCCCCCCATTCCCGCGGATACCGTCGTCGCCCTCGGCAGCTTCCTCGCCGCGCGCGGTCGGGGCAGCGTCCTCTTTGCCTTCCTCGCCACCTGGGTGGGCAACGTCGGCAGTGCGATGGTCATGTACGCCCTCGGCCGTCGCTACGGTGCGGCCAAGCTCGAGCAGCGCCTGCTCGGCGACAAGGCGGCCGGAGCCGATCACCGACTCGGCCAGATGTACGGCAAGTATGGCGTCCTCGCGCTCTTCGCGAGTCGCTTCATTCCGGGCGTTCGCGCCCTGGTGCCGCCGTTCGCGGGCGCCTTGCGCGTGCCGCCTCTGCGCGCTGCTCTCGCCATCGCTGGCGCTTCGGCGATATGGTACGGAACCGTCAGTTACGTAGGCTTCACGGTCGGCGGCAATTGGCAACGAGTGCTCCATCTCATCTCGGAGTACGGGCGCATCCTCGCTGGCGTCGCCGCCGTTCTCCTTCTCGCCGGCGTGGTGATATGGCGGAGTCGCAGCAAGAAGATCAGCGCATCCTGATCGACCCCGCCATCGCGCGTCCCTTTCTCCTCGAGCGTTTCTCGGATTTCCTCGCCCTCGAGCAGGGCGCCTCGCCGCGGACGTCGGAGGCATACCGGCGTGACGTCGCGCGCCTAACGACCTACGTGTCCGTCAAGGGAGCGGCGGGGCCAAGCGACATCTCGAGCCGCATGCTGCGCGAGTTCGTGTACCATCTCAAGGACCTCGGCCTTGCGCCGGCGTCGATTCGCCGCAACGTCTCTTCGGTCCGCACCTACTTTCGCTTCCTCCTCGCGGACGGCCACGTCGTGCGGGATCCGAGCGAACGCCTCGAGACACCGAAGCGTTGGCGATCGCTTCCCGATGTCCTCAGCGTCGACGAGGTGAACAGGCTGCTCACAGCGCCCAGCTTGGACGAGCCGCTCGCTTTTCGCGACCGCGCGCTCCTTGAGCTGGCCTATGGCGCCGGCTTGCGCGTCTCGGAGTGGATAACCCTTGCCGTACGCGACGTCCTCTTCGAGGAGGGGCTCGTCCGTGTCTTTGGCAAGGGAAGCAAGGAACGGCTCGTACCGATCGGGCGTTCGGCGATCGGTGCCGTCGCCATCTATCTCCGGGAGCTCCGGCCACAGCTCGAGCGTGGAGAGGGGAAGGGGATTCTCATCCTCAACGCGCGCGGTCGTCCTCTCACGCGCATGGGCGCCTGGAAGATGCTCCGCCACCACGTTGAAAAGGCGCAGATCACCAAACACGTTTCACCCCATACGCTGCGGCACTCGTTCGCCACCCATCTGCTCGAGGGCGGTGCGGATCTGCGCGCCGTACAGGAAATGCTCGGCCACGCCGATATTTCGACGACGCAGATCTACACGCACGTCGACCGGGAGTATCTGCGGGCGGTGCACAAGCAGTTTCACCCGCGGGGCTGACGCGCCACGCACGCCCTCCGCCAAGAGTCGCCAATGCTTCTCGTCATCGACAACTACGACTCGTTCACATATAACCTCGTGCAGTACCTGGGCGAGCTCGGTGCTGACGTGGACGTTCGTCGCAACGACGCCATCACTGTCGACGAGATCGGCGCGCTTGCGCCCTCGGCGATCGTGATCTCACCGGGGCCGTGCGCTCCGGCACAGGCGGGTATCACCGTCGATGCGATTCGCCGCTGGGGGAGCCGCATCCCCATGTTGGGCGTTTGCCTCGGCCACCAGGCCATCGGCGAGGCTTACGGTGGCCGAGTCGTTCGCGCCGACCGGGTAATGCACGGCAAGACCTCGCAGGTCGAACACGATGGACAGGGCGTATTCGCCGGCCTTCCGTCGCCCCTGGAGGTAATGCGCTACCACTCGCTCGTGGTGGAACGAACCTCGCTTCCGGATTCCCTCGAGGTGGTTGCCCGCGCGGCCAAGGATCCCAACGAGATCCACGGAGTCCGGCATCGCGAGCACCCGGTCTACGGCGTTCAGTTTCATCCGGAGTCGGTCATGACGCAGCACGGTAAGGCTTTGCTCAAGAATTTCCTGGAGCTCGCGCGGTGACATTCCGCGCGCGCATCGCGCCGTTGCTCTTCGTCGGCGCGATCGCGAGCGCCCTGTGCCGCGTCGACGCCCAGACCGTCGTAGTGCGCGATCCCGGTCCCGGTCCCGTCGGCCGCCGAGTGGCGGAGGCACTGGCGGCGCCCCACCATCTCGTCCCGCCCGGACCGTCCGCTGCGCTCCTGCCGCGCGATTCAGCATACTCTCAAACCGTCATCGTCCTGCACCGCGACGCGATCATCGAGTCGCGGGTACACGGCGACGTCATCGTCGTCGGCGGTGACGCTTTTCTTCATCCCGGTGCATCCGTGGACGGCCGCGTCGTCGCCATCGGTGGCGGCGTTTATGAGTCGCGTCTCGCCATCACTCGCGGCGGCGTCGAGAGCCATCGGGATTTCACTTTCGACGTCCAGCCCACACCAGGTGGCTACGCGCTCGACTTTCAACCGGTCCGCGTAACGCGCTCGACCCCTGTCTCCTTCCCGGGGATCTACGGGCTACGAATCCCGACTTACGATCGCGTCGACGGCCTGTCGTTGTCCGTCGGCCCGATGTTCACACTCGACACGGGTCGCTTCGCCATCGATCCGACGATCACGTACCGGTCGAATCTTGGCGCGTTCGATCCAGCCGTAACTGGGGACTTCGCCTTCGACCGCCGCACGAGCGTGAATCTCTACGCCGGCCGTACAACGCTGACCAACGACGACTGGATCTGGTCGGATCTCGTCAATACCGCAGCGGTCCTCGGCCTCGGACTCGACACGCGCAACTATTATCGCGCTGATCGAGCCGAGGCGACGATCCATCATGTCTTCGAGGGAGTTACGCTCGAGCTGGAGCCATTTCTCGGCGCGCGGCTGGAGCGGGATCGCTCCGTCGAACGCGACTCACTTGCACCGCATGTCCCGTGGAGTTTTTTCGGTCGAACCGCGGCCGATCGCATGCGACGCCCCAACCCCGCGATCACGCCTGGTACCCTGCAGTCGATCCTGCTCGGCGCTCACGCTACGTGGGAGGCGCAACGGGTCCGCGCGAGCCTGGACCTGACGAACGAGGGCGCGGCGTTCGAGATCGGCTCACGCCGGTTCGTGCAGTCGACTCTCCACGGCACGATTCAATTTCCGACCTTTGGTGCGCAGGAGTTCTACCTCACGACCCACGTCCTCGAGACCTTCGGTGATACTGCCCCCCCACAACGCTGGGGCTACCTGGGCGGTTCAGGCACGCTTCCAACCTTCGAGCTGCTCTCGATGGGTGGTGACCATCTGGTCTATGTCGAGAGCAACTACTACATCCCCTTTCTCCGCTTCGACCTTCCGGTGGTGGGCCCTCCGAGCATTACGCTCCGCCACATGATCGGCTCGGCCGGCGTCGGCGGGCTTCCCGATTTCGAGCAGAATCTTGCCTTACGAGTGGCGCTGAGCTTCTTCCGTGTCGACTTCGCGGTCGATCCCGCGCGCCGCAAATGGGAAGTCGGCGCCGGCCTTTCCCTCGCTCGCTAGTCCGCACACCTAGCACCTAGCACCTCCCACTCTTACATTGCGCTCCGTGATTGGAGCGGCCTCCTGTGTCTCCTGGCCCGCTGAGCGTCGCGCGTGAAGACGCTCGCCGTGATCCCAGCCCGGCTGGGCGCGAGCCGCCTCCCCCGAAAACCCCTTCGCCTCCTCGCCGGTCTACCGCTGGTAGTCCGCGTCTGGCAGCGCGTTCAATCGCTCGACGTCGCGAGCCGGTGCGTCATCGCCACCGATAGCGACGAAGTCGCCGATGCCGTGCGACCTCACGGCGCCGAAGTGGTGCTCACGTCGGCCGAACATCCTTCGGGCACGGATCGGGTCGCCGAGGTCGCATCGCTACCTGAATTCCGTGCGTTCGAGGCGATCGTCAACGTTCAGGGAGACGAGCCATTCGTCTCCCGCGAAGCCGTGCGCGGAGCCGTGAGCCAGGTCACTTCTGGTCGCTTTCCGCTCGGCACAGCGGCGGCGCGCGCTGGCGAAGCAATCCTCGACGAGCCGAGCGTGGTGAAGGTCGTCGCTGCCGATGACGGCCGGGCAATGTATTTTTCGCGGGCGGCCATTCCGTTCCTGCGCGACGCGGCGGAAGCACCCCTGCGATCGGCTCGCGTCTGGCAGCACATTGGCGTGTACGCCTACGCGCGCGCGGCTCTCGCGCACTGGGTTTCGCTTCCACCCCATCCGCTCGAACGGATCGAGCGCCTCGAGCAGTTGCGCCCACTCGCCGCCGGATTGGCGATGGGCGTCGCCCTCGTGACCGAGACGCCGGCTGTCGGCGTCGATACGGACGAGGACCTCCGACGTGCGAATGCTGACTGGACCGCTTTTGAGGAACGAACTCGATGAATTCGACGCGCCAACAGACGACGAAATACGTCTTCGTGACTGGTGGAGTAGTCTCCTCGCTTGGCAAGGGAATCGCCGCCGCCTCACTCGGCCGGCTTCTCGTCGAGCGCGGACTTCGCGTAACCATGCTGAAGTTCGACCCGTACCTGAATGTCGATCCGGGTACGATGTCGCCCTTTCAGCACGGTGAGGTTTTCGTCACCGACGACGGCGCCGAGACCGATCTCGATCTCGGCCATTACGAGCGATTCATCGACCGATCGCTCTCGCAGGCGAACAACGTCACCACCGGCAGGATCTACCTCAACGTCATCACGAAGGAACGCCGCGGCGAGTATCTCGGATCGACCGTGCAGGTCATCCCGCACATCACCGACGAGATCAAGGCGGCGATTCGCCGCGTAGCCCCGGAGAACGATGTCGTCATCGTGGAAGTTGGCGGCACGGTCGGCGATATCGAATCGCAGCCGTTTCTCGAGGCGATCCGGCAGATGCGCCACGACGTCGGGCGCGAGAACGCGATTTTCATTCATCTCACGCTCGTTCCATACATCGCCGCGGCGGGCGAGTTGAAAACCAAGCCGACGCAGCACTCCGTGCGGGAATTGATGGAGATCGGTATCCAGCCCGATCTGCTCATCGTTCGCACCGAGCGGCCCATCTCCGACGAGATCAAGCGCAAGATCGGTCTCTTCTGCAACGTCGAGTTCGGCGCCGTGATCGAGAGCCCGGACGTGCGCACGATCTACGAGATCCCGCTCGTCTTCCACGAGCAGGGTCTCGACGCCAAGGTCGTCCAGAAGCTCGGCCTCCAGACCACGTCGCCAAACCTCTCGCGCTGGCGCGAGCTCGTTCAGCGTGTGCTCACGCCAAATAAGCAAGTTCGCATCGCGGTCGTCGGGAAATACACCGAGTACGCCGACAGCTATAAGAGCGTGCTCGAGTCGCTCATCCACGGCGGTATTGCCAATGATGTCGGTGTTGAGGTCACCTGGATCTCGAGCGAGGCATTTACCAACGTCGAGACCGCGCAATCGCTGCTTGCGGGCTATGACGGGCTCCTCGTTCCCGGCGGCTTCGGCGTTCGTGGCGTCGAGGGCATGGTGGAGGCGATCCGCGCGGCGCGCGAGTCGGGACTGCCGTTCTTCGGCATCTGCCTCGGCATGCAGACGGCCATCATCGAGTTCGCCCGGAACGTTTGCCACCTCGAGGACAGCCACTCCTCCGAGTTCGCGCCCGAATGCGACAACGCCGTCATTTCGCTCATGGAGTCGCAGCAGCACGTCACCGACATGGGCGGCACGATGCGACTTGGAGCGTATCCGTGCCGGCTCGCCCGCGGTTCGCGCGCCGCGGAGGTCTATGGCGTTCCCGAAGTGAGTGAACGTCACCGGCACCGTTACGAGGTCTCTAATCGCTATCGCGATCTCTTCGTGCAGCATGGCATGCGCTTGAGCGGACTCTCACCGGACGGCCAGCTCGTCGAGATCATCGAGCTCCAGCATCATCCGTGGTTCATCGGCTGCCAGTTCCACCCGGAACTACAATCGCGACCGACGCGGCCCCATCCGCTCTTCGCGGGATTCATCGCCGCTGCGGCCAGCTCCGGACGGCGGCGGGAAGGCCAGTCGAAGGAACGGCCCTTCGTCGAGGCGGCGGACTGACGAGGCAATGGCTCGATTTCCTACCGATGCGCTCTTTCTCATCGCCGGGCCCTGCGTCCTCGAGTCCGACACGCTGAACTTTCGCGTCGGCGAGCACCTCGCGAAGCTCGCCGAACGCGTTCCCGGCGGCATCATCTACAAGGCGAGCTTCGACAAGGCGAATCGCTCCAATCCTGGCGCCGCACGCGGACCCGGACTGGACGAGGGATTGGCGGCGCTCGCGCGCGTTCGCGAGCGAACGGGGCTCCCGGTGCTCACCGACGTGCATCTGCCCGAGCAGTGCGCGCCCGCCGCGGAAGTTGTCGATGTGCTCCAGATTCCCGCTTTCCTCTGCCGCCAGACCGATCTCCTCGTCGCCGCGGGCGCCACCGGCAAACCGGTGAACGTCAAGAAAGGCCAATGGATGCACCCCGAAGGCATGCGCGGCGCCGTAGAAAAGGTACGCAAGTCGTTAGGCGCGCCCGCGCCCCGCGCCCTGCGTCCCGCGCCCCACGAAGTTGCCGTCACCGAACGCGGCACCTTCTTCGGCTACGGCGATCTCGTCGTCGACATGCGAGGCTTTGCGCGGATGCGCGCGGCGTGCGACGCACCGGTGATCTTCGATGCCACCCATAGCGTCCAGCAGCCGGGGAAGGGTGTTGGTGGCGCGAGTGGTGGTGCTCGTGAGTTCATCCCGCCGCTTGCGCGCGCCGCGGTCGCCGCTGGCGCCGATGGACTGTTCATGGAAACGCATCCGGATCCGGACCACGCGCCGAGCGACGGACCGAACATGATCCCGCTCGACAAGCTCGATGCACTGGTCGAGCGCCTCGTCGACCTCTGGCACCTCACGAGACGGTGAGTCACGCAGCAGCATCCGGCCCCGGCACCCTCGACGAGGCGTCCGCACGGCGCGTGCGCCTCGTCGGCATCGACGTCGACGGCGTACTCACCGATGGCGGCATCTACCTCGGCGCCGTCGACGGCACGCCGCTCGAGTTCAAGCGCTACGAGATCCAGGACGGCCTCGGCATTCATTTCCTGCGCAAAGCGGGCATCCGCGTCGCGATCGTCACCGGTCGCGTCTCGGACAGCGTTCGTCTCCGCGCCGCCGAGCTCGAGGTCGACGACCTCGCCCAGGATTCGTACGCGCGCAAGCTCCCCGCCTTTCGCCGCATCCTCGATCGGCACGGCATTGCGCCGGCCGACGCCGCCTTCATCGGCGATGACTTCCCCGACCTTGCCGTCATGCGCATCGTCGGACTGCCCGTCGCCGTCGCCAACGCGGTCCCGGAGATCGCGCGCATCGCTCGGCTTCGCCTAACGAGGCACGGCGGTCGCGGCGCCGTTCGCGAATTTGCCGAGCTGCTCCTCGCGGCTCGTGGAGAATGGGCGAAGGTCACGGAAGCCTACGTCGCCGAACGCTCCATCGATGATGGTTCCGCGGCGCCGCCCGATACCGCGCGACACTCTCGCGGGGACCAGCTGTCCCGAGACCGACGATGAATCACGACGCCATCGTCGAGCGAGGCCGCCGAGTTCTGCGCCTCGAGCAGCAGGCCCTTGCCGCGGTCGAGAGCCGACTCGGCGAGGCGTTTGCTCGGGCCGTCGAGCTCATGCACGAATGCACGGGGCGCGTCATCGTCTGCGGGGTCGGAAAGTCCGGCCTTATTGGTCGCAAGATCGCGGCGACGCTCACATCCACGGGCACCGCCGCTACCTCGCTCCATCCGGTCGATAGCGTCCACGGCGACCTCGGCATCGTCGGCAAGAACGATGTGGCGATCTTGATCTCGAAAAGTGGAGAATCCGCCGAATTGATCGTGCTCGTGAACCATCTGAAACGATTCGGCGTGCGGACAATCGCCCTGACGGGCGCCGTCCGTTCCGCCCTGGCCAAGCAGTGCGATGTCGTCCTCGACGCCAGCGTTGGGGAGGAGGCCTGCCCTCACGATCTCGCCCCCACGACCAGCACCACCGCTGCCCTTGCGCTCGGCGATGCCCTGGCGGTCGCGTTGCTGCAGGAAAGGGGCTTTCAGCGGGAGGATTTCATCCGACTGCACCCCGGCGGCACCCTGGGTATGATCGCCAAAGTCGATGAGATCATGCTTCGGGATCAGCTGCCTATCCTGCGCGACGGAGACACCATGCGGGAGGCGATCGTCATGATTGCGGAGCGGCGTGGAATCGCGATCGTCGTCGACGCACGAACCCACGTCGATGGGGTACTCACAGCAGGAGATCTCAGCCGGCTCGTCGAGCGAAGCGATGATCTCTGGAGTATTCCGATCCACGGCGTCATGACGCGAAGCCCAAAGTTGGCCCGGAGCGGTGAGCTGGCGAGCGCGGTCCTTTATCGAATGGAGCAGCACGGGATCATGGCGATGCCTGTCGTCAACGAGAGCGATGAGCTGGTCGGCGTCGTGCACTTGCACGACCTCATGCGGGCGCGCGTCGGATGAGCGCGGCGTCTCGCGTTAGGCACCTGACGCTGGTCGTCGGCGCTGTGTGCGCGCTGGCGGCGTCGGGGGCTTGCAAGGAGAGCACACCGCCGCCGGTTGGCAAAGCCGGCCCCGTCGACACCGCCGAGCAGGTCGGCTTCGGTGTCCGCACGCTGCTCACTGGCAACGGCGTGCAGAAAGGCGAGCTGCAGGCGGACACGATGTTCGTCTACAACGACCAGACGAAGTTCGATTTTCGCAACGCGCGCGTGAAGTTCAACACGGAGACGGGCGCGCCCAACGGCACCATGCGGGCCGATCGCGGCATTTACGACACGCGGACGCAGATTCTCGAAGGCTTCGGCAACGTCGTCGTCACAACGCTCGATGGCAAGAAGCTCACGTCCCCGCATCTCAAGTTCAATCAGCTTTCGAACGAGGTGTCGAGCGACACCACCTTTCAGATGGTCGCCGGAAGCCGCACGCAGAGCGGCGTTGGCTTCAAGACCGATCCGAATCTCTCCCGATTTACCTGCCAGCGGTCCTGCCGCACGACCGGCACGGTTGTTCTCCCCAGTCAATGATTCGCCGCTGGGTATCACTCCTCCTCGTGGCGAGCGTCGCGACGGCGCACAACGCGGCGGCGCAAACCACGGCGTGCAATTCCGAGCAGGACCGACAGGTCAGCATCAAGTTGCCGAGCGGTGAATACAACAACTTCATTGGCGGGGGTATCGTCGTACGGTGCCCGGCGAAGAAGATCACCCTGCGCGCTGACAGCGCCGAGATCTACGGCGACGAGCATCGCATCTTCTTCGTTGGACACGTGCATTACGTCGAGCCGCGTCTGGAGATGTCGTCCGACTTTCTCACGTACTATCAGCTCGAGGAGCGCATCCTCGCTGCCGGAAATGTGGATGGAAAGCTCCCGACCGGGTCCACCCTTCGCGGTCCACAAGTCGACTACCGTCGCGTCGCGCCACGCATTCGAACGCGCGCGCAGACGCTGGCGATCGGTCGCCCCACGGTCATGATCGTCCAGAAGGACAGCTCGGGGAAAGAGCAGCCGCCGATCGAAGTCGTCGCCAACACGATCTACATGGACGGCGATAGCTTGATTTACGGTTCGGGCCGCGTTCAAATCACTCGACCCGAGATTGCGGCGACCAGCGATTCCGCCTTCATCAACGTCGGCACCGAGATCATGCAGTTGATGCGCAACCCGATCGTCAACGGAACGAAGAGCCGGCCCTTCCAGCTCGTCGGCGAGCGCATCGATCTCTTTTCCAAGGACCGCAAGCTCCAGCGCGTGGTCTCGGCGGTCAAAGCCCGAGCGACGAGTCAGGACCTCACGCTCCGCGCCGATACCATCGACCTGCGCATCACCGCGGACCTGCTCGAGCGCGCCTACGCCTGGGGAACGAGCCGCGCCAATGCGGATTCGCCGAGCCAGAACATGATCGCCGATTCGCTCGACGTGCACATGCCGGGGCAGCGCGTGCGGGAAGTGCGGGCACTCCACAAGGCATTCGCGCAGGGACGCGCCGACTCGACGATTCATGCCGACACCACGAACTGGATCCGTGGCGATACCATCGTCGCCTACTTCGATACGCTGCCGCCCGCCGACACGAGCAAGGGTCCGGAGATTCGCAAACTCGTATCGACGTTGAACGCGCAGGCGTTCTACAACCTCGCGCCGTCCGACACCTCGCTCCACCGGCCCGCGATCAACTACGTGAAGGGCCGCCGCATCACGATCAATTTCGACGAGCAGAAAGTCGCCAACATTGCCGTCGATGAAAAGGTCGCGGGGATATACATCGAGCCTTCGAACGACACGACGCGCACGCGCACGAACAACCGTCCGGGAACGAACCGCACCCCACCGCGCACCCCCACACGCCCCGTACCCGGGGTTCGCCGGCCGTGAGCGACATGGACCTTCCGGAGCGAAGCCGCGAGCTCATCCAGCACGCCAAGCAAGGCGATCGCTCGGTGGCGCTCGCGCTCCACGCGCTCATCATCGCCGCCGACGCCGAGGGCTGCTCCGATTTCAACCAGGCGGCGATCATCTATCGCGACGATCACCTCGCCGCCATGCGTGCCGATGGCCGCGACGCGGAGCGTGAGGCTGGTCGCCTGAGTCTCGACGAAGTCCGGAAGCACCTCGCCGCCTCCGTACTGCCACGGCTCGTCTCGGACGGCGTCATCATTTTGCCGCAAACCGGGCTCAACGCCCCGGACGCCAGAATCCGCATCACCGAGGCCTACTGGCGCGACATCCAGCAGATCCGCCGCGAGCTCGCCGCCATCCTCCGCCAAACTGGCGAGCACCTCACCCCAGCCAAGGATTTCGCCGCCATTGTTCCGGCCGCCAGGCGCCGGGAAAAGACGGTCGCACCGACGAGTGTGCTCGAAGCCTCAGGCCTGGTAAAGATTTACCGTCGCCGCAAAGTCGTAAACGACGTGGCCCTTCGATTGCAACAGGGAGAGATCGTCGGATTGCTGGGCCCGAATGGGGCGGGGAAGACTACCACCTTCTACATGATCGTGGGGTTGATCCAGCCCTTTGCCGGACGCATCAGCATGGATGGCGAGGATATCACCACCATGCCGATGTACAAGCGGGCCCGGCGTGGAGTCGGCTATCTTTCTCAGGAGCCCTCCATCTTTCGCAAGCTCTCGGTGGAGGACAACATCCTGGCAATCCTCGAGACGCTACCGATCTCGGCGGCCGAGCGGCGGACGCGTCTCGAAACTTTGCTGGACGAGCTGAGCATCAAGCACCTTCGACAGAGCAAAGCATTCGCCCTGTCTGGCGGCGAACGGCGCCGACTCGAGATTACCCGCGCGCTCGTCACCCGTCCCAAGTTCATGATGTTGGACGAGCCGTTCGCCGGCGTCGATCCGATCGCCGTGCACGACATACAGAGCATTGTCGCCAATCTCCGGCACCGAGGCATCGGTGTGCTGATCAGCGACCATAACGTGGAGCAAACCCTGGATATCGTCGATCGAGCTTACATCATGTTCGATGGGCAGGTGAAAGTCTCTGGAACCGTTCGCGAGCTCGTCTTCGACGATACCGTCGCGGACATCTATCTCGGACCGACGCTCACGGCGCGTCTGCGTTCACGCTTCTCGAGCACTGATGGCAACGGACACGACGGGACCCCTGACGGCGGTCCCAACGTCCCCGTGCGGCCTGTTGGCCCAACGCCATCCCACGGTCACGGAGGATCCGAAGTACAATGAAAGCTGGTCTCCAGCAGAGCACGCAGCTCAAGCAGGAGCTCAAGATCAATCCTCGCCTGTATCAGGCGATGGACCTGCTCTACATGCCGCTCCTGGACCTCCAGCAGCACCTCAAGCAGGAGCTCCTGAACAATCCCTTCCTCGAGATGGTCGAAATGGAGGAAGAGGAGGAGGACGAGGAGGAGGCGCCCGAAACCGAAGCGGCCGCCGAGGAAGACAAGGGCAACGATGAGATCGACTGGGAGGAGATCCTCCTCGATGGCTTCGACGCGGGCGGGCGCCGCGAGGAGCACGAGGACCGTGAGTATTACGAGCCGGTCACCGTCGATACGCGCGATCTGTCGGATCACCTCCGTGATCAGATCACCCTGCTCGAGCTCTCACCACGCCAGCAGCTGCTCGCCGAGGAGTTCATCGGCAACATCAACGAGGACGGCTATCTCGCGTGCCCGTTGAACGATATCCTGATTAGCATCAACGAAACTGTCACGAAGGTCGCCGAAGAGCTGAATCCAGACCTCGAGGACCTGCCCGTGTATTCGGTGCAGGAAGTCGAGCAGATGCTGTCGGTGATTCAGAGTCTGGACCCGCCCGGGGTCGGTGCGCGCGACCTTCGCGAGTGCCTCATGCTCCAGCTTCGTGAGGCCGGACTCGAGCAATCGGTGCCCTATCGCCTCGTGCGCGACTGTTTCGACGAGCTGATCAACCATCGCTGGAGCGAGATCTCCAAGCGCTTCGGCATCAGCCCGGGCGACGTCCAGAAGGCCGCCGACGAGATCAAGAAGCTCGATCCGAAGCCGGGGCTGATGTACAGCAGCGCCAGCGACAACTACATCATTCCCGATCTCATCGTCGAGAAGATCGATGGTCGCTACCACGTCTTTCTCAACGACGCCAATTTGCCCCGCCTCAAGCTGAGTAAGGCATATCAGGAAATCGCGCGCGACAAGAAGAAGTTCGAGGGCGAGAGCAAGGAGTTCATTTCCAACAAGCTCAATTCCGCGAACTGGATGATTCAGGCGATCGAGCAGCGCCGGCAGACGATGCTCAAGGTCATGAATTACATCGTCGACCGGCAGCGCGACTTCTTCGAGAAGGGCGTGCAGTACCTCAAGCCGCTGACGCTCCGCGAGGTCGCCGAAGTCATCAACATGCACGAGTCCACGGTCAGCCGCGTCACAAACGAGAAGTACGTCCAGACGCCGCGTGGAGTTCTCCCCCTCAAGTTCTTCTTCTCCTCCGGCTTGTCCACCACGGCCGGCGAAGACGTCTCGGCTCGAGGTATCAAGGCACAGATCGAGAAGCTCGTCTCCGAGGAAGATCCGAAGCACCCGCTCACCGATCAGGCCATCGTGAATATTCTCAAGGAGAGCGGAGTCCAGATCGCTCGCCGAACAGTGGCCAAATACCGCGACCAGTTGGGAGTGCTGTCGGCCCGGATGCGGAAGCGGGTGTGAGTTCGTCCTTGCGGGAGCAAGGCACCGTGAGCACAGCCATTTCCGCGCCCCTCGTTCCGCGTCCCGCACCCCAGACCGACGTCTCCGTGCTCGTTCCGGCCAAGGACGAGGCGGAGAACCTGCCCCTGTTCATGGAGCAGGCAGACGCGGTTTTCCGCGCCACCCCGGAGGTCTCGTTCGAGGTCGTTGTCGTCGATGACGGCTCCGTCGACAGCAGTTGGCCTGTACTCGAGCAACTGGCGCGGCGCTACCCGTTCCTCAAGCTGGCCCGCCACCGGAGTCAACGCGGCATCGCCGACGCGCTCCGCACGGGCTACCTCCACGCTTCCGGGCGGGTTCTCGTCTTCTATCCAGCGGATCTGCAATTCAAGCCCGAAGACATTCCGCGGCTGGTCGCGCCCATCCTCGCGGATGACGCCGACATGGTCACCGGCTTCAAGGAAGGGAAGTACGAGAAGGCGCTCGTCTCCGGCGTCTACAACCGGCTCAGCCGAGTGCTCTTCGACGTCAAGGTCAAAGACCTGAACAGCGTGAAGGCGTATCGGCGAGAGATCATGGACAGCCTCCCGGTGCGGCCCGACTGGCATCGCTATATGGTCGTCATCGCGGCTGCCCAGGGTTTCAAAGTTGCTGAAGTGCCAGTTCCGCTCTATCCGCGACACGCCGGCAAATCCAAGTTTGCTACCTGGCGGCGTATTCCGATCGGCGTGCTCGACATGCTATCGGTCTGGTTCGAGCTCCGATTCGGTCAGAAGCCGCTCCTCCTGTTCGGGATGCTTGGGGCGGGCCTGTTCGCTCTCGGTGTCCTCGCGGGACTCGTGGCATTCGCGTGGCTTCTCGTCTTCCACGTCGGTCTTCGCGCCGTCTGGACTGTCATTCAGACGTGTCTCGTGCTGGGCAGCATCTTCTTCTCGACCGGTCTCCTCGGCGAGCAGATCGCCGGTCAGCGCGCTCAGCTCCGTGAGTTGCGCCGTCAGGTCGATGAGATGCGCTCGACGCCGATCGACTGAGCTCGACGTGCGCGACGGCCCGCGAATTCGTTCATGACGCGCAAGAGCTGGTGGCGGCTCGTACAGGCCGTCATCCTCCTCGTCGTCCTCGTGTTTGCGGGACGACGTCTCTGGCAGCAGTGGGCCAACACAAATCGCGCCGACCTGCACGTCACGCTCGATGTGCCGAGGCTCATCGGTGCGTCCGCGATCGTTTTCGCAACCTATCTCCTGCTCATCGAGACCTGGCGCGTCGTGCTCGCACGGTACGGTTCCGCGCTTCCGTTCGGCGCGGCAGCCCGAATCTGGTTCGTCTCCAACCTTGGCAAGTACCTCCCCGGAAAGATCTGGCAGATCGGGGCGATGACGATGTTCGTCGGACGCTATGGTATCGGCCCGGCCACAGCGGGAGCCGCCGCCATCGTCATCACCATCGCAAACGTCGCTGCTGGATTCGCCTTCGTTCTTGCCGCGGCCGCGCCTTCGCTCTCCGCGTGGGGCGGGCCGCGCGCCGCGCTTCTCGCCACAGGATTGCTCCTGTTGATCCTTGCCGCCGCACCAATCATGGCGCGCACCTGGAGCGACATCGCGCACCGCTTCGGCCGGCCCAGGCTGGCCGTGCGCGTTCCTCCCACCGCTTCGCTTCTCGCGCTCACCGGGAGTGCCATAGCGTGGGCTCTCTATGGCATGGCGTTTCGCATCTTTGCGCAGGCCGTTCTTGGAGCAGCTGAGGGCGGATGGCTCGCCTGGGGCGCAGCGTACACTCTGTCCTACCTCGTCGGTTATCTGACGCTCATCGTGCCTGGCGGCGTCGGTGTCCGCGAGGTGACGCTGACCCAGATTCTGACGACGCTCGGCCTAACGACTCCCGCCCAGGCCGTGATCGTCGCTCTCACGTCCCGCCTCTGGCTCACCGTTCTCGAGATCGCGCCCGGCATCGTCGCCCTCATCGCCAATCCCGATCTGCGAGTGACGCGAACCAGCACCGTTTCCTGACGATTCGGCGCCGGTTGCCCGCGCATCTTGCGCGGCTAACTTCCGCCAACCCCGTGTCCGGTGCGCATCCTCGTCGCCACCCATAACTATCCGCGATTTGCCGACGATCCCGCCGGCGCCTTCGTGCGACGACTGGCCGAGGCGACTGTGGCCGCCGGCCATGAGGTCCACGTCGTTGCACCGCATGCCCCCGGCTTGCCACTACGCATCGCTGAGAACGGCGTCGAGGTCACTCGCTTTCGTTACGCTCCCGACTCACTCGAGCGGGTCGCGTATCGAGGTGATCTGCATCGCGCGACGCCACTCTCAGGGCTCGGCCTGCTCGGTATCCCGGCGTTTCTCGCTGCCAGTTTCCTTGCCTTGCGACGGGAGCGCGATCGGTTCCGTCCAGATGTCGTGCATGCACACTGGTGGCTTCCGTCCGGATGGAACGCGTCACGGCTCGGCGTTCCCTACGTGGTGACGTTGCACGGAAGCGACGCGCGCCTTCTCGATCGCGCCTCCATCTTTCGTCGGCTCGCGCGCTCCGTCTTCGCGCGCGCGAAGAGTGTGACGACCGTCTCGGAGTTCCTCGCCGCCGACGTCCGCGCGGCGCTCCCCACTCTGAGAACACCGGTCGTGACGGCTCGGATGCCGCTCGACATCGACCACTTCGCCAGCGGCCGCGCGGTTAGGCGCCTCGACCCCCCGCGCATTCTCTATGCGGGCAATCTCCTCGCTTCGAAGGGAATCGACGTCTTGCTCGACGCGCACGCCCGGCTGCTCGCGCGCGGCGTGCCGTGTACGCTCAAGATTCTCGGGGAAGGCCCGCACGAAGAGCAGCTGCGCATGGCAGCGGCGCAACTCGGCCTTGGTCAGACGGTGAGTTGGTCGCACTTCGTCGGGCAGGGTGCGATGCCTAACGAATATGGCCAGAGTACCGTCGTGGTGCTGCCAACGCGTGGTCGGGAGGAGGGGCTCGGCCTCGTCCTCGGCGAGGCGCTCCTCGCTGGTTGCGCCGTGATTGGCACACCGGCGGGAGGAATTCCCGAGGTCGTCCGCGATGGCGTTACCGGGCTGATCGCGCGAGATGGGGATGCGGAGGATCTCGCGAACCAACTCCAGCGGCTGATCGAGGAGCCGGCCTTGCGTGAGCGGCTCATTCGTGCCGGAGACGAGTACGTTCGTGCAGCCTTCTCCCCGCGGCCGGCGGTCGAACGCTTTCTCTCGCTCTACCATGCCGCCATTGGTCATTGAGCACTCGGCCACGCCGCCACAGGGCTGGGACGACTTCGCCCGAGCGCATGGCATTTTTTACCACGCGAGCGAGTGGGTAACGTTGTTGTCCCAGTGCTTTCGTTTTCGCGCGACATTCACGGTTGCGCGAGAAGGGAACACCATCGCGGGGATTCTTCCACTCCTCACGACGCGGTCGCTCCTTGGCACACGGCGTCTCGTCAGCCTGCCGTTCAGCTACGCCGCCGGACCCGTCGCTCTCGCGCCCCAGATCGCGACGGCGCTCGTCGATGATACGCGCGCGCTGGCAGCATCCCTGGGAATTCGGCATGTCGAGATCAAGCAGGCCGGTGAACACGCGGCACCCGCGACCGGATTTCAGCGCAGCAGCCACTACGCGCGCTACGTTCTGGACACTCGTGGCGGGCACGATGCCGTCTGGGCTCGTCTTCACCCGAACCACGTCCGCCGCGGAATCAAGAAGGCTCTGAAGTCCCTCAGCGTCGATCGCACCGCCGATGGCGATGGCTGGCGCACGATGGCCGCATTGCAACAGGAAACGTCCCGCCGCCACGGCTTGCCGGCTCCTCCCGACGCATTCTTCGTCGATGGATGTCGCCGGCTGCAGGAGCTTGGACTTGCGTCGCTTCTGGTGGCCCGTCGCACGGATGGTCGCGCCGTCGGTGCGATCGTGATCTGGCGCGGGCCACGTGAGTGGATATACGCATTCGGCGCGTCGCGTCCCGAAGACTGGGAGCTTCGGCCGAATCACCTGCTGCTCTGGACGGCGATCCAGGACGCTATGGCGGCGGGTGTCGCGTTCGATTTCGGACGTGCCGCGCCCGAACAGCGTGGGCTGGTCGAATTCAAGATGCACTGGGGCGGAGTGGCGGAGCCGCTCTCGTACGACTTCTGGCCCGGCGCTTCGGGGCTGAATACACTTCCGCGCGATCGTGGGCTACTCGCTGCTGTCGCAAAGACGTGGTCACACCTGCCACTCGCAGTCACACGGCGCGCGTCACTGCTCTACCGATACCTGGGCTGAGGCGATGAGCTTTACGCGGCGTCTCATCAAGAAAGTGTTGAAGCGTCGTGTGGCGCGCGGCTTCTTTCCCGCCGTGCGACCGGTCTTGCTGCGCTGGTGCGGCTTCCGTGTCGGTCGTGATGTGTACATCGCCGACGGCTTGCTCATCGTCGAGGAGCTCGCGGATCGCGACAACCTGACCATCGGTGACCGGGTCAGCATTGCACCGCGCGTGACGATCGTGACGTCGTCACACCCGAACCAATCGCGCATTCGCGCCCTTGCGCCAACCGCGAAGGCGCCGGTCGTCATCGAGGAAGATGCCTGGATTGGCGCGCACGCCGTCATCCTCCCTGGTGTCACCATCGGGCGCGGTGCGGTCGTTGGTGCTGGCTCGGTCGTGGCGAGCGACGTGCCGCCCATGGTGATCGTTGCGGGTCAGCCTGCGCGGCAGATTCGCGCCCTCGACGTTCCGCCTCCGTCGAGATGATACACGTCGCGGAACACGAGCTGGCGGCTCTGCCGCCAGCCTCGCGCTTTGCGTGCGATCTCCTGCTCGATCTCTCTCGCCTCGCGCGCGTCGAGACGACGGACACGTCACTCGTTAGGCTCGTCATCGCGCCCTCGTCCCCTCACGGCCCGCGCACGGCCCGCGACCTTCTGACCTGGCAGCCGCATTCAGTGGACGGTGAGCTGCGTATTGGTGTCGATGCCCTCGCTCTTGTGGCTGATCTCGCTGCCGCACGCAGCGAGCAGCAATCCAACGACGCGGATCGCTTCGGTCGGGTTCCCTCGCGAGTAAATGATCTCGTTGCCGAAGGAATAGAGCGCACGCCGGTCCTCGACATTGTCGCCAAACGGATCGCGGAGGCAGTCCAACGCGTCGCCGGGGAACGGCCATTCCGACGGCTTCCCGCGTGGCCTGCGGCAGCTTCGTGGGCAGCCGCGCTCACCCATGATCTGGACGTCGTCGCGTCGTGGCCGCTCTTCGCTGCACTCCGCTGGGTCGAGCTCGCGCGCGGCGCTCACCTGAGATTGCTCTCTCGTGCTGTTGCCGAGGCGGTGCGCGCGCTCGGCGGTGATCCGGTGCTCGAAGCAGTGCGTGTGATCCTGGACGTCGAATCCGAATACGACATCCGCTCGACCTGGTTCGTACTCGCTGGCGTTCCAACCCTGTCAACATTCCGCCGCGGTGATCTCACCTATCGCCTCGAGAGCAAGCGGGCGCACGCCGTGCTCGTGCAGATTGTCGCCGCCGATCACGAGGTAGGGCTGCACGGAAGCTTCGCCACGTATCAGGATGACGCGGCCCTTCGCGCCGAGCGTACGCGAGCCGCGACGGCGAGTGGGCGGCCGATCGACGGTGCTCGCCAGCACTTTCTCCGAATGCGACCGCCGGGCACTCAACACGCCATGGCATCCGCCGGCTTCGCGTACGACGCCACTTTCGGATTTCCCGACAGGAATGGCTTCCGACTCGCGACCGCGAGTCCCATCGCGGCGTGGGACACTCGCAGCGCGACCGCTATCGACATCGAGCTCGCGCCCCTGACCTGGATGGACAGGTCGATGAGTAAGTACGCGGGCGTCCAGGATCCGGCGCGCTGGATCGATGATGCACTCGCCCTCGCGCAGACTGTCCGCGACGTGAACGGAATGTGGGTCGGTCTCTGGCACCCCAACCTCGCCGGCGCTCTGGGCTACCCGGGTGCACCCGCGCAGTACCGACGCCTGGTGCGTGAGCTGCGCGCCGGCGGCGCCTACATCGCGCCGCTCGGTGAGCTGGTCGCCTGGCGGAAGCGGCGACGTGCTTTTCGTCTCGAGCACGTCGCCGCTGACGGGTCCTTCCGATCGAACGATCCCGAGTTGGCGAGATCCCTCACGAACGACTGACCGTTAGGCAGTACTCATTGAACGAGGGACACGTACGCGCTCTCGTTGGCCACAGCTGCACGGCCATCCGGAAGGAAGACAATCCGCCGCGGCGTTCCCCCCACGTTGACGGTCTTCTGAATCGAGCCGGTTGCTCGATCCACGACGTAGACGCGTCCCGCCAGGCTCCCCGCGACATACAACTTGGTCGCATCGGGTGACAGCCGCATGCCGAACGCCCCCGGCAGATTGCTGATCCGACCGAGCGTCGTTAGGTCCGAGCCTTTCAGAACGTCCACCCAGCCGCTCTCGTTCGCGACATACACGCTGCCGCTCGCTTCGTGATAGACCACCTCTTGCGCCGTCCCGCCAACGCTGACGGAGTTGGTGATCGCCATGTTCGACGTCGTAATGCGATAGACCTGTCCCGTGAAGGACGTTGCCGCCCACAGAATCGAGCCATCCGCCGAGAGCGCCATGCCATTCACGAGGCTCGGAATGGTCACCGACGAAACGAGTGCACGCGTCGCCGTCGAGAAGACATCGATGGCGCCTTGTTTCGCCACGTAGAGCAGGGAGCCATCCGGCGAAAGCAGCACACGCGTGGTCGTTTGATCCGGTATGGTCTGCGCGACCGTCATCGCTGGCAGATTCACGATCGTGACCTGCGCTCCATCCACACTCGTGACGTAAGCGAGCGTGCCCTGACTGTTCGCGATGCAATCGGGTGGGTTCGCGCCAACGCCGGCGCTGTTTCCCACTGCAAACGTCGTGGCGTTCATGCTCGTCAACGAATGGACGTCTTGTGAGGTGACAAGCAGCAGATCTTGCTGACTGTGCGCGAAACAGATCCCGAATGGACGTCCCGCCAGATGCCCGTATCGCTCGATGACACTGACGGGAATGGTCGTGGAGACCGTCGTCCCCGCGACAGCCGCCGTGATGACCGCGTCTCCGAACGCATGCGGGATCACCAGATTCCCGGATGTCGACACCACGGCTGGATTCGACGACGAGTAGGTGACGGTCGTGAAGCCGATACTATTGTGATAGACATCGGTCACGACCGCCGACAGCGTAGCGGTATCAGTGAGCCCCAACGTCAACGACTGCTGGGACGGGATGATAAGCGCGGCGGGACCCGGTCTTGCCGTCGTCGTAGCGGTCGCGTTCAGGTTGCTGTTGGTCGACAATTGCGCGGTGAGCGTCGCCGGCCCGGCGAATCCTCCGAGAATCCACGCCGCGGGACGCGCTCTTCCTTTCTCGTCAGTCATCGCGGTCGCTGGCGTCACGGCGCTTCCTGGCGAGGCAAAGAAGTTCACCCCGACGTTCGGGATGGGCCGTCCAGTCGAATCACGCACGATAAAAACCGGCGGTGGCGTCACTGTCGTGCCGACGGCTGCGGAAATCGCGGCAGCAGAATCCAGCTGGAGGGTGGCCGGGCCCGTAAGACGCGGCTCGCTGCCCGATCGACAGGCGGCGACTCCAATCGCCGCCGCAACCATCATGAGAGCCTTCTTATGGAAATGCCGCCGCATATGACTCGACATCGAAGGTGACTAGGCCAGAATGACCGCGCATTCGCGAGTTCTTACCACGAACGGACCCTCTCGCTTGGAGTTGGTCCGTTCGGTCGCACTGGTTCTTTCCAGCACATTGGGATCCTAAGCTTAGAATTCCACGTGGACAAGTTGTCGCG